>Ga0233377_1000109_pt1 | contig 50084 bp, 53 predicted proteins | sample ElkDunMinimDraft_6_FD_191540 | JGI IMG/M metagenome (GOLD analysis project Ga0233377, IMG submission 191540) | Fecal eukaryotic communites from dung pellets of Tule Elk in California, USA - Elk Dung E36 | ecosystem: Host-associated > Mammals > Digestive system > Large intestine > Fecal | place...
ACCCGGAGTGAGCATATGCAGTCGAACACACATTCCATCGATATCTCTGCCCTTGGCCGCGACAAGCGCAGCCTCAGCCTGGCCGATGAGCTGGTGGCCATCGAGGTGCCCGATCTAAGTCTGTATTACGGCCAGAAGCAGGCGCTGTTCAACGTCAGTATGAACATCCCCAAGCAGCGCGTAACCGCCTTCATCGGCCCGTCCGGCTGCGGTAAGTCCACGTTGTTGCGCTGCTTCAACCGAATGAACGACCTGGTCGACGGTTGCCGGATCGAAGGTGCCATCAACCTCGACGGGCACAACATCTACCGCAAGGGCGAGGATGTGGCCGACCTGCGCCGTCGCGTCGGCATGGTGTTCCAGAAGCCCAACCCGTTCCCCAAGAGCATCTATGAGAATGTGGTCTATGGCCTGCGTATCCAGGGCATCAAGCAGAAGCGCGTGCTCGACGAGACCGTCGAATGGGCGCTAAAGGGCGCCGCCCTGTGGGAAGAGGTGAAAGACCGCCTGCATGAGTCGGCCCTGGGTCTGTCCGGCGGTCAGCAGCAGCGTCTGGTCATCGCAAGGACCATCGCCGTGCAGCCCGAAGTGCTGCTGCTGGACGAACCCAGCTCGGCACTGGATCCGATCTCCTCGCTGAAGGTCGAAGAGCTGATCTACGAGCTCAAGGCCAAGTACACCATCGTCATCGTGACCCACAACATGCAGCAGGCGGCCCGCGTCTCCGACTACACCGCCTTCATGTATATGGGCAAGCTGATCGAATACGGCGATACCGATACGCTATTCACCAACCCGGCCAAGAAGCAGACGGAGGACTACATCACCGGCCGCTACGGCTAATGGCCATGTCATAGCGCGCCGGGCTGCGTTGGCGAAGCTTGCCGTACTAATCGTACTGCCTGCGCTTCGCCGCCTTGCCCGACACACTCTGCCAAGGGCCATTCAGTGCCCAATACGATCGGTTACGAGGGCTTCTACAGATGAAAGACAATCATACCCAACACATTTCCCAGCAGTTCAACGCCGAGCTGGAGGAGGTTCGTAGCCACCTGCTGGCCATGGGCGGGCTGGTGGAAAAGCAGGTCAACGACGCCGTCACCGCGCTGATCGAGGCCGACTCGGGCCTCGCACAGCACGTGCGTGACCTCGATGACCAGATCAACCAGATGGAGCGCAACATCGACGAGGAGTGCGTACGCATCCTCGCCCGTCGTCAGCCGGCGGCGTCCGACCTGCGCCTGATCATCAGCATCTCCAAATCCGTGATCGACCTTGAGCGCATCGGCGACGAATCCACCAAGATCGCCCGTCGTGCCATCCAGCTGTGCGAAGAGGGCGAGTCGCCGCGGGGCTACGTCGAGGTACGCCACATCGGCGATCAGGTGCGCAAGATGGTGCGCGAGGCGCTGGACGCCTTCGCCCGCTTCGATGCCGACCTGGCGCTGTCGGTGGCGCAGTACGACAAGACCGTCGACCGCGAATACAAGACCGCCCTGCGCGAGCTGGTCACCTACATGATGGAGGATCCGCGTTCGATATCCCGCGTGCTCAGCGTGATCTGGGTGTTGCGCTCGCTGGAGCGCATCGGCGACCACGCACGCAACATCGCCGAGCTGGTGATCTATCTGGTTCGCGGCACAGACGTGCGCCACCTGGGGCTCAAGCGCATGGCCGAGGAAGTTTCCAATACTCGCGGGTAACCCTTGGTTGTCGGGTAGCTCCGCTCACGGACTGCCCAGCGCCTCGCTGAGGTAATCGATCAGCACCCGCTGCTTGGGCGGCAGGTGCTGATTCTGCCGCCACAGCAGCCAGGCCGCGCCCTGATAGGATCCGGTATAGCGCCACTGCGGCAGAACTTCGCGCAGCCGACCGTCTGTCAGGGCCTGCACTGCGGTGAGAGTGCAACGCGGGTCTCGTTGCTGATGGGCTCCGAGCCGTTGTTCGGCGCCGCCATCGCCGGCTTCTGGCTCGGTGAACGGCTGGGCCTGCAGGGTTGGGTCGGCGGACGGCTGATCGTCTCGGCGACGGTCTGTGCCTTACGCGCCTCGCCCCGGCCGAAGCCTTTGGCTGCCAGCGCTGCGGCGAGCGCCTAATTGCGTTGGAGATTGATCAGCAGTTCCGCCAGTTGTTGTTGCCGTTCGGCCTGTTCCAAGCGTGCGCCGGGGTTCAGCGAAGACCACTGTGGATGCGCGCGACAACGCTGCAGCGCATCCGGCAGCTTGCCTTCTCGCCAGGTATTGTCGTCCGGTGCGTCGAGGCGGATTGCTTCCATCGCCGCATGGCCGCGTGAGGCAAGGGCGGCGAGCAGTTGGCGTTGGCGTAGGGCTAGCAGGCGCAGCACGGCATCGTCCACGGTCAGTTCGCGTTCGCCCTTGAGCTTCCCAAGCAGGCGATTACCGTAGTGCCGGGCCGTTTGTGCGCCGCCGCCGGCAATAGCGCCGAGCAGCGCGGCGGCGCCCAGGGTGATGCCGCCGACCATCAGGTCGACACCCGCTCCGGCGGCGGCACCCGCAGCCATGCCGCCGCCGATCTTCACGCCCAGCTGCTTCAGCGTCTCGGGGTTGAACAGATCGTCACCCCAGCGGCCGTTGAGCAGCGGCAGGTCGGCGGCGGCAGCATCCTCCAGGCGAAAGCCGAAGAGGCGCAGCAAGGCCTCCACACAACGCTGCTCGCGGGCTCGTACAGCGTCATGCAGTTCGCGAATGGCGCTGCGTTCCAGTTCGGGTTGCGCAGCCACGCTGCGTCGGCACGCTGCGACGTCCACCAGCAGCTCGGCGATCAGGCGGTAGCCTTCGCTCAACCGTGCAGCGGCCTGGGCTTCATGATCGTCGATCAGGCGTTGCAGCTTTGCCCGGGACTGTTCCAGCAGCAGTGCCAGGCTTTCATAGAGGCGGCGTTCGCCATCAATGGGCGGCGCCACACTGTCGAAGCGCACCAAGGCATGCAATCCCAGTCGCGCCAGCGCTTCGCGCCACTGCGCTTCACCATGGCCGGGCTGGGCGACGAAGTTGAGCACCGGCAGCAGCGGCTTGCCGCAGCCGGCTAGTACCGCCAATTCGTCCTTGTACTTGGCCAGCACCGGCTCGCGGGCGTCGATTACGTAAAGCCCGGCGTCGCTGGCCAGCAGCTGGCGTAGCACCTTGGCTTCCTGCTCGAACCGCTGGCGCGCTTCGCTGCTTTCCAGAAAACGTGCCGTTCGGGCCGGACCGTCGAGGCGCTCACCGGGACGCTCCATGCGTTCCAGATGGTCGAGCAAGGCAATGGCATCTTCCAGGCCAGGCGTGTCGTATAGCTCTAGCAGCGGCTCGCCATCGACCGATAGCCGTGCCCCCTCGACGTGCCGGGTGGTGCTCGGACGATGGGATACCTCACCGAAGCTGGCGTCGCGGGTGAGGGTGCGCAGCAGCGATGTTTTGCCGACGTTGGTGTGGCCGACGACGGCGAGTTTCAACGGTTTGCTCATGTGGAATCTCCGCCGGGCTTCGCCAACGGTGGAATGACTGGACGATCAATCATGGCCGCTCTCCAGCCAGCTCATGGGGGCGCTGCTGGAATGGGCCAGGCCGAGGCCGTCCAGCGCTTGATGCCAATCCTGCAGGCGCCGACTGTCCAGCGCCTGGCCGGCGGGTGCTTGCAGCAGCCAGACCCGGGTGCTGGCTGCGCAGCGGCTCAGTTCGCCGATCAGTGCGAGCGTGCCGCGGTCTGGCGAGCGGCGCGGATCGCAGGCGATTGCCAGGCGCTGCGGCGGGAAGCGCGTGAGTTGGTCCAACAACCGACGGCGCTGTTCGCGATCATCCAGCACGCCGGCGTCGGCCACCGATTTGGGTAGCCTGGGTGGCCAAGGGCGGTTTGGTTCCAGCTCGATGGCCACCAGCACAGCGCCCTCGCTCCCGTTCAGTTGCGCGCCAGCGCTGGGTGCATGCAGCCGCTGCGGTGCCGCGTCACTGATTCCGAGGCGCTCGCTGGGCGGTTGCAGGCGCTCGCGAAGAAGGCGGTAGGCCGGCAAGTCCAGATCCAGGCGCAGCGAGGAGCGGCCGCAGCGCCAGCGCCACAGGCAGAACAGCATCAGCAGCAGCCTTGGCAGCAGGCCATAGATCAGCACCACACCGACCAGCCAACCGGCCCAGCTCTGCCGGGCGCTGTCGAAATCATTGGTGAGGGTTCCGCTGGCGCGAATCTGCTCGATATCCGGCGTGCCGAAACCGAACAGCGAAGGCAGCGCGCCAAGGGCTTGGGTCAAACCGACGAAGGTGCCTTCGCCTAGGATGGTGGTTTCCCAGACGAAGCCGTAACGCCTTGTGGCCAGCAGTGCCAGCAACGTCAGCAAGGCGCTGCACATCATCAGCAGCCATAACCCATGCACGCCCAGGCCCAGCAGCCAGCGCCCGAGACGCCGTTGGTCCAATACCGCCAGGAGCGCCGGAGCCAACTGCACGGCACGGGCATCGCGCGCAAGCTTCTCGCTCAGCCAGAGCCATAGCCGCCCCAGAGCGCCGCCGCTGTCGCCGACCAGAACAAATCCCAGCAGCCAGCCAAGCAGCGTTAGCAGATTCAATCCCAGCAAGCTGCCCAGCGCCCAGAACACATTGACTGGCCGCGCACCGTCACCCAGCGCCGTCCAGGCAAGGCCGGCGCCGGTGAACACGGCAAGCAGTGCCAGCGCCAAACCCGCCAACCGGGCGCCTTGCCGCCAGTGTTGCAGGCCAATGAGCAAGCCGTCTCGGCGGGCCAACCACAGCGCGCGATATTCGATCAGCTCCGGCAACTCGCCGCCTTGGGCGCGGGCCTGGCGATTGGCTTCGTCGTCCTCCAGCGGCCCGGCATGTTCTTCACGCAGGCGTACGGCTTCGGTCAGCCAGAAGCGGTCGAGGGTGCTCAGGGTCGGGTTAGGGGTAGCGGTCACGCGCTATCTCGGAGGCGTTGGGGTGCCTTTGAGGATAACCCCAGTTGCGCCCCTGCGGAAAAGCCGATTGGTGTCGCTCGACCTCAATCGGCTTCCCGCAGGCGCAAGGCGATATCCGGCTGGTCGATGAACACGCCGTCAATACCCGCCTCCAAATAGGCACGTATTTCCGCTTCGATGTTGCCGCGTGTCGCTGGCGTGACGCCGTTACGCAGGTTGCTCGGCAAAAAGGAGTTTTCGGCGCGGAAGGTATAGGGATGCACCTTTAGCCCTGCCGCATGGGCGTTCGGCACGAAATCGGTGGGCTGGCCGAGCTTGCCTGTGGCATCGCGTGGGATGACGTAGAACTTCTCGGGGCCGACCCCAGCGGCATACTGCGCAACGGCCTTCAAGCCCGCCGGCGTAGCCATTTGCGCATAGCTGAGGCCGCTGTCGCGCAGCTGCTGGTCGTACGGCTGGCCTCGGCCGAGCAGCTGCACCAGGCGCAGCTGGGTGAGTCGGCCGAGGGTTTTCAGGTTTTCCACTTCGAACGACTGGATGTACACCGGCGCGTTGCGGTCGGCATAGCCGTTGCGATGGAGAGTGCGTACCAGTGGCTGTTCCATTGCAAGGTTCAGTTGCTGGAAGTGTGTTGGGTGCTTGGTCTCGATATACAGACCGATCCGCCGCTGTTCGCTTTGCTGGAGGTTTGTCACCAAGTCGAGGATTTGCTGCAGTGTCGGGATTTCCAGGCTGCCATTGAGACGGGCGTTGCCGGGGCGAATATCCGGGATGCGCTCGATGGCGCGCAGGGTTTTCAGCTCCGCGAGGGTGAAGTCTTCGCTGAACCAGCCGGTGAGTGCGCCGCCATCGACCACCTGGGTGCGCTTGCGATCGGCGAACTGGGGGTGCTGCGCTACATTGGTCGTCAGGCTGAGTTCGTTATCGTGACGGGCGACCAGCTCGCCGTCGCGGGTCATCACCAGGTCGGCTTCGATGTAGTCAGCGCCCTGCAGGACCGCCAGGGCATAGGCGGCAAGGGTGTGCTCCGGCAGATAGCCACTGGCGCCGCGGTGGGCGATGATCAATGGCTTGGGCTCGTCGCCGAGCAGCTGCACTTCATGGGGAACGACAGAAGGCGCAGCAAACGCTGCCATCGGCAGCAATAGCCCCCATCCTGTCAGCCAGTGGCGCAGCGTGGCGCGGGTAGGGCGGGCCATAGGCAATCTCCTTGGAAGTTGGCGCAGGCATCAGCCTAGCGGACGAGGATGACACCCATTTGACGCGCTTGTGGGCCGACAGGAGGTTCGCCGATGCTGACGTATACGCGACGCCGCTGTATTCTCGCCGCCATGAATCAGACCGCTTTCCCCCTTGCCATGATCGCCGCCCTTGCGCAGAACCGCGTCATCGGCCTCGATAATAAAATGCCCTGGCACCTGCCAGCCGACCTCAAGCACTTCAAGGCCATGACTCTAGGCAAACCCATCGTCATGGGCCGCAAGACCTGGGAATCCCTGGGCCGTCCGCTTCCTGGTCGATTGAATCTGGTAGTCAGCCGTCAGCCCGATCTGCGCCTGGAAGGTGCAGAAGCCTTCGGTAGTCTCGACGCCGCGCTGGTACGAGCCGAGCAGTGGGCCTGTGAACAGGGTGCAAGCGAGATCATGCTTATCGGTGGCGCTCAGCTCTACCAGCAGGCGCTGCCGCTGGCGCAACGGCTTTATCTCACGCGAATTGCAGCCAATCCTGAAGGTGATGCGTTCTTCCCCGTTTTCGACGAAGCCCAGTGGCAGCGTAGCGATTGCCAGGCGCATCCGGCCGAAGGCGAGGCGCCTGCGTATAGTTTCGAGACCTGGCAACGGCGCTGAGCGGCGGTGCAACCTGGATGGACGCCACTCGCGTAGAGCGCCAGGTTTGTGCTCTATTTTCCGCGTCGCCCGTGACATTCACCGGCGCAGGACGCCGATCTGGAGCAACTGCCGCGCCGAGCGCTATGGCTTTCAGCTATCGGGGCGTTACTCGCCGCGAATGTAGCGTTCCAGCTGCTGGATCAGGTCAGCCTGTTCGGCGATCGCTTCCTTGACCAGGTCACCGATGGACAACAGGCCCACCAAACGGCCTTCGTCGACTACCGGCAAGTGGCGCAGGTGGCGGTCGGTCATCAGCGACATGCATGCCTGGATGCTTTGCTGAGGTTCCGTGGTTATCACCGGCGAGCTCATGATCGCGCTGATTGGCGTGCCTATCGAGGAGCGGCCCTGCAGCACCACCTTTCGTGCATAGTCGCGCTCGCTGACGATGCCCACCAGCTCCCCGTTGTCGACCACGGGCATGGCGCCCACGTTGTGCTCGGCCATCGCTTGTAGCAACTCGAGCACGGTGGCGTGAGACGCGATGGTATGCACGTTCTGTTGCTGCTTGTCCCTGAGCAGTTGCGCTACGGTCTTCATCCGAATCCTCCCGGTTGGTACAGGTTACAAGTGCCGTCTCAAGTGGCGGCTAGCATTACGGAGAATGGCGCATCGGGCAATGGTCCGAACGTCACGGCGTGCAATGGACTCATGACCACGCAGCGGACTGCCATGGCACGTCTGGGTGCTTCAACCAAGCATGACCAGCTCCGCGCGCGCCTGGCCGCTGTCGATATCAAGCAGCGCCAGACTGATCGGCAGTTTGAAACGCCGAGGTCCGGCACTGCCCGGGTTGAGGTAGAGCACTTTATCGTCGCGCCGCTGGATCGCCGGCTTGTGCGAGTGACCGCTGATCACAACGCCGATGCCACGGGCCGCGGGGTCGAAGTTCAGTCTTTTCAGATCATGCAAAACGTAGATCCGAACGCCGTTATGGTCCAGCTCCAAATACTCGGGTAGCCCTTGTGCCCAGTCGCCGTTATCGATGTTTCCGCGAATCGCATCCAGCGACGCAATCGCTCGCAGCGCCGCCAGTACGGAGGGCTTGCCGATATCTCCCGCATGGATGATTCGCTGACAGCCTTCCAGCGACGCCAGCGCCTCGGGCCGTAGCAAGCCGTGGGTATCGGATATGACGCCAATGCGCATGGGAACTCCTCGGGTTGGCGGAGGGATGATGTCGCCATCATATCCTTCTGAGCAGGGGCGATTCGGTGGGAACGGATCACCCCCCACTGCCCGAACTCAGGCGTAGCGGCGCTTGACAGCCAGCGCCTGGGCATCAGTGCCAGCCGCGAAGTGCAGCTGGCTCGAGGCGTCGTTGGCTGCCTGCCAGACGCTCTCGGCCACATCGGCTGCCGTGATTGTCGCGGTGATCTGGGCGAGGCCAGCGAACACGCGTTGGGCAAAGGCTTCATAAGCGGCGGGAATCAGTCCCTGCATGCGTTGCTGACCATTGGCAGTGAAGCGGGTCGAGGGACCGTAACCCGGCTCTACCAGCTTGGCCCGTACGTCAAAGGACTTTAGTTCGTGCTCCAGAGAGGCTGTGAAGCCTTCGATGGCCGTTTTGCTGGCCGTGTAGGCGGCAACCAGAGGGAAGGAGGTGAGCGTGGCGCTTGAGAGGTTTTCATCGTTGGGAAACAGCTCCACCCTTGGTGTGCGCATCGTGGCGATGTCATCAGTGGCAAAGGAAGCTGGGCTGTGCGCTATTCCGAGGACGGCCAGCCCGGTTTCTGCATCGTGTTGAAAGGAAGCTGCTTGTTGGCGGTCGATGGCCACGAGCCGATTACCATCAATGTACTCACGATCTACGCACAATTGTTTGGGCTTACAAGGGAAGGGTAAGGAAGTGCAGACAATAAAAAACCCGCACTGGGCGGGCTTCTTGTGGGCTTTCGGGTGGTTTTGGCACCACCTGATGAATAGATGGTGCCAGGGACGGAACCGAACTGTGCGCTGAAAATAGCGTGCTGTAAGGGTTTCGCTTGTGTGCGGTAAATAATCTACGCGCAAATCTACCCGCTTTTTCGTTTGCTGCCCCTGTTTCGGGGTTTCTGGTCGCTGTCGTGCCTTACCGTGACCTTACCGTGCTGCGGCCTGCTGTCAGGTGGCAGTACCTCGCCCTAATGTCGCCCCAGCGCCTTGCCGTGATCTTGCCGTCCACCTCACCCAAACATCACCCCCGATGGCGGCTTTCATGGGGTGTTTCCCCAAAGCGTCCATGGGGTTGGTTTCCGCAGCTGGCGTTCGTGCGTGAAAAGTGCGAACCAATAGCGCGAACACTGCGAACCGCTGCCGTGGTCGGTTTATCGCGTCATCCGCGGAATGCGGATTTTGTGGACGCAAGAATGTAGCTCCCCCCGTCGTTCGGGAAACCAAAGCGCCGAACTTTGAACCCGCCCCCTCCCCAATGGGTCCTCCCGGTGGGGCGCCCCCGTTGCGGGTGATTCGTGCCGTGACCGTTCGCTATATATGGCGCTGGCTGGTGGGTTGGTTGTTGTTTCGTTGTCACGCTCCAGGCTCCGCAGGCCGGGCGCCGGTGCCGGGTGATAGGTCAACTGGTGTCGGGCGGTTCCGCATTGCTGGTGGCCGCAGCGGCGTGTTGGCGGGGCTTCGTGGGATGGCGGAACCGGAAGCGGGGGCAGCCCCAAAAAATCCGTATGAAGCGAAATGGCGGGGCACGAATCACCCGCAGTGGGCCACCCCGTCAGGAGGACCCATGGCCACCCCCCTCTAGCTGTCGGCTACAGGTGTCGCGTTGTAGATGGCGCGAAGTTCATTGCCGGTCTGGCAGTAGCGGCTTGTCGGCGCGTAGCAGTCACGGCAGGCCATTAGGTGGCTCATGTATTGGTCACGGCTTCGGCGCCACTCAGGCGAAGCGGTGGCAGCTGTCAGCGGGTAACGGGCTGGCGCGGCGGGTGCTGGCTCGCTGCTGTCTTCCGGTGCCGGTGCCATTGAATCATTGGCGACGGGTGGCGTGGCTGGTGCCGGTTGCGGACCGCTCGATAACCCCAAGTTGTCGGCAAGCTGTGCAAGTGCGCTCATTTCGCTTTCCCTTTAGTGTTTTGCCGGTGTGACAAGGGTGACAGGGGTGACAAGCCCGAACGGCGCGGCCTGTAGCTGTCACCCGCCGTTTTCGTGCCGGTGTGACAGGTGTGACAAATCGCTGGTTTGTCACCTCTGTCACCCGTGTCATTTTTGCTTGTGTGACAGCCGAAAGCCCCGTGGCACTAGGCTGTCACCCGTGTCACCTCTGTCACCCGCCGAAAATGCAAACTGCGCTCAGGTTTCCGGCTCCAGCTTGTCCGGGTCGATGAAGTACAGCCACGGTCGGCTTCCGTCTGGTAGGCGTTTCTGCGCTTGATGCTTGCCGGTGCCGCGCTTGGCAATCGCCCCGACCGTCTCCAGCGCCAGCACCACACGCCCCAGGTCGTAACCCTTAGCGGCGTCCTCTAGGCCGGGCCGGTTGAACAGGTACAGGCGACCGCTCGGGCTGTCCTCCCAATACCCGGCGCGGTCCCTCGCTTCGCTTTGTGGATCGTCAGCGGATGAAAAACGGGTGTCACCGTGGCGGGCAATGAAGTCAGCGACGGCGCGTAATATCTGCCGGTCCTCGCTTGGGCCTTGCCCCCGGCCTGCTTGCCATACGTTGAACAGCTCCAGCATGGCGTCACGGGCGGCCCCAACGGGAAGCGGCAGAATGCCGAAGGTGATAGCCAGTTCACCGGCCATTGCGACCAGGGCGAAGCGTTCGGCGGCGCGGCTCTCCTGTCCGTTGGTGCTGGGGTATTGCGTGCAAAATTGCGCCAGCAGCGCGGGCAAGTCTTCCTGCTCGCCAAGCTCCAGCAGCTTGCGGATGAACTGCGGCCCGGCGTGCCCGTAGTGCGTCACGCTGGCGCGCTGGATCGCGTCCGAGAACTCCCGGCCCCCGGTCATGCCGTGCAAGTTGTCCCAGGCTCCGAAAGCGCGGCGGGCGGGTATATCCAGCAGGCGGATTTCCTGCCCGGCGCGGCTACGCTTGCCGCCTTCGGCCATCAGCGCCGATAGGCCCAGCTCACCGGATGAAAACAGCATGACACGCCAGCGTTTCGCAGCTCGTGCCGAACCGTTGCGGCTGGCTCTGGCCTTGCCCGTGCCGTTCGCCATTGCATAGACCACGGCGCCTATCTCCCGTGGGTCAGCCTCGCCTATCTCATCGAGCGCCAGCAGCGTGTCATTGCGTTGGCTGGCGATGCCTTCCAGGCCGTTGCCGGTAGCTCGCCAAGTGCGTTTGAAGTTTTCACCGTGTCCCCATACCGAAGCCCCGGCGAGAATGGCGGAACTCTTGCCCGTGCTGGAATCACCGACGATGTGAAAGCCACCGCCTTGCCGTTGAACGTGATACAGCAGCGGCCCGGCAAGCGATGCGCAGACGCTCAGCACCAGCAACGGGTTGCCCTCGCACTTGGCGCCGATGCTGTCTTGCCAGCCTTCCAGCGTTCCGCCTTGGCGGTAGTCGTCACCGTTGGCGGCTTCGCTCTGGAATATCGCTTTGCCCTTGCCGATGTTCTGGCGCGGCATGATGAAAAGTTCGCGTGTGTGCCAGCCGGTAGACGTGGCCGCTATCACGCGATCTTTCGGGTATTGAGCGGCGATGTACTGGCAGACCTTGGCGCGGCGTTGGTAATCAATATCCAGGCCCATGCCCAGCAGAACGGACAGGATCGAATCGGGCTTGCCCGCCAATAGCTCGTTGGGCATTGCCCACGTCAGTTCGCGGCGGTCGGCATTACGGAAGCGCAGCAGGCGACCATAATCGCCGTCCTGCCCTTCATTGCGGGTGACGGCTTCGACGTGCAAAGGCCCGCACAGCCATTCATCGAACGGCAGATATTCGCCGCTTTGCTTGTCCTGGCTTTGGCCGTGATACCAGACGCCGGGGCGCAGCTTCACGCCGTCGAGTGTGATGGTGTGTTCATATACCCGGTGGCAGGGGCGCTCGATGGCTGGCGCGACGGCTTCCGGCACAATCGGGGTAACGGTGGCGGCGCTCATTGTGCGGCCCTCCAGTTGGCTAGGTCGTTGAAGTCGGAAAGCTCCAACGGGGCGTCATCAGGGAACGGCGGTAGCACCAGGCCGCAGCCCAGCACAGCAGCGGCCTTGCTGGCTGCTTCCCGTCCGGGGTTGCCCTTGCCTTCGGCCTCGGTCTGCCGATCATCGTCGCCGGCCACGATAAGCACGCTGTCGGGGTAGTGCCGTTGGAGCTGGCGCCCGACTTCCAGCAAGTTGCCCGCATTCATGGCGCAGGCCACGGCGGCGCCGGTTTCGGCATGGATGGTTGCCCCGGTTGCCCAGCCTTCGCAGACATACAGCGGCTGGCCTTGCTCCAGTGTGCCAATGGGCGAATAGGCACCTTTCACCCGGCCACCCGACAAGAAACGTTTGCCCCCGTCCGCTGCGATGCGTTGCAGATTGCACAGGTAGCCATCGGCGTACAGCGGCACCAGCAGAACGTCATCACGCTGGCGCAGACGATGCGGGGCAATGCGCTTGCAGGTCAGGTAGCGGTGTTCGGGGTCAGCCGGTTGGGCTTTGCTCCAGATGGTGCCCGCATAACTCGCCGTGGCGATATGGCGCCGGGTCTGGTCGGCTTCGCGCTGCTCCCGTGCCTGCTCGATGCGCTGGCGGATCAATTCAGCCTCCAGCGGATCGGCGGGCTTGCGACTGCTCCAGGTGTGACAGGCGCCAGCCTTCCAGCTCCCGTAGGCACCCGATGCGATGCCATCCAGATACAGGACATACCAGCCGTTGAGGCTTCCGGCCTTGTCTCCAGGGACGTGGAAACGATGAATGGTGCCGTCTGGCTCGGGTAGCCAATCCAGTGGCCCGAAAGTGGTTTGCAGATCGTCACGGAACAGGATCGTTGGATGAGTCACTGGCGCACCTCCATAACGAACAGGCAAATAACGCCGGTCAGTGTCAGCAACTCGATGGCGAGTGGGTGCCGGTGAAGCCATGCGGTGGCTTTCTTCAGGCCGAACGAACCCCTAAGCGCAGGCGCGCTTTTTTGAACTTTCATGGTTAAGCCCTCGGTTTAGGGGTGCGGCGATGGTCGCTTACAGCGTTGGCGGTGCTGGCGAGTCGAGCGGATAACTCGCCCAGGCTTTCGAGTAGCCAGCCAATGTCGGTAGCCGTCTGGTCGTTCAAGCCGGTGTCGCCGTTTGAGGCAGTACAGGCCAGCAGATTGCCGATGGCGGCGATGCCATAGCTAAGCGTTACGCTGTACTGCTCGACTGCTACGTCTACCCGCTCCAGCCTTTCCGGTGCCATCGCCTCGATGGCTGAGACGGTCGGCAAAAGGTCGTTCCAGTTCGGCGGATAGTTCAGCGCGCGCTTCCCTACGGTTTCCACTGGACGGTCACAGGTTGGTGCGTTCATTCGGCCGCCTCCCGGCTGGTATCGCTCAGGTAGTAAAGGGCTACGCCGTTGTGGGTAATTCCGTCTTCATCGGTTAGCGTGATCCGCTCTGTGCGGATGGGGTAGCCAGCGGTACGCAGCTCCTTGATCCGCCCGCCGGGGTGCATGACGTGCAGTTCACGGCGGGCGGTGAAGGTGTCCAGTGCGCCAAGCCGTAGCCGTGCCAGTAGGCGGGCGCGCTGTGCTTCGACACTAGTGCTATGGCGTTGCGTTGTGTTGTCGGTCATTTACGCAACCTCCCCGCGTTGGGCGGCCATTTCATCGCACCAAGCCAAGATTTCAGCCTCGACAAAGCAGCTTGATTTTGGACCTAACTTGACCTGCTTCGGAAAGGTTCCGGCAGCAATGCGCCGGTAAATTTCGGACGTGGAAAGGCTCGTATAGGCCTTAACTTGTGCCAGCTTGATAAAGCGGCGGGGTGCTTGGGTTGGACTGGTTTGCGTTGCCATCGTCTGCGCCTCCGTGGGCGATGTGGGTAATCGACGATGGCAATGTTGGCGGGGGTCGGCGTTACCGTCGAAGACGGATAAAAATGATTATCTGTCCCTACTCTGGCGATAGCTCAGTTGGGAGTACATGGATTTATCCCAGTATCGGGCCGCTTCGCGCCGAAGATTCCCGTCGGGGTCCTTACACCAGCTTGAGGGGACGAGGTCGGAACGTTGCTCAGTTGCTGAAAAGCACGCGGCCTCCCATGAGAGGCCGGCAGTTTCTCGGTAGATACGACAAGCCAGTGCGTACAGTTCCTCAACTTCCCGACGGTACTTGGTCCGCTTGCCTCTTTTCCCTTTTGGCATGTCCTCGTTCTTGAAGGACTGCGCGAAGAAGCGTTCGAAGCTGGGAACGTCAAAAACCTCCTTCCGTATCTTGCGAGCTTCGTCAAACGTGAGTTTCCCGCTTCGGATATCGCGCTCAAACTCAGCTGCCAACTTGTGGTTAAGCCAGCTAAAAAACGTCTGCAATATTCCCGCTGCGCCGGTAGTTCCCAATCTCAATATTGTTTCTTTTGGTACGCCAGTTTTGACAAGTTCTTTAAGGTACTCCCCGAAGTGTTCTGGCTGGTATTTCACCTCGTTTTCTGGCTTACCCGCCTCGTTCGCCAAAACAAAAACAAAACCTTCATCAACGATTTCCATCGTTAGCACATCAATTGGTTTCCGAAGTCTAGCTACGTCCCCATTGGTAATTTGGTTAGCTAGTGCATCTGGCATTGAAAAATTGAACAGTCTGTTTTCTAAGCGAAGAGTGAAGCCTTTTGAGTTCATGCTATGCCCTCCCAGGCGCCCCACCTCCTGAACAAATCGGCTAGTCCGGCGGGTGGGAATCCGCTTTTCGCCCCGTCGGGCTAGGCCAGCCTAAGCCGTTAAGCCTTGCGCTTGATGCTCACCACGTTGGCGCCGCCGCATAGCGCGTCTATCGAGTCGGCCCAGGCTTGCATCATCTCCCGGCGCTGCTCCAGATAGGTGGCGTGGTTGTAGGTGTCGCGGATTTCGTCGTTGTCGCCGTGGGCTAACTGGCGTTCGATCCAGTCCCGGTTATAGCCGCGTCCGTTGAGTTCGGTGCTCAGCAAGTGGCGGAAGCCGTGGCCGGTCTGGCGCCCTTCGTAGCCCATCAGGCGCAGCGCCTTGTTTATCGTGTTCTCCGACATTGGCCGGTCGGGGTTCTGCTGCCCTGCAAACACTAGTGGGTAATCGCCCGTGATCTCCTTGAGCTGGCGCAGGATGGCGACGGCTTGGCGGGGTAGGGGCACCACATGCGGGCGGCGGGCTTTCATGCGCGCTTTCGGAATGGTCCAGGTCACGCCGTCTAGATCGAACTCCGACCAGGGCGCCTGGCGCAGCTCACCAGGGCGAACGGCAGTCAGCACCAGCAAGCGTATGGCGCAGCGGGTCAGGGTGTTAAGCGTGGTCGATTCGACCTTGCCCAGCAGCTCGGGCAGTTCGGCAAAGGCAACGTGCGGATGGTGGCGGGTGGCTTTCGGTGGAGCGGCTACCACGTCCAGGTCGGTGGCCGGGTTGGCTTCGACCACGCCACTGGCCAGACCGAAGCGGAATATCTGGTGTAGCCATTGGCGAATTTTGCCAGCGGCATTCAGCGTGCCCCGCGCTTCGACCTTGCGCACCAGCTCGACCAGATCGGGGCGGGTGATGGCTTTGACCGGGCGGGCACCGATGCCGGGTATCAGGTCGTTTTCCAAATACAGCTTGGCTTTGTAGGCCGTGCTTTCTGCCCAGCGCGGCGCGTTGTAGGCATACCACTCCCGCGCAAGCGTCTCGAATGTCACCCCATCGGCCCGCTGCGCTTGTCTGGCGGCTTTTCTCTGCTCGCCGGGGTCGGTGCCCTCGGTTAGCAGCTGGCGAGCCTCGTCGCGCTTCTGGCGGGCTTTCTGGAGCGTGACGGCAGGATAGGTGCCAAGCGCCAGCATCTTTGCCTTGCCGTCGAAGCGGTAGCGATAGCGCCACAGCTTCGAGCCGGTCGGCGCCACTTCCAGGCATAACCCGTTGGCGTCCGTGAGCCGGTATAGCTTTTCCTTCGGCTTGGCGGTGCGGATGGTGGTATCGGATAAGGCCATTGCAATTCCCTCGCAAGCCGCGCCATTCGGGCGCCCCATTGTGTCGCTGTGAGTAGATTTTTAGACCGAACCGGCTCTACTCACGAATCTACGCACAATTGTTTGGGCTTACAAGGGAAGGGTAGGGAAGTGCAGACAACAAAAAACCCGCACTAGGCGGGCTTCTTGTAGGCTTTCGGGTGGTTTTGACACCACCTGAAATGAATAGATGGTGCCCAGGGACGGAATCGAACCGCCGACACGGGGATTTTCAATCCCCTGCTCTACCGACTGAGCTACCTGGGCAACGGGGCGCTATTAGACGGATTTGGCTTTTGACTGTCAAGCGCGGAAAGGAAAATATTTAGCAGGGACGGGCGTTTAGCGTTGGGGCGCTTGGCCAGCAGGTTTCGCTCGACTGGCAAACGCCCATACGGAACTCACTCGCTCGGCGGCACGTAGCCTTCGGCCTGGGCGTATTCCTCGCCGGACAGGAACTTGTCCATCTCCGCTTGGAGGAATTTGCGGTCCTCGGCGTTCATCATGTTCAGGCGACGTTCGTTGATCAGCATGGTCTGGTGCTTCTGCCAGTCGTCCCAGGCTTTTTTCGAGACGTTGTTGAAGATGTCTTCGCCTTTGGCGCCGGGATAGGGCGGGCGCTCGAGGCCGGGGAGTTCTTCTTTGTACTTGCGGCAGTTCACGGTGCGGGTCATTGCATTTCTCCTGCATTCAATTCAGCGGCGGCGCGCTTGAGCAGCGTCTTGACCGGGGCGGCGAGCCCCAGGCGCGGCGGAGCGGCAAGGTTATACCAGAGCCAGTCGGCCTCCTCCACGCTACCGGCGTTGGATTTGACCCTGATCAGCCAGGGTTCGATGGCCAGCTGGAAATGGCTGAACGTGTGGGTCAGGCCGGGCAGCTCGCGGTGTTCTCCCAGTTCCAGCCGGTAGCGCTCGGCAAGTTGCTCGAGGGCAGCGAGGTCGTCCAGCTCGGGCAGGCTCCATAGTCCTCCCCAGAGGCCGGTAGAGGGGCGCTTGTAAAGCAGGATGGCGTTGTCGTGGTTGGTCAGCAGCGGCATCAGGGTGCGCTTCTGCGGCAGTGCCTTGCGCGGCTTGGGCACCGGGAAATCGGTTTCCCGGCCAAGCAGGTGCGCGCGGCAGCCGCCCTTCAACGGGCACAGCAGGCAGCTGGGCTTGCTCCGCGTGCAGAGCGTCGCGCCGAGATCCATCATCGCTTGGGTGTAGTGATTGACTCGCTGTTGCGGCGTGAAGCGCTCGGCTATCTCCCACAGTTGCTTCGCTACCTTCGGCTCGCCGGGATAGCCGTTCTGGGCGATATAACGAGCCAGCACGCGTTTGACGTTGCCGTCGAGAATAGGTGCGCGCAGGCCCATGCTCAGGCTGGCGATGGCGCCGGCGGTGCTGCGACCGATGCCGGGCAGTTCGGAGAGTTTTTCCACATCGGCTGGAAACACGCCGCCATGTTCGCTGACGACCTGTTTTGCGGTCTTGTGCAGGTTGCGCGCGCGGCTGTAGTAGCCGAGGCCGGTCCAGAGATGCAGCACTTCGTCTTCGCTGGCAGATGCCAGCGCTTCGACGCTGGGCAGCGCTTCCATGAAGCGGTCGAAGTAGCCGAGCACGGTGCTGACCTGGGTCTGTTGCAGCATGATCTCCGAGACCCAGACGCGATACGGTGTGATGCCCTGTTGCCAGGGCAGATCCTTGCGGCCGTGGCGGTCATACCAGACGAGCACCGCGGCACCGAACTGTTCGGGAGTCATCGCTGGAACAGTCCTTTGAGCGCATCTTTGAGCTCTGGGCTGACCTTGTCGCCAAGCTTCTCCTCGATCTTCTCGTTGAGCTTGTTGCCGGCAAGCCTGGCGGCGACTTTGCCGAGCGCGTCCTTATCGAAGCGGCAGGCCTTGGCGCCTAGCTCCAGCGGTCCGCGGCAGCGCAGTGGCCACTCGATGCCCTCGTAGCGCTCGTTGACCTGGCAGGCTTCATCCGGCATGGCGCCCTTGTCGCCCTCGACCAGAATGCCGATGCGATAGTCCATGCTCAGCACCCGCAGATCGACGTCGCCGTTGCCGTTGACGGTCAGCCCCGGGATGCTGACTTTCAGATCGGGGTTGCTGGCCACGCCGTTACGCAAGTTCAGGTTGCCCTTGAGTTCGCGGAAGGGCGTGTCCTTGCTACGCGGCTCGCTGGTCAATGGTTTGCGATTGAGTGTCGCGATGGCCGTACAGAGTTGCTGCTCCAGATTGGCGTCGAGCAGCACGCCGTTGTCGATGACGAAGCCGACCTTGCCGTTGAGGTTGTCGATCCAGGCCTTCTGACTTTGCCCGCGGGTGCTCAGGTCGCTGTCCAGGTTGAGCAGGCCCTTGATCGTCACCTGTTGACCCTGGCTTTCCAGCAGGCGGTCGATCGGAATGTGGACGATGCGCTGCTGCGAAGTAATCAGCGGGATATCCGGGCGCGCGTCGAGGCGGGCAGTCAACTCCACGCGGCCGTTGTAGAGATTGCTGCGCAACTGTTCCAGGGTCAGCAGGCCGTTGGCGCTGTTGGCGGCCAGGCTGAACGCTTCGAACGGTAATTTCATCGCGGTGAGGCTGGCGATGCTCAGGTTGATGTTGGTATCGAGTGCGCGCAGTGGCCCGAGCGGCAGCATCGATTCATTGCTCCAGGCCAGCTGGGTCGGCTTTTCGGGCAACGGCGAGGTGCCGCTGCCGATGGCGGCGGCCTCGGTCTTTTTGACTTCGCTCTGCCGCGCCGCCCGGGCTGGATCGGTCTTGGTTGGCGGCAGGTAATGATCGAGATTGAGGCGATCACCCTTGAGCTGCGCGCGCAGCGCCTGTTTGGCGAAATCGCTGATGCCGACCTGGCCGGTGAAGGTGGAGTCGTCCAGCGTCAGGTTCAGCTCTTCGAGCATCAGGCTGCTCTGCGTACCGGTCAGGCGGGTGACCAGCTCGATCTTGCTCAGCGCGGTGTTTGCGGCCATTGGCGGCAGCTGCTGGCCGATGCTCTCGAGGAACTCGCGGCCATTGAATTGGGCGATGGACAGCGTGCCAGCAAGCTTGAACTGTTCCTGCAGGTCGCGCAGCTTGATTTCGCCAAGGCCGCGCAGTTGGTTCGCGGTGAACTTGAGGCTGGTCCACTCGGCGACCTGAGCCACCAGGTCGGCCTGCAATTGGCCCTGCGCGGTGAAGCTCAGGGTCTTGCCCTGCAGCGGCTCACCGGAGGCTTCGCCGCTCAGGCGCAGATCTTCGAGCTGGTAGCGCTGCAGCTGGTTGTCGAAACGCAGAGTGCCTTGCAGTTCGGTACGTGCGCGCATCACCGGCTGATTGCTGCCGAAGAAGGCGTTGAGCTTGAGCGGAATAGGCGAGCCTTCCCGAATGGCGCCAGTGCTCAGCTCGATGCCTTCGGCGCTGAATTGCTGGCCGCTCTTGGCGTCGTTGTAGGTGACGCGTGCATCGCTGATGTTGAGGCTGTCGATATCCAGCCTGAGCGGCCGTGCAGGCTTTGCGTCGGCTTTCTCGGCGCGCTCCGGCTCCGCAATTGGCGCGGGCTCTGCATCGGTTGGCGCGTCTTGCTCTGGCGGCTGGCCCACACCTTCCCAATTGCCAATGCCATTCTCGTCGCGACTCAGCGTCAGGTTGAGGCCTTGGATGCTGATGTCACTCATCTGCACTTCGCGGCGCAGCAGCGGCAGCACACGAACAGAAAGCCCGAGCATGCGCAGTTCGGCGAAGGGCTGCTGTGGCGCGCGGGTACTGGCGAGGGTGGTTTCGTGCAGCTCGAGGCCGAGCCAGGGGAACAGGCTCCAGCCGATGTCGCCATTGATCTGCAGCTCGAGCCCGGCCTTATCGCGGGCGAGCTGGCGAATTTCTTCCTTGTAGTCGTTGGGGTCGAACAGGTGAGTCAGGGCGAAGCCCAACGCAACGATGACCAGCAGCAATCCGAGGATTGTCAGGCCCAGGATCTTGCCGAGCGCTTTCATGGACGGGTCCTTTGTGTTGGCGATTTCGAATCGAGCGAGTATAGCGTTGCCGAATTGACGCCGGCTGTGCGGGTTGGTTCGTAGCGTTGGACTGCGCAGCTCTGCTCAGAGCGGCTTCAGCACCAGCTGGTTGCGCGCCGCCAGGGCCTGGATTTCCTGGTTGTCGACGGGCGCGGCCAGCTGCAGGCAGGCGCCGGCGAGATCTGCCTGGCGCTGGCTTTCTTCCAGCAGCCGGCGCCCGACGCCGCGCTTGCGGGTAACTTTGCGCACGCACAGGTGCGACAGACGCCATGTACTGTCGTTGCGTTGCAGCAGGGCCGCGCCGAGCAGGCGATCATTGAAGCGGCCGGCGATCAGGCTGCCTTCGGCAAATGCCGACTCGATCAGCGCCTCGGCATTGGCGTGGGGCGCCAGCAGCCACTCGGGGGCGTCGGCGTAGATTTTCGCGAGATCGGTTAGGTCTTGCGGGCTGGGCTGGATGACGGATTCGACGTAGACGGGCATGGCGACCTTGCGACGGCTGAGCAAAATTGCCGGCAAGGATACGCCGAACGGCCGCCATCGCACGAGACGGCGGCCGTTCGGTGCCATGTCAATGCAAGCGGTGCCGCTCATGAAGAAAGCTCAGCACCGCCCGGCGGTAATGGTTGTACTCGGGATCGGCCGCCAGGGCGATGCGGTCACGCGGGCGCGGCAGCTTCACCTCGAGGATTTCGCCAATGGTCGCCGAGGGTCCGTTGGTCATCATCACGATGCGGTCGGACAACAGCACCGCTTCATCGACGTCATGGGTGATCATCATCATGGTGTTGCCCAGGTCCTTCTGGATTTTCATCACCTCATCCTGCAAGTGTGCGCGGGTCAGCGCATCGAGGGCGCCGAAGGGCTCGTCGAGCAGCAGCACCTTGGGTTTCATCGCCAGCGCGCGGGCGATGCCGACGCGCTGCTTCATGCCGCCGGAGATTTCCTGCGGATATTTTTTCAGCGCGTGGCTCATGTTCACCAGCGCCAGGTTGTGCTCGATCCAGTCACGCCGTTCGCGTTTGCCCATGCTGCGCTTGAACAGCTTGTTCACGGCCACCTCGACGTTCTCGTAAACGGTCAGCCAGGGCAGCAGCGAATGGTTCTGGAACACCATGCTGCGGTCGGGGCCAGGCCCGCGCACTTCCTTGCCATCGAGGATCACGCCGCCGAGGCTGGGGTCGAGCAGGCCGGCGACGATGTTCAGCACCGTCGATTTGCCGCAGCCGGAGTGGCCGATGATCGAAATGAACTCACCCTTGGCGATGTTCAGGTTGATGTCCTTGAGCACCTGCGAGGCGAGGTTGCCGCGCACGAAGCTCTTGTCCAGGTGTTCGATGGAGAGATAGCTCATGGCATTGCTCCTCAGTTGGCCGGAATGCCGCGGGTGATGCGCTGGCCGACGAAGGCCACCAGGCGATCGAGCACGAAGCCGACCACCCCGATGTAGACGAGCGCGAGGATGATGTCGCTGATGCGCGAGGCATTCCACGCATCCCAGATGAAGAAACCGATGCCGACACCGCCGATGAGCATTTCGGCGGCGATGATCGCCAGCCACGACAGGCCGACCCCGATGCGCAGGCCGGTGAAGATGTAGGGGGCCGCTGCCGGCAGCATGATGGTCTTGAAGTACTCCAGGCCGTTGAGTTGCAGCACCTGGGCAACGTTGCGGTAGTCCTGCGGAATGTTGCGGATACCCACCGCCGTATTGATGATGATGGGCCAGATCGCGGTGATGAAGATGACGAACAGCGCCGAGGGATGGCTGTCTTGAAAGCCCGCCAGCGACAGTGGCAGCCAGGCCAGCGGCGGCACCGTGCGCAGCACCTGGAAGATCGGATCGAGGCCGCGCATGGCCCAGTCCGACTGGCCGATCAGCACGCCGAGGGCGACTCCGGCGACCACTGCCAGCACATAACCCACCGCAACCCGCTGCAGGCTCGCCAGCAACTGCCAGGCCAGCCCCACGTCGTTGCCGCCGTTGTCGTAGAACGGGTCGATGATCAGCTCCCAGGTCTCGGCGACCACCTGCGACGGTGGCGGCAGCGCGGCATTGGCGCCGGAGCAGAGCATTTCCCAGATCACCCCGAGCACCAGCAGGATCACCAGCGGTGGCACCAGTTGCTGCGCCGCGTATCGGCCACTGCGCCGCGCCAGCGAGGCAAGCCGGGAAGGGCGAGCGATAGACGCCGGCTCTGCGTTGGCAGGCTGCAATTTGACATTGGCATTCATGGGCTTTTCCTCGCGGGTTGCTGTCGTCAGGCCATGGCCTTGATGGTCAGGCTGTCCAGATAGGCTTGCGGGTTCTCGGGGTCGAATACCTTGCCGTCGAAGAACTTCTCTATTCCGCGGGAAGTGGAGCTGGGGATCAGCTCGGCAGGCAGATTCAGCTCACCGGCGGCGGCGCGCCAGATGTCCTCTCGGTTGACCTGGGCGATCAGCGCCTGGCTGTCGAAATCGGTTGGCAGATAGCCCCAGCGCTTGTTCTCGGTGAGGAACCAGAGGTCGTGGCTCTGGAACGGATAGGAGGCGTGGTCGTCCCAATAGCGCATCTGCTCGGGATGGTTCTCGACGACCTTGCCGGTGCCGTAGGCGAAGTTGCCTTTCATGCGGTCGACGATGTCGGCATAGGGCGCGCCGATCCATTTGCGCTGTGAGCAGATCTTCGCCACTTCCTCCTTGTTCTCGGACTTCTCACAAAACTGCTGGGCTTCCATGATCGCCATGGTCAGCGCCTTGGCGGCGTTGGGGTTGGCCTGCACGTAATCGCTGCGCAGGGCGAAGGCCTTCTCCGGGTGGTTGTGCCACAGTTCGCCAGTGGTGTTGGCGGTGTAGCCGATCTTCTGGTTGATCAACTGCGCGTTCCATGGCTCGCACACACAGAAGGTGTCCATGCTGCCGACCTTCATGTTGGCGACCATCTGCGCCGGCGGCACCACGATGGTGTTGATGTCTGCATTCGGGTCGATGCCGCCGGCCGCCAGCCAGTAGCGCATCCACAGGTCATGGGTGCCGCCGGGAAAGGTCATCGCCGCGCTGACTTTCTTGCCGCTGGCCTTCTTGGCTTCCAGGGCGGCCTTGAATGGCGTGCTGTCCAGGCCGATCTTCAGGTCGCGATATTCCTCCCCCACCGAAATGCACTGGCCGGACAGGTTGAGCCGCGCCAGGATCGACATGGCCACCGGCTGGTTGTTCGGCGTGACGATGCCGGCGCTGATCAGATAGGGCATGGGGGTGAGGATGTGCGCACCGTCGATGCCGTTTTTTGCCGAACCGAGCACCAGGTTGTCGCGTGTGGTGCCCCAGGAGGACTGCTTGAGCACCTCCACCCCGGTCAATCCGTATTTGGCGAACATGCCTTTCTCGGCCGCGACAAACAGCGGGGCGGCATCGGTAAGGGCAATGAAGCCGAGCTTCGCCTTAGGCGTTTCCACGTCACCGCCCGCAGCCCAGGCGGCTGAGCGCATGCCCGGCAACATGCCGCCAAACAGCGCGACGCCACTGGCAGCAATGATCGAATGCTTGAGAAAGCTGCGGCGCGAGGCCAGCGTTGGGCTGTTGGGCTGGTTGTTGTCCGGCTTGTCGGTCATGTCGATTTCCTTTGGGCAAAAAAACGGCGCCACACCAACAGGCTTGAGCCGGGAGGGGTGGACGCCGTTGTCCTGATGACGAAATGTGAAGCCGATTGATCCGGCCTGCTTCGGCCATTGCGAAAGCTGTGCCAGCAATACGCCGGCAGCGAAGGAGAGGTTGCTCCAAGGCTTTGATTGCGCCAGATGCTCCCGCCAAATCAAGTACTTGGGTAGGTTGTGCGAAGGCCGGCGGCGCGTTCCCTCGATGGACTTCGCCGGCCACAGCCGTGGCTGGGCCAGCGAAAGGAATGCACATCCGCGGGGCAGTAAATCAGTTCAAGGGACAGGCGTGCCTGTTTTCAGTGCCGAGTGCCGCGCGCCGGGCTTGCGCGCGGGACCTTGTCGGTCGGGTCGCGTGTGAGCATCAGCAGGCGCTGGGCAACTTCTTCCAGGCGCAGGCCCTGGTTCATTGCTGCCTGCCGGAGCCTGGCATAGGCCTCGCCTTCGGAGCAGCCCTGCTGGCGCATCAGGTGCTGTTTGGCAAGCTCCACCTGTTTGCGCTCATCCAGCGCCTGGCGCGCTTCGCGGAGCTCCTCGTTGAGACCTTGCAGGCGCACGCTCTGGGTCAGCAGCAGCTCCAGCGTCGAACGTGCCACCAAAGCGGTCATGCCATCCTGCGGCGGCGTATCGAGGTCGCTGGCCTGCACGTTGAATAGCCGTGCTTGCTCGGCTGCAGCGTGCATGTCTGCGATCTCGTTGAGCAGTCGGCGATGGCTCTTGAGGTCTTTGCGGATGCGCTCGATGCTTTGTTGGCACTGCTGCAGCAGGTCCTGCTCCAGGCGTGTCTCGACAATCTTCATCAGGTCGATTCGGCGTGAATGCAGCTCGAACCAGAGTTGGCAAAGCTGTGGCTCGACCACGGCACCCGGACTGGTACGGCGGGCGACGTCGCGCAAGCGGCAGGCCTGGGTGTTGAACTCACTGGCCCACAGCTCCAGCCAAAGCTCCTGTGCTGTTGTGCTGGCAAAGCGGCTGAAATTGCTGAAGCAGCGATCCTGTCCCTCCACCAGCTGCTCCAGTCGGTCCAGCGTGTCGGTTTGGAAGTAGCCGCTGGCGAAACCGACGACACCCAGGGCGCGCTCCTGGCCAGCCAGCTCCTTGCCTTGCATGAAATTGAACAGCGCGACCAGGCAACGGGTGATATGCGGGTCGGCAGCCGTGTCGGCGGCCTCGAACACCACCGCCAGAAGTCCGCCTATCAGCCGCACCAGCGTGGCGGTGGCGTCCTGCATGCGAATGGCATGGTCACGGATCCGCCGGCGCAGCGCCGGTAGCTCGTCCAGGTTGTGCAGCGCGTAGGCGATGCGGGCATAGAGGCGTGTCTTGTCTGCAGTGCTGACGGCGTCCAGATCGATGCCTTCAAGGTCTTCGCGAACGCCTCGCTCCAGTGCTTCGGCCTCCAGGCTGAGCGCATCGAGTTGCTGGCGCTGGTCTGCGGCGTCGCCGGCCAGGTAGATGTTCGAATAGCCGCGCTCCTTCTGCAGCGCGTGTACCAGCCGGCTGATGTGGGTGACCAGTTTGCAGGTATGGGCCAAGTCTTCCAGGCCGAGCAGCTCGCTGCGCCGGGAGGCCAACATGAAACGTAAGGTCGCAGGCATTTTCCGTCCGTGCATGGGGCGGTACCTTTGCAAGTGAAGGCATCAATTCTTGCAAGATGCAGTCCAGCCCCTGTGGCATACCCGCACATCGGTGTTTGGCCTATACTGTGCCCCTTTTCGCCCCACGAATCAGCGGAGCTGTTGGATGTCCGAGCGTACGGCTTGCGTAGAGCGCAACACCCTGGAAACCCAGGTCAAGGCCACGATCAATCTGGATGGCACCGGCCAGGCGCGATTCGCCATCGGCGTGCCCTTTCTCGAACACATGCTCGATCAGATCGCCCGCCATGGCCTGATCGACCTGGACATCGAATGCAAGGGTGACCTGCATATCGATGACCACCACACCGTCGAGGATGTCGGCATCACTCTCGGCCAGGCCTTCGCCAAAGCCATCGGTGACAAGAAGGGCATGACCCGCTACGGGCATTCTTACGTTCCGCTGGATGAAGCGCTGTCGCGCGTGGTGATCGACTTCTCCGGTCGTCCTGGTCTGACCATGAACGTGCCCTATACCCGCGCCACCGTCGGTGGCTTCGATGTCGACCTGTTCCAGGAGTTCTTCCAGGGCTTCGTCAACCACGCGCTGGTGACGCTGCACATCGACAACCTGCGGGGCACCAACACCCACCATCAGATCGAAACCGTGTTCAAGGCCTTCGGCCGCGCATTGCGCATGGCGCTGACGCTGGACGAGCGCATGGCTGGCCAGATGCCTTCGACCAAGGGTTGCCTGTAATGCAGACGGTTGCCGTCATCGATTACGGCATGGGCAACCTGCACTCGGTGGCCAAGGCGCTGGAGCACGTCGGCGCTGGCCGGGTGCTGGTGACCAGCGATGCGCAGGTGATTCGCGAGGCGGACCGCGTGGTCTTTCCCGGCGTCGGCGCGATCCGCGACTGCATGGCCGAGATCCGCCGCCTGGGCTTCGATGAGCTGGTGCGTGAAGTCAGCCTCGACCGTCCGTTTCTCGGTATCTGCGTCGGCATGCAGGCGCTGATGGAGCGCAGCGAAGAGAACGACGGCGTCGACTGCATCGGTCTGTTTCCTGGTCAGGTGCGCTTCTTCGGCAAGGACCTGCACGAAGACGGCGAACGCCTCAAGGTGCCGCACATGGGCTGGAATCAGGTCAAGCAGGTGGTGGATCACCCACTCTGGCACAGCATTCCAGACTACGGTCGCTTCTATTTCGTGCACAGCTACTACATCGAGGCCGGCAATCCGCGCCATGTGGTTGGCCGCGGCCATTACGGCAGGGATTTCGCCGCGGCGTTGGCCGATGGCTCGCGCTTTGCCGTGCAGTTCCACCCCGAGAAAAGCCATAGCCACGGCCTGCAGCTGCTGCAGAACTTCGCTGCCTGGGATGGCCGCTGGTAATGAATCGGGCGAAGCTCAAGGCGCCGGTCCTGACGCTCGACACCGCTCAGGAACAGGCCGCCCAGCGGATCATCAAAGGCTTTCTGGAGGATCGTTTCGAACTGGAGCTCGGCTCCTTCGAGGCGCAGGAAGTGCTTGATCTGTTCGCCCGTGAGATTGCTCCGCTGTATTACAACAAGGCGATTTTCGACGTGCAGACACACCTGAAAGAACGGTTTGAAAGCATCGAAAGCGACTTGTGGGCGCTCGAAAAGAGCTGCCTTTAACCGATACCCGATTTGAACAGGTTCGAGCCATGCTGATTATTCCCGCGATCGATCTCAAGGACGGCGCCTGCGTGCGTCTGCGTCAGGGCCTGATGGACGACGCCACGGTGTTCTCCGATGACCCGGTAGCCATGGCTGCCAAGTGGGTCGAGGCCGGTTGCCGTCGTCTGCACCTGGTGGACCTGAACGGCGCCTTCGAAGGTCAGCCGGTCAATGGCGAAGTGGTGACTGCCATCGCCAAGCGCTACCCGAAGCTGCCGATCCAGATCGGCGGCGGTATTCGCTCGCTGGAAACCATCGAGCATTACGTTCGCGCTGGCGTCAGCTACGTGATCATCGGCACCAAGGCGGTCAAGCAGCCTGAGTTCGTTGGCGAGGCTTGCCGGGCGTTCCCGGGCAAGGTCATCGTCGGCCTGGACGCGAAGGACGGTTTCGTCGCCACCGACGGTTGGGCCGAAGTCTCCAGTGTGCAGGCAGTGGACCTGGCGCGCCGCTTCGAGGCCGATGGCGTCTCGGCGATCGTCTACACCGACATCGCCAAGGACGGCATGATGCAGGGCTGCAACGTCGAGGCCACCGTGGCCCTGGCCAACGCCAGCAAGATTCCGGTGATCGCCTCCGGCGGCATCCACAACATCGGCGATATCCAGAAGCTGCTCGACACCAACACCCCCGGCATCATCGGCGCCATCACCGGTCGCGCGATCTACGAGGGCACCCTCGACGTGGCCGAGGCTCAGGCGCTCTGCGACCTCAAGTTCAAAGACGAGTAACGCCCTAATCCGGTGACCCGGTGGGCAACGCTGCGCGGTTGTCCGCCCTGTTAGAGAGATCGACCATGGCCCTCGCCAAACGCATCATCCCCTGCCTCGACGTGGACAATGGCCGCGTGGTCAAGGGCGTCAAGTTCGAGAACATCCGCGATGCCGGTGATCCGGTGGAAATCGCCCGTCGCTACGATGAGCAGGGCGCCGACGAGATAACCTTTCTCGACATCACGGCCAGCGTCGACAACCGCGACACCACGCTGCACACCGTCGAGCGCATGGCCAGCCAGGTATTCATCCCGCTGACCGTGGGCGGCGGCGTTCGCACGGTGCAGGACATCCGTAATCTGCTCAACGCTGGTGCAGACAAGGTCTCGATCAACACCGCTGCGGTATTCAATCCCGAGTTCGTCGGCGAGGCCGCCGCGCGTTTCGGTTCGCAATGCATCGTCGTCGCCATCGATGCCAAGAAGGTGTCTGCTCCGGGCGAGCCGGGTCGCTGGGAAATCTTCACCCACGGGGGGCGCAAGCCCACCGGCCTCGATGCGGTGGCCTGGGCGAAGAAGATGGAAGAACTGGGCGCTGGCGAGATCCTGCTCACCAGCATGGATCAGGACGGCGTAAAAAGCGGCTATGACCTTGGCGTGACCCGTGCGATAAGCGAATCGCTGTGCATTCCGGTGATCGCTTCCGGCGGTGTCGGCAACCTGCGGCACCTGGCCGAGGGTATTCTCGAAGGCAAGGCCGACGCGGTGCTGGCGGCGAGCATCTTCCATTTTGGCGAGTACAGCATCCCTGAAGCCAAGGCCTACATGGCCAGCTGCGGCATCGTGATGCGCTGAATGGCCGGCGTTTTGCTTGAACAACGAGGCTGGTATTCGCCCGTGGCTGTTCACGGGCGCAGCATTCGGGGAGTATCCAATGTTCAAGTCAACGCTTCTGGCCGTGGCTACAAGCCTGTCGCTCTGGGGTAGTGTCGTGCAGGCGGCACCGGAGCAGATCAATCTGCTCACCGAGAACTTCCCGCCGTACAACATGGCGGTCGACGGCAAGAACTATGCGCGTGATCGGAATATCAAGGGTATCGCCGCCGATATCGTGCGGGATATGTTCAAGCGCGCCGGCATCGACTTCACGCTGACGCTTCGTTTCCCGTGGGCGCGCGTCTACGACACTGCATTGGAAACCCCGGGCTACGGTGCTTTCGTCATGGCCCGTCTGCCCGAGCGCGAAGCACTGTTCAAGTGGGTGGGCCCAATCGGGCCGGATGACTGGGTGCTGTTGGCGCGTGCCGACAGCACCATCAACATCTCCAGCCTCGAGCAGGCCAAGCACTACAAGGTGGGTGCCTACAAGGGTGATGCCATTGCCGAGCACCTGGCATCCCAAGGGTTGCAGCCTTCCCTGGCGCTGAGCGACCAGTCCAACGTCGATAAGCTGCAGAGAGGCGAGATCGACCTCTGGGCCACGGGTGATCCGGCGGGCCGCTATCTGGCCAAGCAGCTGGGCGTGAACGGGCTCAAGCAAGTGTTGCGCTTCGACGAGGCGCAGCTGTTCCTGGCACTGAACAAGCAAACGTCCGACGAGACGGTGGCAACGCTTCAGGCTGCCCTGGAGCAGATGCGTGCCGACGGGACGGTCGAGGCGATCAACGGCCGTTATCTCTAAGAAGCGGTTTCACCGCCGAGCCGCCTGGCCGCGAAGTGCCGAGGCGGGCATCACCGATATAAGCCGTCACGGCCGTGAGCCGCCGTGGCGCGGTTGCCCCGCGTCGCGATCATTTGGCCGATATCGACCCAGGTAATGCCTTCTTCGTCGAGGCGGGGCAGTTCGCGCTCCAGCACCTCGAGGGTGGTGCGGTGCGGATGACCGATGATCACCACCGAGCCCTGCTTGCGGGCCAGTTCGAGAGCGTCGGCATATTGCCTGGCCACTGCTGCGGGGCTGGGGTCGTCATCCAGAAAAATGTCCCGCGACAGACTCGCCAGGCCGATGTGCTGCGCCGTTGCGGCAGCCACGGTTCGCGGATTCGTGCGGCTGTCCAGGAAAAATAGATGGCGTTCTTGCAGCGTGGTCATCAGGGCTGTCATGGGCTGTTGCTGATCGGTCATCTGGCTGCCCATGTGATTGTTCAGCCCGCTGGCGTGGGGAACTGCGGCTAACGCCTTGTCCAGCCGGCGTTGCAGTTCCTCCGTCGGCAGGTCTTGGCGCCAGGAGTAAGGGCCGCCGGCGGGAGCCATCGGCAGGTGCAGTATGACGGTCTTGCCGGCGGCATGCGCGCGTTGAGACAGTGTCGAGGCGTGGCGGGTATCCGGCAGAATCGCCAGCGCCACCGGGCCGGGAAGTGCAAGAACACGCTCGTCTCGCGCAGGGTTCTGCCCAAGATCATCGATTATCAATGCCAGCATGGGCAGGTCGGCCAGACGTTCATCGGTCTGGTTGACCGGCGTGGAAAGCCGCTCGCTGCTCTCGCCCGTTGCGAACGAGGGGCTACAGAGCAGCGGTATCAGGCTCGCTAGCAGCAACAGTGACGCACGGCACATCTTATTTATTTGCCGCGGGTGAGGTTCAGACCCTTGAGCAGGTTGAGCGCCTGGCTGAGCTGATAGTCATCATCCTGGGGGCGTGGTGTGTCACTCGCTGCCTTGCTGCCGCTGGGACGTTCGGCGCCGCGATTGCCGTTGCCGAGATGGCCGGCCAGATCGGCTTCGCGCAGGCTTTCAGTGGACTGCTCGCGGGTCAGCTTGGCGCCGGTCACCTCGATGTCCGGCTCGATGCCCTGGGCCTGAATGGAGCGACCGTTGGGCGTGTAGTAGAGCGCAGTGGTGAGCTTGAGCGCACGGTCGTTGTTCAGCGGCAACACGGTTTGTACCGAGCCCTTGCCGAAGCTGTCGGTGCCCATCACCACGGCGCGCTTGTGATCTTGCAGGGCGCCGGCGACGATCTCCGAGGCGGATGCACTGCCGCCGTTAATCAGCACCACCAGCGGTACCCCTTCGCTGGCATCGGCCCGGTCGGCGCTGAAACGCAGCTCGGAGTTGGCGATACGCCCCTTGGTATAGACGATCAGGCCTTTGCTGAGGAAGTGATCTGACACCTCGACGGCCGACTGCAATACGCCGCCCGGATTGTTGCGCAAGTCCAGCACCAGGCCGTTGAGCTTGTTGCCGTCGTTGCTTTTCTTCAGGCGGGCCAGGGCCTTGCCCACCTCTTCGCCAGTGTTGATCTGGAATTGGGTGACTCGCAGATAGCCGTAGCCGGGCTCGAGGAGCTGGGTCTTGACGCTCGTGACCTTGATAACGGCGCGCTTCAGCTGGACGTCGAAAGGCTTGCCGCCATCTCGCACCAGTGTCAGTTTGATCTCGGTGCCAGGCTTGCCGCGCATCATTCCCACCGCCTCGATCATCGACAGGCCCTTGGTAGGCTTGCCGTCTATCTTGACGATCAGGTCACCCGCCTCGATACCCGCCTTGGAGGCAGGGGTATCGTCAATGGGCGAGATGACCTTGATGAAGCCATCCTCGACGCCGACTTCGATGCCCAGACCGCCGAATTCACCGGTGGTGCTTTCCTGCAATTCGGCAAAGGCTTCCGGTTCCAGGTAGGCCGAGTGCGGATCAAGGTTGCTCAACATGCCCTTGATCGCGTTCTCCAGCAGCGTCTTGTCGTCTACCGGTTCAACGTAGGCGGCCTTGATACGGTCGAGCACCTCGACGAAGGTACGCAGTTCCTCGAGGGGGAGCGGGGCCTTGTTGTCGGTCCCTGCCAGTTCCTCGGGTTCCAGCACCAGGTCGGCCGGGGGTTGCTGTGCCCAGGCGCTGCCATGCATTCCCAGCAGCATGGCCAGGATCAGCGGAGTGGGGCGGGCAAAGCGGCGCAGGTGAAGCATGTTGAACTCCGGAGGTGAAAGGCGCGGACGAGGGCGGTTCAGCCTTGCGTGCGGCACCATAGTGCCGGATCGCTAGGGCGACCCTGCTGACGAATCGCGAAATACAGCGCAGCAGCTTCCTGCCCGCCACTGTTTCCAACTGTGGCAATGGGGTCGCCTGCCTTGACGATCTCGCCGGCGTCGCGCAACAGGCTCTGGTTGTGGCCGTACAGACTCAGATAACCATTGCCGTGATCGAGAATCACCAGGAGCCCGGCGCCGCGCAGCCAGTCAGCGAACACCACTCGACCACCGTGCACGGCACGCACTGGGGTGCCGATGCTGGCGCCGATCAGCACGCCGTCCCATTTTGTTCGAGCGTCGCCGCCGCGTGGAGTGCCGTAACCGGCGACCAGACGTCCGTCGACAGGCCAAGGCAGTTTCCCTTTGGCATTGGCAAAAGGCCCGCCGAAGTTGCCGCCGGCACTGGAAACGAGTGGACCAGAAGCGGTACTGCCGCTTGATCGACGCGTTTGCTCCTCTCGCGCCAGAGCCAGCGCGCGCTGGCGTTCCTGCTCGGCTTCGCGAGCCTGACGGGCGAGGGTTTCTTCAATGGTCTTGAGTACCCGCTCGAGCTGCGCCTGGTCCTGCTTGCGCGCCTGGAGCTTGCGGTCACGGGTGGAGAGATCCTTGTCGAGCTTGGCGAGGGTCTGCTGGCGTTCCTTGCGTACCTCCGCAAGCTGGGCGCGACGCTGCTTCAATCCGTCCTGCTTCTCAGCGAGGGCGACCTGCTGCGCGGCGATGTCCGATTCGACGTTCGTCAGTTGGCGCAGGGTCTCGTTGAAGCGCTCGACCTGCTCGAAGCGCGCCGTGTTCAGGTAGTCGTAATAGGTGAGGGTGCGGCTGAATTTTTCCGGGTTCTGCTGATTGAGCAGCAACTTGAGGTATTCCTGACGGCCATTCTGATAGGCGGCGCGTGCCTGCAGGCCGATCAGGCGTTGTTGCTCGATGCGGGCGCCTTCGAGGGTCGTCTTCTCTTCGCCGAGGCGTTCGAGCTCTGCTTTGCTTCGATCGATTTCCTGCTGCAGCGAATCTACCTGTTTTTCCAGCTGGCCCATCTCGCTTTCGGTGGTCTGCAGCTGTTTATGGACGGCGGATTTTTCCTGCTCGATCTGCTTGAGCAGTTTCTGTAGCTCGGCGACATCCTTGCGCGCGGCTTCGATCTGCTGGCGTGCTTCGGTGCGCTCGTCGGCCACGGCCGGGCCGAGCAGGCAGGTGAGCGCAAATGCGAGGAGGATACGAGGCATGTGATGGGCAAACCGGAGATTCGGGGGTCGCCGTAGTATGCATAAAAAGCGAGCTGGAAGCTTGAGGGCTGAAGCTGGAAGTAGGATTGCTGCCAACATTCGTTTTCCTGCTTCCAGCCAGAGCCTTAATTGGGCTCGAGGATTGAGCGTCCGCTCATCTCTGCCGGAACCGGCAGACCCAGCAGCATCAGCATCGTCGGCGCCACGTCGGCGAGCACACCGCCTTCACGGACCTTCAGGTTGCGCTTGCCGACATAGATGAAGGGCACCGGCTCGCAGGTATGGGCGGTATGCGCCTGGCCCGTCATCACATCTTCCATCTGTTCGACGTTGCCATGGTCGGCCGTAATCAGGGCTTCGCCGCCGACCCGGTCCAGCGCTTCGACGATGCGGCCAACGCATTTGTCCAGGCATTCCACTGCCTTGACCGCCGCATCGAATACGCCGGTGTGGCCGACCATGTCGCCATTGGCGTAGTTGACGATGATGACGTCGAAGCGCTGGTTGTCGATGGCCTCGACGATGCGATCGGTGACTTCCGGCGCGCTCATCTCCGGTTGCAGGTCGTAGGTGGCTACCTGCGGGGAAGGGATCAGGATGCGCTCCTCTCCGGCAAAGGGCTCTTCGCGGCCGCCGGAGAAGAAGAAGGTGACGTGGGCGTACTTCTCCGTCTCGGCGATGCGCAACTGGGTCTTGCCATGGTTAGCCAGGTACTCGCCGAGTACGTTGGTCAGCGCCTCGGGAGCGAAGGCGGCCGGGGCGGGGATGCTCGCCGCATACTGGGTGAGCATGACGAAGCCGCCCAGCTTGGGCACGCGGGCGCGCCGGAAGCCGTCGAAGTCTGGCTCGACAAAGGCACGGGTCAGTTCGCGGGCTCGGTCGGCCCGGAAGTTCATGAACACCACGGCATCGCCATCTTCCACGCGCACCGGCTCGCCGATGGTGGTGGCCTTGACGAACTCGTCGCTCTCGCCCCGCCCGTAGGCTGCGATCAGGCCGTCCACCGCATCATCGGATTGGAATTTCCCGTTACCGTCAACGATCAGCTCGTATGCCTGCTGCACCCGATCCCAGCGGTTGTCGCGGTCCATGGCGAAGTAGCGGCCGATCAGGCTGGCGATACGGCCCTTGCCCAGGCGGGTGAAGGTGGCCTGCAGCAGCTCGATGGAGTGCTGTGCGCTCTTGGGCGGCGTGTCGCGTCCGTCAAGGAACGCATGCAGGTAGATCTTTTCGGCGCCGCGTTGGGCGGCCAGTTCTGCCATGGCGACCAGGTGGTCTTGATGGCTGTGCACGCCACCGTCCGACAGCAGGCCGAGAATGTGCACGGCCTTGCCATTGGCCACGGCCTTGTCCACGGCGGCGCAAATGTTCGGGTTCTCGAAAAAATCGCCGTCACGGATGGATTTGGTCACACGCGTGAAGTCCTGGTACACCACACGACCGGCGCCAAGGTTCATGTGACCGACTTCCGAGTTGCCCATCTGGCCGTCCGGCAGCCCGACGTCCATGCCGCTGCCCGAGATCAGGCCGTGCGGTTGGGTGGCGCAAAGATGGTCATAAACCGGTGTGTTGGCGGCATGGATGGCGTTGTATTCCGGGGCGTCGCTGTGACCGAAGCCGTCGAGAATGATCAGTACCAGGGGTTTGGGCGCAGCGGACATCTGTCGGCTCCTTGCACGAGGGCGCGAAAAAGGCGGCCAGTCTAATGGTTGGCCGGTTTGGCGTCACGATTCGCAGGGTTCAGCCAGGCATTGGGGCTGTGTATACTGGCCCGCATTTTATCCTCCGGGTACCCTTTTGATGGTCGCTAACCTGATTGAATTTGTCTCTAACCACTTTGTGCTCGCCAGCATCTTTCTGGGATTGCTCATCCTGCTCGCCGTTACTGAAATGCAGAAAGGTGGCAAAAGCGTGAGCAGTCGCGAACTCACCGCACTGGTCAACCGCGATGAAGGCGTGGTGTTGGACGTGCGCGCCAAGAAGGAGTTCGACGCCGGCCATATCGTCGATGCGTTGAACATTCCCTACGAGAAACTGGTCAGCCGAATGAGCGAGCTGGAAAAGCACAAGGCCAAGACGATCATCGTCGTCGATGCCATGGGTCAGCACGCCGGTACGGTCTGCCGGGATCTGAAGAAGGCGGGCTTCACTGCCGTCAAGCTGTCGGGAGGGATTTCCAGCTGGCGCGGCGACAATCTGCCAGTGGTCAAGTAAACATGCCTGAAGTCGTTATCTATACCACCGCCTGGTGCCCGTACTGTTTGCGGGCGAAAAGCCTGCTGGAGCGTAAGGGTGTCGCCTTCAAGGAAATACCCGTCGATGGTAATCCAGCCCTGCGCGCCGAAATGACCAGCAAGGCAGGGCGAACCTCTGTCCCGCAGATTTGGATAGGTGGTAAACACGTCGGCGGTTGCGACGAATTGTATGCGCTGGAGCGTGCGGGACGACTGGATACGATGCTTCAGGCCTGATGTACGGAGCGCTGCCAGCAAAGCGCAAGCTTGACGCGCCGGCAGGGTGAATCGACTAAGACACGCACGACAAGAAGGTTAACATGACAGAACAAGCAAACAACGGCGCGGCCGCCGCTCAGGAAGAGCAGGGCGCACAGTTTTCCCTGCAGCGCATCTACGTTCGCGACCTTTCCTTCGAGGCGCCCAAAAGCCCTGAAATTTTCCGCCAGGAATGGAATCCCAGTGTCGCGATGGATCTGAATACCCGACAGAAGTCGCTGGAAGGCGATTTCCATGAGGTGGTGCTGACTATCTCTGTCACCGTGAAGACGGGTGAAGAAGTGGCGTTCATTGCGGAGGTTCAGCAGGCGGGGATTTTCCTGATCAAGGGGCTCGAACCGCAGGCCATGAGCCACACGCTTGGCGCGTTCTGTCCGAACATTCTCTTTCCTTACGCCCGCGAAACGCTGGACAGCCTGGTTACCCGTGGCTCTTTTCCCGCGCTGATGCTGGCACCGGTGAACTTCGATGCCCTGTACGCCCAGCAACTGGCGCGCATGCAGCAAGAAGCCAGCCAGGCCCAGCACTGATCCATCGCTAAATAGAAGGGCCTGGTTGCGCCAGGCTCATCTGTTTCAGCCGTTTATCTCACCTTCACCACCAGCTTGCCCACCGCCTTGCGCTGACCCAGCGTATTGATCGCTTCTCCAGCCTGCTCGAGCCCGAAGGTCTGCGAGACCAGTGGTTTGAGCTTGCCCTGCGCATACCAAGTGAACAGCTGCTTGAAGTTGGCAGCGTTATCCTGGGGTTGACGTTGAGCGAAGGCGCCCCAGAACACTCCGATCAACGCGGCGCCCTTGAGTAGTGGCAGGTTGGCCGGCAGCGCCGGAATCTCGCCGCCTGCAGCGAACCCTACGACCAGCATACGGCCGTTCCAAGCGATGCTACGGAAGGCTTCCTCGAACAGCTTGCCGCCCACCGGATCATAGATAACATCCGCGCCCTGGCCGTCGGTCAGCTCCTTGAGGCGCTCCCGGAGGCTGGATTGACTGTAGTCGATCAGCTCATCGGCACCGGCAGTGCGCGCAATCTCCAGCTTCTGCTCGGTGGAGGCGGCGGCGATCACTCGCGCACCCAAGGCCTTGCCGATTTCCACCGCCGCCAAGCCGACACCACCCGAGGCGCCGAGTACCAGCAAGGTTTCGCCCGGCTGCAGATTGGCGCGCTGTTTCAGCGCATGCATCGATGTGCCATAGGTCATGCTGAATGCGGCGGCGGTAGTGAAATCCATCTCGGCGGGTATCGGCAGTACGTTCTGGCCAGCCACCGCTACCTGCTCGGCGAAGCTGCCCCAGCCGGTCAGCGCCATGACGCGATCGCCGACGTTAAGGTGGTTGAGTTCCTCGCTCACGGCGGCCACCACGCCTGCGGCCTCGCCACCAGGGGCGAACGGGAAGGGCGGCTTGAACTGGTATTTTCCCTCGATGATCAGGGTGTCGGGAAAGTTCACGCCCGCTGCGTGTACATCGAGCAACACCTCGCCTTTCTTGATCTGGGGGCTGCCGATTTGTTCGACGACCAGGTTCTCGGCGGGGCCGAAGGCTTTGCACAGAACAGCTTTCATCGGGTTTCCTTTTTGATTGATCCGCGGAGGCTGTAGCCGCGCTGGCACGGCCGGGGGACTTGAGTCTAAAAGGCTGCTCGATGGAAGCAACGAGCATGGCTTGCTCTGATGGCGATACATAAGCGCTGCACTTGGGCTGGGTTCGGCACTGGATTATGCTGACGACCGCTTTCCTTGGAGTGAACCCGTGAAGTACATCATTTTTTTCTGTCTTGCCCTGGGCATGACCTCATCTGCTCTGGCCGAGAAGCCCAAGACCGGGGACACGATCAGGCCGATCTATTACGCCCTGGTGCCAGCGCTGGTTGGCAACTACGGCTCGAATGGCAAGCTGAAATACTACAAGGCGGATGTGGCGCTGCGGGTCGGTAGCAGCGTGGCCGAGGAGCGGGTCAAGCACCATGAGCCACTGATTCGCAACCAGCTGGTCATGCTGTTCTCCCAGCAGACCGATGCGAGCCTGGGTAGCGTCGAAGCCAAGGAAGCCCTTCGTCAGGAGGCGCTACGACAGGTACAAGGCGTGTTGAGGCAGGAGGAGGGGCGGCCGCTGGTGGATGATTTGCTGTTCAACAACCTGATCATCCAGTGAGCCCGGCCCTTTTCAGTCCTGCTTTGCGAGCATGCCGAGAATAGCTGCCCACTCTTCCTCGGTGACCGGCATCACTGACAAGCGATTGCCCTTGCGCGTCAGCGGCATCTGCTCAAGGGAAGGATTGGCTTTGAGTTGAGGCAGGGTCAGGATGCGCGCAAAGGCCCGGGTGAACTCGACGTCCACCGCACTCCAGGGATTTCTGGTTTCGTCGGCTTTGGCGTCGAAGTAGGGGCTTTTCTGGTCCAGAGCGGTCGGGTCGGGGTGGGCGGCGCGAATGATGCGGCCTATGCCTGCAATGCCCGGAACCGCGCAGCTGGAGTGATAGAAGAAAAATTCGTCGCCCTCGGCCATCTCGCGGAGAAAATTGCGCGCTTGATAGTTGCGTACACCATCCCAGCGCGCGGATGCATGTTTTTGCAGGTCCGTGATGGAGAATTCATCCGGTTCCGATTTCATCAGCCAGTACGGCATGAAGTTTGCTCTCCTTGTTTCGCTTCAAAAAGGATCCTTGAAAGCAGGCTCCCCGGACAATCGGTGTAACGCTGGTTTGCGTGTATCCGAGGCATGACGGAGAATGCCGCGATTGAGGTTGGACATCGAGTCACGACATGGACAACAAGGACTCGAATAAGGATATTCGCCTTGCAGGGGGAGGCGGAAAGATGAAACGCAAGCCAGATATTCTTTGGATTCTAGTGTTGATATTCAGTTTGGGCGTGGTTACCACGGGCTATACGCAAGGGATGTGGGAGTCCACTGATCCTGTTTCCAGTGTATCGATTAGCCACTCCCTGAAGTCTGGAGACTGACAGCACAAGCCGCACGGACGCGGCATCGCACCTTCATCCCGCATACCAGCCTTCTTCTGTCACCGTGGCGTGCAGCTTCACGTCCCAATGTGCCAGCGGAAGGCGATCTACCTTCTGACACTCATGCGCTAGGCCTAATAGAGTCGGTTTGTGACTTTTTTTGCGCCTGGAGCGATACGCCAGTGAGCGGTCATAGAAGCCGCCACCCATCCCCAGGCGGCCGCCGCTCTCGTCGAAGCCCACCAAAGGCATCAGTACCAAGTCCAGCGCCCAAGTCGGCCGCTGTCGCGCCGGGGAAAACCGTGGCTCCTTGATGCCGAAGCGATTCGCGCGCAGGCGTTCACCAGGCTTGATCCGCTGGAACACCATGCGTGTCCGGGGCCAGGCCTTGAGGACGGGCAGGTAGGTGGCCTTGCCCATTTTCTGCGCGGCAAGCAGCAGCGGACGTGGATCTATTTCACCGTCGTTGGCGAGGTAGAAGGCGATATGTCGCGCGCGCCGAAAAAGCGGGTTATGCACCAGTTGGCGATGGAGTTTTTGCGCGGACAGACGTTGTTGAGTGGCTGACAAACTGCGGCGTTTTTGCCGCAATTGTCGCCGAAGCGCAGGCCGTGATAGGCCCTCGGCTGCGATCATCTAAAGAGGCTCCCCAGCATGCCGCTGCCAGCGTAGGCCCTTGAACCCGAGAGTTCAAGGTGGCGACTACAGAGCACCTTAAGGCTTTCCGTCAGGCGGACATGCACACCGGCGCTACTTGTAGCCTCCATGGTATTGCTTATCGGGAGAGGGTCATCGCCGACTGGCGTACATCCCAGGGAGTTGGGCGCAGTATAACCGAATCTGTGATCCGTTCATCACCTGTCTAAGGCTTTGGATCGACGGCCAGCGCGCTGTCTACTCGCTCAAGCAAGGTACGGACGTGCTCGCGAGCGCTATTTGCCTGGGCGTCCAGCCGGTCATGTTTGTGCAAAAGTTCATGGGTAATGTTCAGGGCGGCCATCACCGCAATCCGGTCGGCACCGATGACTTTGCCGCTGCTGCGGATCTCTCGCATCTTGCTGTCCAGATAGCGGGCGGCGCCCTCCAGATTGCTGCGCTCTTCGGCTGGGCAGGAAATGCAATATTCCTTGTCCATGATATGTACGGTAACGGTATTCGCTTGGTTCATGAGTCCTGCTCCAGGGCTTTCAGGCGCGAGATCATCGCTTCGACCTTCATCCGGGCCAATTCGTTCTTTTCGACCAGATGAGCGCGCTCTTCGCGCCAGGCCTGCTCGTTGGCAAGCAGCAGGCTGTTCTGGGCCTTGAGCTGCTCGATGCGCTGTACGAGCTGTTCCAGCTTGTGGGTCAGCAATTGCAGGTCGGCGTCGTCCATATAAGCCCTGAGAGTGTGGCGGGAAGGCGGCCACCTGGCTTCGATGGTCTTGGCTTGTCCGCCGGTGCTAGGATACGAAGCCTCTATTCTAGTCATTGCGCCTTCGTGCGCCTAGTTGCCATGCCCACTCAGAACTCCGCATATGCTGCATTCACCACATTGTTGGCAGGAAGCGCCCAGCCCGTTTCCCCTGCCGAGCTTCACGGCCTCTTGCTCGGGCGCAGCTGCGCCGGTGCTGGCTTCGATGTCGAACCTTGGCTAGTTGATGCCGCCGAGCTGCTGGGAGAGCCCGCGCAGGAAAACACCCGACAGGCCCTGATCGGCCTGCAGGAGATGGTCAAAGGCGAATTGTCCGGTGACGACATCGCCATCGTCCTGCTGCTGCCCAGCGATGACGCACCGCTTCGCGAGCGCGCGATGGCGCTGGGGCAGTGGTGCCAGAGCTTCCTAACCGGCTTCGGTCTGACCGCCGGCGACCGGGCACTCAGCCGCGAAGCGGTGGAGGTGCTGCAAGACATGGCTGCGATCGCCCAGATCCAGGACTCCCTCGAGGAGTCCGAAGACGGTGAGAGCGACTACATGGAGGTGATGGAGTACCTGCGCGTCGCGCCGCTGCTATTGTTCACCGAGTGCGCCAAGCCGGTTGTGGCGGCGCCTAAACCCTCCCTGCATTGAGGACATCAGGCTGCCCATGACCCGCATCCCCAAGTCGGAATACGCCCGTCGCCGCCAGACCCTGATGGCGCGGATGGAGCCCAACAGCATCGCCATTTTGCCCGCCGCGCCGATGTACATCCGTAACCGTGATGTAGAGCACGTCTACCGGCAGGACAGCGATTTTCAATACCTTTCCGGCTTCCCCGAGCCGGAAGCCGTGATCGCTCTGATTCCTGGCCGCGAGCACGGCGAGTACGTGTTGTTCTGCCGAGAGCGTGATCCGGAGCGTGAGCTGTGGGACGGGCTGCGTGCCGGCCAGGACGGCGCGATTGCCGAGTACGGTGCCGACGATGCCTTTCCCATCGGTGACATAGACGACATCCTGCCGGGGCTGATCGAGGGTCGCGAGCGTGTCTATTACGCCATCGGCACCAACGAGACCTTCGATCATCAGCTGATGGAGTGGATCAAGATGATCCGGTCCAAGGCCCGCCAGGGTGCACAGCCGCCCAGCGAATTCGTGGCGCTCGATCACCTGTTGCACGACATGCGCCTGTACAAGTCCGCCAATGAAGTGAAGGTGATGCGTTATGCCGCGGAAATCTCCGCACGCGCCCATGTCAACGCCATGCAGGCCTGTCGTGCGGGGCTTCGGGAGTATCATCTGGAAGCCGAGCTCGATTACGAGTTCCGCAAGGGCGGGGCGAAGATGCCTGCCTACGGTTCGATCGTCGCGGCTGGCAGGAACGCCTGCATTCTGCACTACCGGGAGAACGATGCAGCGCTCGAGGCGGGCGATCTGGTGCTGATCGACGCCGGTTGTGAGATTGACTGTTACGCCAGCGACATCACACGCACCTTCCCGGTCAGCGGCAAGTTCTCGCCCGAGCAGAAGGCCATCTACGAGTTGGTGCTCGCCGCCAACGAAGAAGCGTTCAAGTACATCGCGCCCGGCAGGCACTGGAACGAGGCCCACGAGGCCACGGTGCGGGTAATCACGGCCGGCTTGGTCGACCTGGGGCTGCTCGAAGGCGAGGTCGGCGAGCTGATCGCCACCGAGGCTTACAAGCCCTTTTACATGCACCGTGCCGGTCACTGGCTCGGTCTGGATGTGCATGACGTGGGCGACTACAAGATTGGCGGCGAATGGCGCGTGCTCGAACCGGGTATGGCGATGACCGTCGAACCAGGCATCTATGTCGCCGCGGACAATCACGATGTAGCCAGAAAGTGGCGCGGCATCGGCGTGCGCATCGAGGATGATGTGGTGGTGACGAAAACCGGTTGTGAGATTCTCACCGGCGGCGCCCCCAAGACTGTTGCCGAGATAGAGGCGCTGATGGCCCGCACGCGCGAGGTAGCCTGAATAATGCGTGAGCTGGCGATCATAGGAGGCGGTCTGGTGGGCGCGAGCCTTGCTCTGGCCTTGCAGCAGGGCGCGCGGCAGCGCGGTTGGCGAATCCAGCTGATCGAGCCGTTTGAGCCGGGCAGCGAATACCAGCCCAGCTACGATGCCCGCTCCACTGCGCTGTCCTATGGCACGCGGCTGATCTACCAGCGGCTGGGTGTATGGGAGCGGATCGCCGAGCGCGCCGAGCCGATCCAGCATATTCATGTGTCCGATCGCGGCCGGCTCGGCGCGGCGCGACTCGAGGCTGGAAATCACGGTGTACCAGCCCTCGGTTATGTGGTGGAGAACGCCTGGATCGGGCATTGCCTGTGGCAGGCGCTGGACGATGAGGTAGTGGTACGGCGTTGCCCCGCGGAAGTCGAGGCGATGCACGCTCAGGCTGGCGGCTATCGGCTGATGCTGACCGATGGCGAGTGGCTTGACTGTAGCCTGGCGGTTCTGGCCGACGGCGGCCGTTCGGGTTTGCGTGAGCAGCTTGGTATCGACGTCAGTCGCACGCCCTACGGCCAGACTGCGCTGATCGCCAACGTCACGCCTGGTAAGCCGCATGGGGGCCAGGCTTTCGAGCGCTTCACCGACGAGGGACCGCTGGCCCTGCTGCCGGTGCGGGACAATCGTTGTGCGCTGATCTGGTCGCGTCCGGAGGCGGATGCGGCGCGGCTGGCTGCGCTGAACGAGGCGGAATTCCTCGCCGAACTGCAACAGGTGTTCGGCTACCGTTTGGGGGCTTTTCAGCAGGTCGGTGCGCGGCACCTGTATCCGCTGTCGCTGGTCGAGGCGCAGGAACAGGTTCGCAGCGGTTTGGTGGTGCTCGGCAACGCGGCGCACGGCCTGCATCCTATTGCAGGCCAAGGCTACAACCTGTCGCTGCGTGATGCCGAAGCGCTGGCCGAGGCGTTGCTTGGCAGTGATGCCGCGCCGGGCGATTTGACGGTGCTGCGCAGCTATCAGCAGCGTCAACGCCTGGACCAGCGGCTGACGGTGGGCTTCTCAGATCAGCTGACCCGGCTGTTTGGCGATTCTGGTCCCATGATGGTGGTCGGGCGCAACCTCGGGCTTATGGGGCTGGATCTTCTGCCGCCGGCCAAGGACTGGTTCGCGCGACAGGCCATGGGACTCGGTGTGCGCGCGCCATAGCCGGCGTGCAACGCCACGGTCCAGGTCGATTGCCGGGACGCCTCTATCTATGACTCAAGCCGCGGGCGCGGCAGGCAGGAGAAGTGATGCAAGCGGATCTCATCATCGTCGGCGCCGGGATGGTCGGCAGTACCCTGGCGCTAGCGCTGCAGGATGCCGGCTTGAAGATCGTGCTGATCGACGCGGGCCCCTTGCAGGTCCAGCCCTTTGCCGCCGAGGATGTCTTCGAGCCGCGCGTCAGCGCATTGTCGGCGGCCAGCCAGCGCATCCTCGACCGGGTGGGTGCCTGGTCGGGCATCGTCGAGCGTCGTGCCAGCCCCTACAGTGATATGCAGGTATGGGACGGCTCCGGCACCGGACACATTCATTTTTCCGCCGCATCGGTACATGCCGAAGTACTTGGCCATATCGTGGAAAACCGGGTGGTACAGGACGCGTTGCTCGATAAGCTGCATGCAGGTGGTGGAATCGAAATGGTCGCCAACGCGCGGCTTGAGCAATTGGTCAGGCTGGATGATGGCTGGGAGCTGACGCTGACCGACGGTCAGCGTTTCGTGACGCCGCTTCTGGTGGCCGCAGATGGTGCCAATTCGACGGTGCGCCGCCTGAGTGGATGCCAAACCCGCGAGTGGGACTATCTGCATCACGCAATCGTGACCAGCGTGCGCTGCGCCGAGCCGAACCAGCGCACCGCCTGGCAGCGCTTTACCGATGACGGCCCGCTGGCTTTCCTGCCTCTGCAGCGTGGAGGCGATCAGCACTGGTGCTCCATCGTCTGGTCGGTTCCCGAGAGCGAAGCTTCGCGTTTGATGGGGCTGGATGATGAGGCCTTTCGCACGACCCTGGGGCGGGCCTTCGAACACCGCCTGGGTGAAGTGCTGGAGGCCGATCCACGGCTATGCATTCCGCTGCGCCAGCGGCATGCCAAGCGTTACGTGCAGCCGGGCCTGGCGTTAATCGGCGACGCCGCGCACAGCATCCACCCTCTGGCGGGGCAGGGGGTCAATCTCGGTCTGCTGGACGCGGCAACGCTGGCAGAAGTGATCCGGGCGGCGCAGGCGCGTGGCGAACCCCCAGGATCGGCTCGGGTACTTGGACGTTACGAGCGGCGGCGCATGCCCCACAACCTGGCGATGATGGCAGCGATGGAAGGTTTCGAGCGGCTGTTTCAGGCCGACCCGCCGCTGGTACGCTGGTTGCGTAATACTGGTTTGAAAGGGGTTCAGGCGCTGCCCGAGGCCAAAGCGATGTTTGTCCGGCAAGCGCTGGGTCTGAGCGGCGATCTGCCGGAGTTGGCCAGAGCCTGAGGCGGCGCGCACAAATGTCGCATTGAGAAAGTAAATGACATTCACTACTATTTAGCCTCTTAATCTTTAAGGGGCTGATTCATGCAGGCAAGCAAAGTTTTTCTCGCTGCTCTGGTGCTTACCGCGCTGTCGAGTGCCGTACAGGCTGCTGATGAAGTGGTTGTTTACTCTTCGCGAATCGACGAGCTGATCAAGCCGGTCTTTGACGCCTACACCGAGAAAACCGGTGTGGCGGTGAAATTTATCACCGACAAGGAAGCGCCGCTGATGGCGCGTATCAAGGCCGAAGGCGCGAACACGCCGGCCGACCTGCTGCTGACCGTGGATGGCGGCAACCTCTGGCAAGCCGAACAGATGGGCATCCTGCAGCCAATGACCTCTCCGATCATCGAGGAAAATATTCCGCCGCAGTACCGTTCTTCCAGCGACGCTTGGACGGGGCTCTCCCTGCGAGCGCGTACCATCGTCTATTCCCCCGAGCGAGTGCAGCCTGAGGAGCTTTCAACTTACGAGGCCCTGGCAGACGAGAAATGGGAAGGCCGCCTTTGCCTGCGCACCAGCAAGAAGGTCTACAACCAGTCGCTGACCGCCACGCTCATCGAAACCCACGGTGCCGAGAAGACCGAGCAAATTCTCAAGGGTTGGATAAACAACCTTGCCACCGATGTTTTCGCGGACGACAACTCGGTGATTCAGGCCGTCGATGCAGGGCTGTGCGATGTCGGCATCGTCAACAGTTACTACTTCGGTCGTCTGCACGCACAGAATCCGGGACTCAAAGCCAAGCTGTTCTGGCCCAACCAGGAGGATCGTGGAGTGCATGTGAACCTGTCCGGTATAGGTCTGACCAAGTATGCGCCCCATCCCGAGGAAGCGAAGAAGCTCGTTGAATGGATGACCGGCAGCGAAGCGCAAAGCATCTTTGCCGACTCGAACATGGAATTCCCGGCCAATCCGAAGACCAAGCCTTCGGCAGAGGTAGCCGCCTGGGGTGCTTTCAAGGCCGATACCATTCCGGTGGAAGTGGCTGGCCAGCGCCAGGCCGAAGCCATCAAGCTGATGGATCGCGTGGGTTGGCGATAAGGGCAGCGGTTGGCTGCCTGCTTCACTAGCGCCAGCGTTCCGCTTCCAGCTGCGGTTATACTCCACGCCCCCGCTCATCCGGGGGCGTTGTTTTTCAGCTTTTGAGGCTTGCGTGTCCCATACCACCCAGTACCGCTGGTATCCCGTGACCTTTTTCGTGGCCGCACTGGTGCTGTTGCCGCTGAGCGTGTTGCTGTTCAGCTGGCACGAAGTCGATTCGGGCATCTGGGCGCATCTCTGGGAAACCCAGATGACCCGCCTGCTGGGTAACACGGCGATATTGCTGCTTGGGGTGGGGGTGGGTGTGACCCTGCTGGGCGTCAGCCTGGCCTGGCTGACTTCATTGTGTGAATTCCCCGGTCGGCGCTGGTTGGATTGGGCGCTCATGCTGCCCTTCGCCATTCCGGCCTATGTGCTGGCTTTCGTCTTCATCGGCCTGCTGGATTTCGCCGGTCCGGTGCAGACGTTGGCGCGTGAATGGTTGGGCAGTAGCGTGCGCTTTCCGCCGGTACGCTCTACCGGCGGTGTCATCCTGGTGCTGGTGCTGGTCTTCTATCCCTACGTCTACCTGCTGGCGCGTTCGGCCTTCATCGCCCAGGGCAAGGGCCTAATGGAGGCAGCTCGGGTGCTTGGTCAGTCGCCCTGGCAGGCGTTCTGGAGCGTCGCCTTGCCAATGGCGCGGCCTGCGATCGGCGCCGGGCTGGCATTGGCGATGATGGAGACGCTGGCCGACTTCGGCGCGGTTTCGGTGTTCAACTTCGATACTTTTACCACGGCGATCTACAAGACCTGGTATGGCTTTTTCAGCCTGACCAGCGCAGCCCAGCTGGCCAGCCTGCTATTGCTGGCCGTGGCACTGGTGCTATATGGCGAGCGCCGCGCACGTGGGGCCGCACGGCCGGCAAACGACCGTGCGCGTTCGGCGGCGCTGTACCGCTTGCGCGGCCTCAAAGCGCTGGCCGCCAGCGGCTGGTGCTTGCTGGTGTTTCTCTGCGCCTTCGTCATCCCTGTATTGCAGCTGCTGGTCTGGCTCTGGCAGCGCGGACGGTTTGACCTGGACGAGCGCTATGTCGGGCTAATCCTGCACACACTTTATCTGGGCGTCATGGCCGCGTTGATCACCGTCTCCGTGGCGCTGCTGCTGGCGTTCGCCCGTCGTCAGGCGCCGGTACGTTCGATCCGCACGGCGGTGGGCTTGGCCAATCTGGGTTATGCCTTGCCCGGCTCCGTATTGGCGGTGTCGATCATGTTGGCGTTCAGTTACCTCGATCGGGAGCTGGTGATACCCATTTCCAGCTGGCTGGGCGGGGCGGGCAAGCCGCTTCTGCTCGGCAGCCTTGGTGCGTTGCTGTTGGCATACCTGATTCGCTTTATGGCGGTGGCGTTCGGCCCGCTGGAAAACAGCCTGGCGCGTATTCGGCCTTCGCTGCCACAGGCATCGCGCAGTCTGGGTGTTGGCGGTCCGGCACTATTCTTCCGGGTCTACCTGCCGCTGCTGTTGCCGGGCACCCTGAGTGCGGCGCTGTTGGTATTTGTAGACGTGCTAAAGGAAATGCCCGCCACGCTGCTGATGCGGCCTTTCGGCTGGGACACGCTGGCGGTGCGTATCTTTGAGATGACCAGCGAGGGCGAGTGGGCGCGCGCTTCGTTGCCGGCCCTTAGCCTGGTGCTGGTTGGTCTGCTGCCGGTAATACTGCTGATCCGCCGGTCGGCGAAACGGGCGGGATAGGCAGCAAGCGCTGGGTCTCCGGCGCCCAGCCGCCCTTGCGTGCACTGCGGTCGGCACGCGAGGTGCGCATGGCGCAGCTGGTCTCCTTTCGCAGGTCGCGCCGTGACCAGATTCACCCTTGAGGCTACAATGCGCGCCATTCAAAAGTCGCATAGTCCCGCGGGAGTCGACTTTTATAGGCTTCACCTCCGCCGCTTCGGCGACCTGCCCGGAAGGAGACACCCATGGGTCAGCGCACTCCCCTCTATGACCAGCACCTTGCGCTTGGTGCGAAAATGGTTGATTTCGGCGGCTGGGACATGCCGTTGCACTATGGCTCGCAGGTAGAAGAGCACCATCAGGTACGACGCGATTGCGGTGTGTTCGATGTCTCGCACATGACTGTCGTGGATGTGGCGGGTTCCCAGGCACAAGCATATCTTCAGCGTCTGCTGGCCAATGATGTGGCGCGGCTGGCGCAGGTGGGCAAGGCCCTCTACAGCGCCATGCTCAACGAGCGGGGGGGCGTGGTCGACGATCTGATCGTCTACCTGACCCAGGAAGGTTACCGCCTGGTGGTCAATGCCAGCACGCGTGACAAGGATTTGGCCTGGTTACAGGCGCAGACCGCGGGATTCGACGTGCGCATCAACGAGCGCGCGGACCTGGCGATGCTGGCGATTCAGGGGCCGCAGGCGCGGGCCCGGATCATGGATATCGTCACCCAGGTACGTGCCGCGTTGATTCAGGAGCTGAAGCCTTTCCACGGCCTGGCTGCCGGCGACTGGTTCATCGGGCGCACCGGCTACACCGGCGAGGACGGCCTGGAAATCATGCTGCCAGCCGAACAGGCTCCCGACTTCTTCAGTGAGTTGGTAGGTGCCGGGATTTCCCCCATCGGCCTCGGCGCACGCGACACTCTGCGCCTGGAGGCGGGGCTCAATCTGTATGGTCAGGACATGAACGAAGACATATCGCCGCTGGCAGCGAACATGGGCTGGACCATCGCCTGGGAGCCGGTCGAGCGTGACTTCATCGGGCGCAGCGCGTTGCAGGCGCAGCGCGAGCACAACGAACAGCCCAGACTGGTGGGCCTGGTTCTCGAGGAGCGCGGCGTGCTGCGGGCCCATCAGGTGGTGCGGGTCAACGGTATTGGCGAGGGCGAGATTACCAGCGGCAGTTTTTCGCCTACGCTTGGAAAATCCATCGCCCTGGCCCGAGTACCCGCCAATACCGGGGAGCGTGCCGAAGTAGAAATTCGCAACAAGTGGTATCCGGTGCGCGTCGTGAAACCCACGTTCGTGCGACACGGCAAAGTACTGGTATAAATTTCCACGACTGCTTCGCGTGACAGTTTCGCGCGACCTGCACCGATAGCCATGAGGACAGAAAATGAGCGACATACCCAGCGATCTGCGTTACGCCGCGAGCCACGAATGGGCCCGCCTGGAGGCCGATGGTAGCGTCAGTGTGGGGATTTCCGATCACGCTCAGCAGGCGCTGGGTGATGTGGTCTATGTCGAGTTGCCGGAAGTCGGCCAGCACTTGCAGGCCGGCCAGCAGGCCGGCGTGGTGGAGTCGGTCAAGGCCGCGTCGGATATTTACGCGCCGGTATCCGGTGAAGTGATCGCTATCAATGAGACGCTTGCCGATGCGCCCGAGCTGGTCAACAGCGCGCCCTATGGCAGTTGGTTCTTCCGCCTGCAACCGAGCGATCCGGCGGAGCTGGACAGGTTGCTCGCAGCCGATGCCTACAAGGCCTCGTGTGACGCTGAAGCCTGATTGATCTATCAAGAGCCCCGCATTAGCCGGGGCTTTTTTTATCGAGAATTAACTGCTATGCCCCAGATGCCTTCTCTTTCCCAGCTCCAGCAACCCGATGCCTTCCTGCGCCGTCATCTTGGTCCGGACGATGCCGAGCAGAAGGCTATGCTCGAGGCGCTCTGCCTGACCAGCCGCGCGCAATTGATCGAGCAGACAGTACCGCCGGCGATCCGCCTGCAAGGCGAGCTGGAGCTGCCTGCTGCACTGGACGAGCAGCAGGCGCTGGAGCGGCTACGCGGTTATGCCGAGCAGAACGAGCTATGGACCAGCCTCATCGGCATGGGCTATCACGGCACAATCACGCCGCCCGTGATCTTGCGTAATTTGCTGGAAAATCCGGGGTGGTACACTGCTTACACGCCTTACCAGCCGGAAATCTCTCAGGGCCGGCTGGAAGCACTGCTGAACTTCCAGCAGCTGACCATCGACTTGACCGGCCTCGATCTGGCCAACGCGTCGCTGCTGGACGAGGCCACTGCGGCGGCCGAGGCCATGACCCTGGCCCGGCGCATGGCGAAGAACAAGAGCAATCGTTTCTTCGTTGAAGAGAACTGCCATCCACAGACACTTTCGGTGGTAAAGACCCGTGCCGAGGCCTTCGGCTTCGAGCTGGTGGTCGGTACGCTGGAGGATCTCGCCGCACAGGATGTATTCGGCGCGCTGCTGCAATACCCGGATACCCATGGCGAGATTCGTAATCTGCGCCCTGCCATCGAACGGCTGCATGCCGGTCAGGCGCTGGCCTGCGTCGCGGCGGATCTGCTTAGCCTACTGTTGCTGACACCGCCCGGCGAGCTCGGCGCCGACGTGGTGCTGGGTTCGACCCAGCGCTTCGGCGTCCCCATGGGTTATGGCGGTCCGCATGCAGCCTATTTCGCCACCCGTGACGCGTTCAAGCGCGCCATGCCGGGTCGGATCATCGGCGTTTCCAAGGATGCCCGTGGCAACGTCGCGTTGCGCATGGCGCTGCAAACCCGCGAACAGCACATCCGGCGTGAGAAGGCCAACTCCAACATCTGCACCGCACAGGTGCTGTTGGCCAACATCGCCAGCTGCTACGCCGTCTATCACGGGCCCGAAGGCCTGCGGCGCATCGCCCAGCGCATCCATCGGCTGACGGCGATTCTGGCCAGCGCTTTGGAGCAGGGTGGTGTCAGGCGGCTCAACAAACACTTCTTCGACACCTTGACTCTTGATGTGGGCGGCGCGCAGGCAGCGATTGTGGAAAGTGCCCGGGCGGCGCGGATCAATCTGCGCATCCTCGGTCGCGGCCAGCTCGGTGTGAGCCTCGACGAGACCTGTAATGAGGCGACCGTCGCGCAGCTGTTGAGAATCTTCCTCGGGACTGGCCACGGCTGGGATGTCGCTGCGCTGGATGCCGGCGAGATTGCCAGTGGCATACCGTCCGAGCTGCAACGTAGCAGCGGTTATCTGATCCATCCGGTATTCAACGCTCACCACAGCGAAACCG
>Ga0233377_1000110_pt1 | contig 49668 bp, 47 predicted proteins | sample ElkDunMinimDraft_6_FD_191540 | JGI IMG/M metagenome (GOLD analysis project Ga0233377, IMG submission 191540) | Fecal eukaryotic communites from dung pellets of Tule Elk in California, USA - Elk Dung E36 | ecosystem: Host-associated > Mammals > Digestive system > Large intestine > Fecal | place...
CTGGACCCGGGACAAGAAGAGCGTCGATCAGTTGCGCCAGAACTATCTGGGAATCAGGAGCCCATTCTTCGGCAATAGCGCCGCCATTCCGGCCGGTGCGCCGTCTACGGACTATACGAACTCGGACACCTATTCGGAGTTCACGCCGCGGGTCAGCGCCAGCTACAAGTTCACGCCGGAGTTGACGGGCTATGTCTCCTACGGACGCGGGTTCAAGTCCGGCGGTTTCGACATGCGCGGCGACGCCTCCCTCTATCCTGAGACGATCAACGGTTATCAACCGGAACTGGTCGATACCTATGAGATTGGGCTGAAAGGCTCGCTGCTGGAGCGTCGCATCAATTTCGCCACGGCCCTGTTCAAGTCGGAATACACCGATCAGCAGATCACCTCGCAGTTCTTCATCCCGCCGGCCTCGGTCGTCAGCTTTGTCGACAACGCCGGATCCAGTGAAATCTGGGGCTGGGAGCTGGAGGCCAGCGCGCGGATAACCGACAACTTCATCCCGCGTCTGACGCTTGGCTACCTCGACGCCAAGTTCAACGACTTCGTCACCTTCAATCCGCTGACCGGCAATCGCGAGAACATGGCCGACCAGCGTAAATTCCAGAACACGCCGGATTGGACCGCCAGCATCGCCCTGCCTTACAGTGTCGATCTGGGGGATCGCGGCTCGGTCGTCTTCACACCGACGGCTTCGTATCGCGCCGCGACCCAGATGTTCGAAACAGCCATCCCGCTGCTCGATCAGGGGGCTTACTGGCTGTATGACGCCACCTTGATGTGGACGTCTCCGGACGCGCGTTATCGGGTCAGCCTGGCCGGTCGGAACCTTTCTGACGAGCGCTATCGCGCGGGCGGTTACAACTTCCCGGGGGCGATCACCGGGAATTCCATCATCGGCTTCTACGGCGCTCCACGCACGGTGACCCTGAGCTTGACCGCACGATTCTAGTGAGAGGCTCTGAACAGGCGGAATAGCTGTGATCCGGCGTCGTGAGGCGCTGGATCACTCTCTGCTTTCGCGTCCACAGCAGTGGCCGTCGCCCCGCCTCGCGATAACGCCCGTGTTGTCGCGACAGGCTTTCTCAGGACGCAGAGGCTGCAGTCAGGCGGAAGGCCTGTCATTGAGTTGGACGGTGAATTCGCGACGCGTCCATGACGTCCCGGCTGGAGGGCGAGGGAAGGGCTGCGCGCAGTGTGTCCAGGTTCTGGGGGCATTGGTGCCGGCTGCAGGAATCGAACCCGCGACATCCAGTTTACAAAACTGGCGCTCTACCAACTGAGCTAAGCCGGCCTTTTTGCGCCGATGCGGCGGCCCTTATGCTGTCATGAGGCGCAGGGCGCAAGTCGTCTTGCGCAAAGCGCGTTGAAGCGCCAGCGGACTGGGGAGGGCGGCTATTCCAGGCCGGCGGCGCGTCGATCCTGCCATGCCCAGAACGTTCCGATCACAATGGCGATCAGGATGCCGTAGCTGGACAGGTTGATCACGGCGATAAAGGCCGTGACCTGGGGACGCAGATCCAGAATGGTGGTGATGTGGCTCATCACGATCAGGGATTGTAATGCGCACACCCAGACGGGCCATGCGCGACCGCTTCTCCAGGCCAGGGCCGAGAAGAGGATCAGCATGATGACGTCGATGGCCATCATCCCCCACTGCGCCCCTTGCAGCACCGTGAGGTCCTGGATCAGTTGAGACGCAAAAAAGCCCAGCATGAAGATGCCTGCGCCCAGCTTTTCCGACTCATCGCCCTTCAGAAAAGCGAATGCCGTTGCTGCGACAGCGCAGACAAGACCAATCTGGGAGAACAGTGTCTGGAACATGAAAGCGCCCCCACGCTTCAAGAGCATGGGGGCGACAATGCATCAATTCCTCTTCGACCGGAACGGTCAGAAGAATAATTACAAAGATTTATACTGCGCGCAGAGCGGCGCGGGGCGGACGCTCCGGCTCGGCTTCTTTGGGCTTGTCCAGGAAGCCAATGGCGTAGGCGCCCCAACCCAGACGGCGGTGGTCCTTGGCCAGTTCTTCGTGGCAGGCCACGACCGCGTTGCGGGCGACGCCGAGGGCCGCGAGGGCCTCCATGGCGCGAGCCTGAGATTCCGCAGCTGCAACAGGCGACAGGCTGAGGGTGGTGCGTCCGGCGATCATCGCCTGGATCATGCCAGACGCATGGGCGATCGCCTGATCGACGGCACGTTCGGTTTCGCTCAGCTCGCCGACGATGCCGGCGACGACTTCAGTGTTGTCCATCATACCCTCCAGACCAATGTGGTTGATAAAGCCATAACATATATCGTTAAGCGTCGGTAGGGATTTGTTGACCATGTTTAGTCAGTTGCGGTTAACCACGAAATACTCGTTGAAGTTGACGTGCAGCATTAGACATCCGGTCCGTGTCGGAGCCGCTGTCTAGACTTGCCTATTTGAGGTGAGGCGCCTTCGGAATGTCCGGAGTCAACTTCTAGTTGTTGCTCGACATGAGGAAGTGCGCAGTCAGTGAGGCGATTGGCTGGGCTGGATCGTCTTGCCAGGCCTCGGCCAGGACATTGGCGACGCGACGCCCGGCCTTGCTGATGCGGGCGCGGGCGTGGACGGCGAGTGGTCGCCCTGAGCGCAGGTAGGCGACGGAGACGTTGATCGGTCGCGGCAGCTTGAGGGCTGGATAGGCCTGGGCCAACTGGGCGATGGCGGTGAACTCCAGCAAGGCGGCGGTCGACCCGCCGTGCAGAGCCGGCAGAATGGGGTCGCCGACCAGGTGGTCCGCAAACGGCATGGTCACGGTCAGCACGCCGTCTTCGGTCGCAGTCTCGAGACCGAGGAAGCGCGCATAAGGTTGACGGTTCAGAAGATCGCTCATGCCGAGGCGCTCCCCTTGGGCTTCAGATTAGCGCCGATGGGACGGCCAGCTCGGGAATCGACCATATAGGCGCTTTGAGCCGCAGCAGCAGGGTCGTCAGGGCTGTCCTCAAAGGCCCAGGCGCGCACGAAGGCGATCGAATGGGTCAAGCGGTAGCAGCGCGCCTCGGCGATCAGGTCGCGACGCGGATGAGCAGCGCGCATGTAATCGACCCGCAGGTCCAGGGTGGCGATCGGCACAAACTGCTTGGCGGCCACCCAGACAGCCATGCCGCCGACATGGTCCAGAAGAGTGGTGACCAGACCGCTGGACAGAACGCCTGTGTCGGGATCACCGACCAGATCCTCACGCCAGGGCACGCGCAAGCGGATGCGATCTTCGTCGCGTCCCTCCAGCACGAAACCCAGGGCATGGGTGTGGGCCGAACCGTTGGCCAGCTGGGGCAGGATGTCGTTCAGATCGAAACTCATGCACCGGCTGTCGCGCGGGATGTGACGTGACGCAAGAGGTTTGGAAGCAATGACCGTCTGATCAGGCGGCGGAGCGTGCAGCCGCGATATCGAGCACTGCGGCCGAGCGGCCTTCCAGCGCCATATTGATGGCCAGTCGCAGCCGTTCCGGTTTGATAGGCTTTTCGACCACGCAGAGCATGCCGCAGGCGACGTAGCGCAGGGCGTCGTCCGGATCGGCGTTGGCGGTCAGCGCTACAATCGGTATGGCGCTGGCGGGGCCGTCCAGGGCGCGGATGGTCTGGGTCGCCTGCACGCCGTCCATGCGCGGCATCTTGATGTCCATCAGGATCAGGTCGAAAGCGCGCTGCTGAACCGCCTCGACAGCCTCCAGTCCGTCCTCGACGGTGACGGAAGTGCAGCCGAACATCTCGCACAGGGCCTGGGCGACTACGCGGTTGGTGGCGTTGTCATCGACGATCAGGATATGCGGCGTGGCCTGATGCCCGGCGTGGCCCATGGCGGTGGTTGTGTCTTCGTGAATGACCTCGGCCTCGGCCTGGCGCGCTTCGAGGCTGAAGGAGAAGGTCGCGCCCCGGCCGGGATTGTTCGTCGCCGTGATCCGGCCGCCCATGGCCTGAACCAACTGCTGGCACAGGGCCAGGCTGAAGCCGGCGGGCGCCGCCTCGTCGCTGGCGAAGGGTTCGAACAGCTGGGGCAGGCGGGCTTCATCCAGCCCCGGTCCGTCGTCACGCACGAAGGCCTCGACGCGGATGATTCCGTCGGCGGCGACAGCCTTGAGGCTGGCCTCGATCATGCCGTTGCGAGCCTGCTCCAAGGCATTGCCGATCAGGGTATGGAAGATCTGGTTCAGTCGTGACCCGTCCAGAACGGCGGTCAGGTCGGTGTCGCCCTCATAGCTGACCATCAGGTTGCTCTGGTTCCCCGCATTGTGCGTGATCCAGTAGGACTGAACGTCGTCCATCAGCACGCGGAGCGGCGTAGGCGCGGGCAGCAGTTGAAGTTCGCCAGCCTGGGCGTGCGACAGGTCCTGGGCGTTCTGCAATGTGCGCAGCACGGCCTCCGACGATTCCACAATGGTGGTGACGTGGGCCTGGGTCTGGGCGTTCAAGGGCTGGCGGCGAAGCAGTTCGGCCACGGCCAGGACGCCGTTCAGCGGCGTGCGCAGCTTGTGGCCCAGCAGGTCGAGGAAGCGGTTGCGCGAACGGGCCATCATCAGGCTCTGGGCGTGATCATCGCTCAGCGTCGCCACACGGGCGGCGAGGTCTGCGTTCATCCGGCGTTGCTGGTCGTTGACGGCCTGGACGAGAGACAGGGCGGTGCCGACGCCGTGGTAGCGGCCGTTCTGGGTGACGATGAAGCCGCGCATCAGGTCGCCCGGGCGGCTGGTCAGGAAAACGTCGCTGAAGGCGTCAATGTCGACACCGGCTTCGATGACCGCAGGCTCGGGGTCCATGACATGGGCGGCTGTGCGGTTGGCGTAGCTGGCGTGGCCGAACGGGCCGCCAAATTTCAACAGGAAGCTGTCACGCTCGATCAGGCCGACCGGGCGGTCGTTCTCGACGACAGGAATGACCAGGGTGTCGCTGTCGCTCTCGAAGCGCGCGAACAGGTCACGTCCAAGCGTGTGCTGCGAGACCGGAGCTATTCGCTCGGTCAGGGCTTCGATCGTCGGCATTTCTGGCCGGTACTCCACTGAACGCCTGTGGAAAATACCGGTAAACCACTTGCGTAAGGGTTAAGGTCGCACTGCGTAAAACGCCGTACGCTTTGCGCCTGATCCCTTGCTGATGTAGAAGGCCGGTCCGCCTTGGAGCGGTCCACCCCTTTGCATGCGCGCGGCCAGATGGCCGACCGCAGGTTTGTCATGAGCGATTTCCACCAAAGCCCTGAAAAATCGGCCCTTATCCTGTTCTCTGGCGGGCAGGACAGCGCCACCTGCCTGGCCTGGGCGATGGAGCGGTACGGGCGCGTGGAGACGGTCGGTTTCGACTATGGCCAGCGTCATGCGGTGGAGATGCAGGCCCGTCTGAATGTGCGCGAGGCCGTTAAGACTGTTCTGCCGCAATGGGCCGATCGGCTGGGGCCGGACCATGTGGTCGACCTGACCGGCTTCGGGGCCATCGGCGAGACGGCGATGACGACCGACCGGGCGATCGAGGCCGACGCGCGGGGTCTGCCCAACACCTTTGTGCCGGGGCGCAACCTGATCTTTCTGACGGCGGCGGCGGCGCTGGCGGACCGTCGCGGGCTGGACATTCTGGTCGGAGGCATGTGCGAGACGGACTTCTCCGGCTATCCAGACTGCCGCAACGACACCATCCAGGCGATGGCGCACGCCCTGTCGCTGGGCCTGGCCAAGCCGGTGGTGATCGAGACCCCCCTGATGGCCCTGACCAAGGCCCAGACCTGGGCGTTGGCGGACCGTATCGGCGGCGCGGCCCTGGTCGATCTGATCATTGAGAAGTCGCATACCTGCTACCTGGGCGACCGTGAGCATCGCCACGTCTGGGGCTATGGCTGCGGAACCTGCCCGGCCTGCGAACTGCGCGCGGCGGGCCATGCCGAATGGGCCGGGACATGACCTATTCCGCCAAGGAGGTCTTCCTGACGGTGCAAGGCGAGGGCGGTCAGGCCGGACGGCCCGCCGTCTTCCTGCGTTTCGCCGGCTGCAATCTGTGGAGCGGGCTGGAGCGGGACCGGGCCAGCGCCGTCTGCACCTTCTGCGACACCGACTTCGTCGGCGTGGACGGCGACGGCGGCGGCAAGTTCAGGACGGCTGACCTGATGGCGGACCATGTCGCGGCGATGTGGCGGGGCCGTGAAGGTGATCCCAGACTGGTGGTCTGCACCGGCGGCGAGCCCCTGATGCAACTGGACGCCGCCCTGATCGAGGCCCTGCATGCGCGCGGTTTCGAGATCGCCATCGAGTCGAACGGCACCCTGTCGGCGCCCGAGGGGATCGACTGGATCTGCATCAGCCCCAAGGCCGATGCGCCTGTAGTGCAGATGACAGGCCAGGAGTTGAAGCTGGTTTTCCCTCAGGCCTTGGCCATGCCGGACCGGTTCGAACATCTGGATTTCGAACGTTTCTGGCTCCAGCCCATGGACGGGCCGGATCAGGCGGCCAATACGGCGGCGGCCATCGAATACTGCCTGACCCACCCGAAGTGGCGGCTCAGCGTCCAGACCCACAAATTCATCGGTGTGCGTTGATCCCATGAGCATTTTTGAAATCACCAAGGCGGCCACCTTCGACGCCGCCCACCATTTCCCGAACGAGCCGGACGGCAGTCCTTATCGCCGGATGCACGGCCACTCCTTTTCGGTCGAGGCGACGGTCAGGGGCACGGCTCTGGACGATCACGGCTGGGTCGCCGATCTGGGCGCGCTGGACCGTGCGTTGAAGGCCGCCGCGGAGGAACTGGATCACGGCCTGCTGAACGACCATCCGGGGCTGGAGCTGCCGACTCTGGAAAATCTGTGCCTGTGGTTCGCCAAACAACTGAAGCCGGAATGGCCGGGTCTGTGCCGCATCGCCGTGTCGCGCCCGACCATCCACGAGCGGTGCGTGCTGAGCCTGTAGAGCTGGCGAAAAACACAGTCCACTGAGTCCACTGAGTCCGTTTGCCTCGGCGGACGCCGCGTTCGCATACCCTTTTCAAAGACCTGACGCGACGCGAACGGAGCGTTGCAGGCAGATGGGGAGGGGGAGGTGGCGGTCAAGGCGATGAAAGGAATAAATTCCTTCCTATTGGACGAGCATACGCTCGGCCATGACGATGTTCAGTCGGTCGATTGAACCTGGATCAGCAGTCCTTGCCGCGACGCTGACGCTGTTCGCAACGGCGCATTTCGCGTTCGTGCGCCCGCTGTTCGCGCGCTTCGCGGGCCCGGGTTTCTTCGTCAGAGGTGGTGACGGCGTCGATGCCTGCGCCGGCGACGGCGCCGGTCACCTTGGCCGCTCCGCCGATGACAGCGGCGCCTGCGCCCACAGCCGCGCCGACCAGGCAGCCTTGCAGCAGAACCGCGCCGCCGATGATGGCGGCGAGAGCGGCTGTGCGTTTCCAGACCTGACTCATGAGGACGGTTCCTTCAGGCGGAAGATGGTGGGCGGCGAGGGGTTCGAACCCCCGACCCCCTCGGTGTAAACGAGGTGCTCTGACCAGCTGAGCTAGCCGCCCATTTTTTCGCCCTATCGCTCGCCGCGCGGCGGCTCTCTGCTCAAGGGCGGTCTTTCTTCTTGCCGTATCGCGCGCCCTGCGGCTCGCTGCTTGAGAGCGCCTGCTCCTAGAATCGGAAGCTGGCGCGCAGGAACAGCATGTAGCGGACGTAGTTGTCGATCAACTCCGCATCGGCGCTGACCGACAGCATGCCCAGCTCGTTGCCGACGTTGACGCGGAAGCCGATCAGGGGGCCGCCGCCTTCGACGCTGGCCGGGTCAAGGATGAAGTCCGGTCCGCCCGAAGTGAAGCGTCCGATGGTCTGACCCGGATCGACCGAGATGTTCTGACGCCAGCCGAGGCGCAGCTCAGGCCGGAGCCAGCTGTTCTCACCCATGGACATGCCGATGTTGATGGCCGCCGTGGCCGAGAACATGTGGCCCTTGCGGTCATCCAGCTGCAGGTCGAAACCGTCGCCGCCGCCGGTTTCGGTGTAGCCGTCTTCGTTAAGCGAGAAATACTCCGCGTAGACTTCAGGGCGAATGCTGAACCGACCGAAGTTGCGCTCATAGCTGGCGCCGGCGGCGGCGGTCAGGGTGACGCCGTTCCAGTCAGCTTCGTTACGCAGGTTCAGGCCGGCGCCGACAAGACGGCGCTCGGATTCAAAGGAGGCGTAACCCGCAGCGGCGCGAGCCCAGGTGGTCCAGTACTGGCCCTGGGCGCGCCAGTAGACGCCGAGTTCCAGCAGGCTGGCCGAGAGGACTTCCTCGGCCTCAGACTCGGGATCCTGCAGGTCCGAGGAGGTGAAGGCGGCTGACACGCCGATGGCGCCCAGTCCCGTGCCGCGCTCGATCCCGCCAGCCACGCCGAAGCCTTCCGAGCGGAAGCCGTAGGTGTCGGTCTTGTCCTTGTCGGCGTAGAAGTTGATCTCCTGCATCCAGGCGCTGGTTTCGCCCGGAGCCGCAGAGGCGTTGCGTCCGGTCAGGGCCTTGGTGACGGCGTCGACGCCGGAAGCCAGCGAGAGCAGCGGACCGCCCGAATGTTCGGGCAGAAGTTGTTCGTACAGGTTGAAGAACTCTTCGCGCCCAAGCTGGGCCAGGAAGGCGTTCCGAACAGATTCGTCGCGGCCCAGAGCGCTGTAGAAGGCGTCGTACATGCCGGCTTCCGATCCGATCATGCCGGCTTCGGCGGTGGTGCGCTGACGAACATCAGCGAAAATGCTGCCCGCGGACTGATCCACGCCGGCTTCCACCACATACAGATAGGGGGAGTTTGCTTCGACGGCCCCAAGGTCCAGGTTGCCGACATTAAGACTTCCAGCTGTTATGAGGTCGAAGCGGGAAGGGGCGGCCAGCAGGGAGTTGAAACGGACGCCTAGGCTGGCGCCGTCTGCGAGGGTCGCTGCGCCGGAAACATTGAATGTCCCGGTCGTGCTGGCCGTGGGATCGATCGTGACGATCAGTTTGCCGTCCGACCCGATGTTGAGGCTGGACAAATCAAGTTGGCTGGCTCCGCGTGAATCGAGAACGCCATTGGAGATGTCGATGGTCAGATCGCCGTCGCTGTTGACCAGTGCGGCTCGCACCTCCGCGCCGCCCGAAATGTCGAGACGGTCGGCGCCGTCGCCGAACGAGATGATGCCTTCGACATAGCCGTTCTGAATGTCGAGATGATCGGCCCCGGAACCCAGCTTGATGTCGCCGTAGGTGATCGGCTCATTGGCGTCTGTGACGCCGTCGCCGTCCGAATCGGGATCGGTGGCTGTCGGTGTGCTGGCGACGCCCTTCTGGGTGAAGGTCACGCCCGTGGTGTTGGCGCTGACGTCGATGGCGGTCATTTGACCTGTGACGGGATCTCCAGCCGTGTTCCGGCTGATTGTCGCCTGGATCGAACGCGTATTGGTGATCGAGGTCAGGGTGCCGCTGTCGTCGCGGATGGCGGTCACATTGGCCACGCCGCCGCCTGCCGAAGCCAGGATGCTGCCGTTGTTGATGATGGACTGGACGTTGGCGCCCGCGTCGATCTGGATCGCAGTGCCCTGGGCGACGACATCGCTCGAGACGCCCGCCGTGATGGCGCCGGAGTTCAGGATCTGGGCGGCGTCAGCGCCGGCACCGAACCGAACCGCTGTAGCGTCGGCCTTGATCGCGAGGGCTGCAATCGTGCCCTGGTTGCGGAAACCGCCGTCAAGCGTGACGCTCTGGCCTGCGCCGCCGCCGAAGACGATGGCGTTGGCGTCGATGCCGTCATAGACGCCCTGGCCGTTGACCACGCCGCGGTTGATGAAGCCGTAAGCGTCGTCGCCCGTGCCGATGGCGCCCAGGGTGATGGATTGGGTGTCTGAGCCGACCAGAACGGCGGGCGCTTCACCATAGCTGTTGATCAGACCGCTGCTTTCGGCGCTGTCCGGAATACCGTCGCCGTCCACATCGCTGTTGGTGGTGCTGGGCTCAGGCGGCCTGTCGATGACAACACCGCCTGCGACGTTGCCGGCGATGATGACGGCTGGGCCGCCTTGCAGTTTGTCTTCGGCCTCGAGCCCTGCTTCGAAAGCGTCGCTGCCTCGAGACGTGTAGCGATAGCCGCTGGCGCTGATTTCGCCCTGCAGCGTCAGACGCCCGCCGACATCGCCGCCGATCGAGACGGCTGACGTGTTTTCACCCCGGGCGAAGACTTGCCCCAGCAAAGAGACGTTGCCTGTGACGTCGCCTGTCGTGCGGACGGCCACGGAGTTGTCGCCAAGCACCCGAAGGATGCCGGTGCTCTGGAAGTTGCCGATCAGGCCGGATTCGATGGAGACGGCATAGGATTCGTTGCCGTCGACGGTGATGGAGCCGCCCGTTCCGTTGGCGCCGCCCTGGATATTGATGTTGCCGGTGACGGGCGCGCCCGCAGCAAGGCGCAGTCCGTATCGCCCGGTGCCCGTGGCCCAGGGACCGTCCAGATCGCCGTCCTTGTCCGTGTCGGGATATTCGTCGATCGTATCTGTGATGGCGATGCCGCCGGCGATCGTGATGTTCGAGGTGACGCCGGGATTCACCAGCACGCCGACAGCCCCGCTGTCGGCGTGGAGCATCGTCACGGAACCCGTGCCGTCGAGTGAGAAATTATGGTTCGAATCCACCGTCACCGCAGCACCGGACGTCACCGAGATATTGCCGCCGGTCGTGATCTTGATCGCATCAGGGCCTGAGCCCGTCGCATTGCTGGTCGTGATGGGCGTTGTCCGGGCGGTGTTGATCACCACTTCGGCCATGGCGCCGGTTGCGGCCATCAAGGGAGCGATCGCCACTGCGGTCGCGAGTAGAATACGCATTCGGAAAAAAACCCCTGTGGATCACGCGCAGAGACGCCGTCGATCCTCTAACAGGGACCGCGTCAGCCTGCCTCAAGTTTCTCGAATTTGAGGCGAATGCAAGGCCGAAGACCGTCATGCGTGTGCAAACTCCAGCGGAGCTATTGCGTTTTATGGCATCAAAGTGATATCACTTTCATATCGTATTGAGAGGGAATCATGACCACCACCCATTCCAGGTCCGTCGAGACCGTGGCCCGCACCGCCAACGGGCTGCTGATGCTTCTGCTTGGGCTTGTTCTGACGTTCGGCGGGCCAGCGGCCATCGCCCTGAACCCCGACAGCGGTCTGTTGATCGGCGGCGGTGTCGTGGTTGGCGTCATCGGCCTGTTCCTGCTGTGCGGCCTCTATGCGATCCAGCCCAATGAGGGGGTCGCCATTCTGCTGTTCGGCCAGTACCGCGGCACGGACCGCAAGACTGGCCTGCGCTGGATCCTGCCGTGGTTCAGCCGCAAGAAGATTTCGCTGCGGGTTCGCAATCTGACCAGCGACAAGCTGAAGGTGAACGACAAGCGCGGCAGCCCGATCGAGATCGCCGCCAACGTCGTCTGGCGCGTCGAGGATTCGGCCCAGGCCCTGTTCGACGTCGACGACTACCTGGCCTTTGTGAACATCCAGGTCGATACGGCGCTGCGCGACATCACCTCACACTACGCCTACGATCACGGCGGTGATGACGCCGATCAGACCGAACTGACCCTGCGGGCTGATGCCGAGGATGTGGCCCAGCGTCTGCGCGACGAACTGGTCGGCCGGGTCAGTGTCGCGGGCGTGGCCATCGACGAAGCCCGCCTGGCCCACTTGGCCTATGCGCCCGAAATCGCCGGCGCCATGCTGCGCCGCCAGCAGGCTGAGGCCGTGCTGTCGGCCCGTCGCCTGATCGTCAGGGGCGCGGTCGGCATGGTCGAGAACGCGCTGAATGATCTGGGTGAGCGCGGCGTGGTCGATCTGGATGAGGACCGCAAGGCGGCCATGGTCTCCAACCTGCTGGTCGTGCTGTGCGCGGATCGGGAGGCCCAGCCCGTGGTCAATGCAGGCACCCTGTACGGTTGATATGGCGGGCCTGCGCAAACCTTTCCTGCTTCGGGCCTCGCCCGGCGTGCTGGCGGCGGTCGAGCGATTGGCCGCCGCCGAGCTGCGCTCCGTCAACGCCCAGGTCGAGGTGCTTTTGAGGGAGGCCCTGGCCCGGCGAGGGCTGGACATCCGCCTGCCTGCCGAGTCCGATGACGACAGCTGAAGACCGCCCGATCGGCGGTTGAAACGATTTTCCGCTCACGGCCATTTGAACACGCGTGAAAATCGTCTACGGCGCCAACATGGTGAAGTCTCACATGTCGCGCGTTCGCAAGGCGAGGCGTATTCAAAAACGGGTCCGCCGCAACGGTGTGGCGGCCATCACGCCGGCGGAAGCCGAACTGATGAGCTTGACCGGGCTTGAGGTGAAGGAGGACGAGCTCCGTCTTATCCCCGGCTGGGACGAGGAAATCCCCGCCACCCTGGCTGCGCTGAAGGCCGCCGCCGCCGAGCAGCGCCCGCGTCTGGTGGACACCACCATGCTGTTCGCGCCGCGCTCGGGCGGGGTGAAACGCTATCTGATGTCCAAGAAGGCATGGCTGGAGGCGAACCGCCCCGGCGTGGCCCACTCGCTGGTCGTGCCGGGCGCACGTCACAAGGCCGGGATCGACGGCATCGTTCAGCTTCACGCCAGCAAACTGCCCTTCGGCGACGGCTATCGCTGGCCGACCTCGGTGCGGCGTTGGGGGGCCTGGGTTGCGGCGCTGAATCCTTCGGTGATCGAGGCGGGCGACCCCTATACGCCGGGGCAGGGCGCGCTGGAGGCGGGCCAGAGGGCCGGCTGCCCCGTCGTCGGCTTCTGTCACTCTGATCCCGCTGGTCTGGCCGCGCTGCATTTCGGCGAATGGGCCAAGAAGCCGGTCGAGAAGCGCTGGGCCCAGTTGTTCGGCCAGTTCGACACCGTGGTTTCGCCCAGCCGCTACATCGCGCGTCGTCTGGAAGAGGCGGGGGTGGGCGACATCGTCATCCGGCCGCTGGGCGTGGAGATCGACACCTTCCATCCCGACCGGCGCGACCGCGACTGGCTGCTGGACAAGCTGGGGCTGCCAGCATCGGCGAGGCTTCTGTGCTTCGCCGGGCGACCGGCACGCGAGAAGAACATCGATGTCCTGATCCAGGCGGTGCAGAAGCTGGGTGATCCCTATCATCTGGTGCTGGTCGGCGCGGGCGCGGGCATGCCCGAAGAAGACCGGGTCATCTCCTTGCATTATGAAGCCAATCCGAAGGCTGTGGCGCGCATCATCGCCAGTTGCGACGCCTTCGTGCACGCCAATGACAAGGAGCCGTTCGGCCTGATCGTGCTGGAGGCCATGGCCTGCGGCCGGCCTGTCGTCGGCGTCAACTCCGGCGGCGTGGCCGAGACGGTGGACGACACTGTCGGCCAGCTGTCCCAGAGCGCCGACCCGACCCGTTACGCCGAAGCGGTCCGCGCCCTGTTTGAACGCGATATCGAGGCCATCGGCGCGGCGGCGCGACAGCGCACGGTCGAACGCTTCGCCTGGAGCCGGGTGTTCGAGGACCTTTCAGACGTCTACGCCGACGTCAGCGGCCAGGACGCCTTCCGCCGACCCTGAACCCATACGAGGACGCGCCCGCATGAAACGCCTGCTTCTCGCCGCCGCCGCCGCCTGCCTCCTGACCGTCTCGCCTGTATTGGCCCAGACGGTGATCCTGGTCCGCCATGCCGAAAAGGCGGACGACAGCCGCGACGCCCTGTTGTCCGCCGAAGGGCAGGCGAGGGCCGAGGCCCTGGCCCGGACGCTGGCGGGCGGGCTGCCCGACCACATCTTCACCAGCCCGATGCAGCGTACGATCCTGACCGCCGCCCCGACTGCGGAGGCGGCGGGCGTGACGTCTCGGGCTTTCGGGTTCGAGAATGGTCTTCCCGCCCATGTCGAAGAGGTCGCGGCGGCCGTGAGGGCTTTGCCGGAGGACGCCGTGGTTCTGGTCGTCGAGCACAGCAACATCGTGCCGCTGATCGCCCGGACGCTGGGTTATGCAGAGGCCGCCGATGTGCCTGAATGTGAATTCGACCGCCTGACGCGTCTGGAGATTCAGGGCGAAGGCACCACAGCTGTGGTCAGTCGTTACGGAGCGAAGTCGGCCTGCGACTGAGGTCCGCCGCTCCCGGCTTGCCCGCGAGAGCGCCTTTCCGAACGCATCCGCAGTCCGAGGCTGATCACACGTCCAGATCGGCCACCGCGAAACGGGCGTTGTCCTGGATGAACTGGTAGCGGGCCTCGGCCTTCTTGCCCATCAGGCGTTCGACCAGATCCTCGATGTCCTCCTCGGAGGCGGGCAGGGTGACGCGGGCCAGGGTCCGCTTCTTCGGATCCATGGTGGTCTCCTTGAGCTGGGAGGCCATCATCTCGCCCAGGCCCTTGAAGCGGCCGATCTCCGTCTTCTTGCCTTTGAAGACGGTGGCCAGCAGCTCGTCGCGGTGGGCGTCGTCACGGGCGTATTCCGACAGCGCCCCGGCCTGGATGCGGTAGAGCGGCGGCAGGGCCATGAAGAGGCGGCCCTGGCGGATCGCCTCGGGCATGGAGCGGTAGAAGAAGGTGATCAGCAGGGCGGCGATGTGCGCCCCGTCCACGTCGGCGTCGGTCATGATGACGATGCGTTCGTAACGCAGGTCGTCGATGTTGAAACGGCTGCCGGGCTGGACGCCCAGGGCCAGGGCCAGATCGGACAGCTCGATATTGGCGCGCAGCTTGTCCGCGGTGGCCGAGGCGACGTTCAGGATCTTGCCGCGCAGGGGCAGGATGGCCTGGGTGGTGCGGTCGCGCGCCTGTTTGGCCGAGCCGCCAGCCGAATCGCCCTCGACGATGAACAGCTCGGTGCCATTGGCCGACTGGCGTGAACAGTCGGACAGCTTGCCGGGCAGACGCAGCTTGCGGGTGGCCTGGGCCCGCTGGACTTCCTTGTCCTTGCGGCGGCGCAGGCGGTCCTCGGCGCGGTCGATGACGAAGCCCAGCAGGACGTTCGCCTGTTTCGGACTTTCGGTCAGCCAGTGGTCCAGCGGATCGCGCAACAGCTGTTCGACCAGGCGCGCGCCCTCGGGCGAGGACAGGCGGTCCTTGGTCTGGCCCTGGAATTCAGGGTTGCGGATGAAGACGGAGATCAGGGCGCCGGCGTTGGCGATGACGTCTTCGGCCGTGATCAGACCGGCGCGCTTCTCATTGGTCAGTTCGCCATAGGCCTTCAGCCCCTTGACCAGGGCGGCGCGGAAGCCCGCTTCATGCGTGCCGCCGTCCGGGGTCGAGACCGTGTTGCAGTAGGACTGGACGAAGCCGTCAGCCTCGCCAAAGCCGATGGGTGACCAGGTGACGGCCCATTCGACGGCCCCGGCCTCGCCCTTGCGCTCCACCCGACCGGCGAAGGCGGGGGTGACGGTGTCCAGCTCGCCGATCCGCTCGGACAGGGCGTCCGCCAGACCGCCGGGGAAGTGCAGCAGCGCCTCGGTCGGGGTGGCGTCTGTGATGCGTTCGGGCGCGCAGGTCCATTTGATCTCGACGCCGCGGAACAGATAGGCCTTGGACCGCGTCATGCGGAACAGGCGGGCGGGCTTGAAGGCGGCGCCGACGCCGAAAATCTCGTCGTCCGGCTTGAACCGGATCAGGGTGCCCTTCTTCTTCGAGGGCTGGATCTGGGCGATGGGGCCCAAGGGGATGCCCCGGCTGAAGGACTGGCGCCATTCAAAGCCGTCGCGCCAGACGGTGACGTCCAGCCGTTCCGACAGGGCGTTGACGACCGAGACGCCGACGCCGTGCAGGCCGCCCGAGGTCTCATAGGCCTTGCCCGAGAATTTGCCGCCCGAGTGCAGCACCGTCATGACGACTTCCAGCGCCGACTTGCCGGGGTGCTTGGGGTGGGGGTCGACGGGGATGCCCCGTCCGTCATCCTTGACCGACAGCCAGCCGTCGGCGTCGAGATCGACGGTGATCAGTTTGGCGTGGCGGGCCACCGCCTCGTCCATGGCGTTGTCGAGGACTTCGGCGAACAGGTGGTGCAGGGCGCGTTCGTCGGTGCCGCCGATATACATGCCGGGGCGTTTGCGGACGGGCTCCAATCCTTCCAGAACCTCGATGGAGGAGGCGGAGTAGCTGCCGGGGACGGGTGGAACCGAAGGCGCGGCGGCGGTGACAGGGGGCGCGGCCGAGGCAGGCTGGGGCGCAGCGGCCTGCGGCGTCAGGGCGGGTTCCGCAGCGGGCGCTGGAGATGGTGCAGGCGTCGGCGCCGGGCCTTGCGGCTCGGGAACGTCGTCAAACAGGGAAAGGAGGTCGTTGGACTGGCCCATCAACATACTGTGCGGCGATTCGGGGACGGGTCTGGTAGGCCCCCCGACGCTTTACGGCAAGCGGCGCCGCCTGGACTGTGGACGACGGCAGCATGGATCGGGTCATGCAGGCCAGGAACAGCACCCATGGCAGGCTCTGATGCGTCAGCAGAATGCTCTCTGACAGGCTGAGCATGAAGAAGGCGGCCATGAAGCCCAGCGCCCACCAGCCCTCGCGCACGCCTGAGCCGCCGCAGCGCAGCACGGTGATCAGGGCGGTCATGGCCATGACGAAGCCGACCAGGATGGCGCCGGGCCAGCCCAGCTGGACCAGCAGGTCGATCCAGCCGTTGTGGGCCGAGGGGACGGTCCAGCCGGTTTCCTGACGCACCCAGTCGGCGGGCGGGGAATGGCCGATGCGGCCCCAGAAGGCGCCGTAGCCGTAGCCTGTCCATGGCCGGTCCGCGACCTTGCGCATCAAGCTGGACCAGATCTCGGTGCGGCCGGTCAGTGAGGGATCCTTGCCCAGGGCCTCCAGAATGGCGGCGGACTGCGTCTCCCAGGCCCAGACGCCCAGACCCGCGACGACCACGGCGGCCCAGATGGCGGCGACGGCGAAGGCGGGGCCGCCCTTCCTCAACGTCCAGAAGCCGCCGACCACGCCCAGCCCCAGCATCAGGCACAACAGGGAGGTCTTGGACTGTGTCGCCAGCACCAGGGCCGATGACAGGCCCAGCGCGATCAAAGGGATGACCTTGTTGCGTTGCTGGGGCGAGAACAGGCAGGCCGCCGAGGCTGTGGCCCCGATGACCATGACGGCGCCCATCTGGTTCTTTTCGTACCACATGCCCCGCCACAGGCCGGCGTTCTCATACTGGTGCACGCCGATGCTGGGGAAGGCGAAGACCATGACCAGACTGCCCACCGCCATGATCAGTGCCGTGTGCATCAACAGACGCGGCAGGTGCTGCCCCCGGAAGGCCGACCCCAGATAGAGGGCGAACAGGCCGCTGATGGCCAGGGCGATGACCCGTCGGCTGGTGACGTGATAGTCGATCGACCAGTATTTCGAGGCGAAGCACAGGCCCACGATGGACAGCAGAACCAGCGCCGCCGGCCAGGCCCGCCACACGCGGTCCAGCCGCAGCAGGATCATGCCGAAAATGGCCGCATAGGCCGGCAGCCAGACCAGGCGAAGCACCGGCGTCTCTTCCTGCAACGGCGCGAACACCGGTCCGATCAGCGCGCCAGTCAGCATGGCGATGATCAGGCAGCAGGCGATCTGCTCCCACCACGCAGGCGTGGGAGTGGAATCCACCAAGGGTTGATCTGGACGAGCCGTGTGCACGAATGCAATGTCCCCGATCTGACTTAAGGAAGCGTTGGATTCGCAATGATCGGCAGCCTGCTCAGAACCCGTGACGGGCACCACGCCCATGTCGGCTTCGTCGAACTGTTCTTCGACCTGGTCTTCGTCTTCGCCGTGACCCAGGTGTCCCACACCCTGCTGCACCATCTGAGCTGGCTTGGAGCCTTGCAGGGGGCGTTGTTGCTGGGCGCGCTGTGGTGGGCGTGGATCGACACCAGCTGGATCACCAACTGGCTGGACCCCGACCGGCCTCTGGTCCGGGTCATGCTGTTCGGCCTGATGGGGGCGGGCCTGGTCATGTCGACCTCCCTGCCGGAGGCCTTTGGTGAAAAGGGGCTGGTGTTCGCCGTCGCCTTCGTCTCGCTTCAGGTCGGGCGCGGCCTGTTCACCCTGTGGGCGGTGCGAAGCGATGCCGCCAACTTCCGGAATTTCCAGCGCATTGTCTGCTGGGCCCTGTTCAGCGGAGTCTTCTGGATCACGGGCGGCCTGCTGGAGGGGCAGCAGCGGCTGATCGTCTGGCTGATCGCCGTCGCACTGGAGTTTTCAGGGCCGGGCCTGGGATTCTTCGTGCCCGGGCTGGGACGTTCCAACACGACGGAGTGGACGGTCGAGGGCGGGCACTTGGCCGAGCGGGTCGGTCTGTTCGTCATCATCTGCCTGGGCGAGACGCTGCTGATCACCGGCGCCACCTTCGCCGAGATGGACTGGAATCCGCCAGCCATCGCCGCCTTCGTTTCGGCCTTCCTCGGCACGCTGGCCATGTGGTGGCTGTATTTCAGCCGCAAGCACGATGCGGCGTCCGAGGCCATCAGCGGTTCAGCCGACCCCGGCGCTTTGGCGCGGCGGGCCTACACCTATGCGCCCATCATCCTGATCGCGGGGATCATCGTCACCGCCGTAGGAGATGAACTGGTGCTGGCCCACCCGCTGGGTCACGTCGCAGCCTCGACGGCGCTGGTGCTGATCGGCGGGCCGCTGCTGTTCCTGATCGGCACCTCGGTGGCGGAGTTCTGCGTCTGGGGGCGGCCGTCGGTGGCGAGGCTTGTGGGCGCGGTGGGGCTGGCGGCGCTGTGGCTGGCTCTGCCCATGCTGACGCCGCTGACCTTGGCGGCGGCGACGACGGGCATGCTGTTGCTGGTGGCGGCGTGGGAGACGCTTAGGCCTCAGCGGGCCTGACGGCTGTGGAAAATCCGCAGCACCATGATGGTCCGCTCTGAGCGTCGGTAGCGGATCACAAAGCCGTCGCGTCCGAACTGGACCTGTTTTTCACGGATTGCGCCGCTGACTGCGAACCCCAGGTCCGGGAAGTGGCCCAGAAGGTCGATCATTTCGACGATGCGGATAGCCGCTGCGCGTCCGGCGTTGGGAGAGTGCTGGTAAAGCCACTGCACCTGAGTTTCGAAATCCTGTTGCGCCCTCGGCGACAGGATCACCTTCATTCAGGCTTGCCGAAGGTCTTGTCGATCAGGGCCATGAAATCCGGCCGCACCTCGCTCCACGGTCGACCGACTTCGTTCAGATCATAGTGGGCGGCTGAATCATCGCGTGGATCACCGTTGATCCAGGTGAAGTCGTCATAGTCGAAGAAGCGCGCGTCCAGCACCATGGCCGCCAGCACTTCCGGCGCCAGACCCATCGCTTTGGCCCGCTCCGCGATCTTGGCGGCGGTGTAGTCGTCCAGTTTGAGGGTCAGAGCACCGTCGGCCATGTCTTGATCCTAATCCTGTTCGCGCCGGGGTCCAATAACGCCGTCAAATGACGGTCAAGCCTTCTCCACGAACGTATCGATCACCTTCTTCTCCCCCGCCTTTTCAAAGGCCACGACCAGCTTGTTGCCTTCCACCGCCCGAACCGCGCCGTAGCCGAATTTCTGGTGGAAGACGCGGTCGCCGCGAGACCAGCCGGAGCCGGCCTTGGGGTCGGCGGTGGCGATCAGGCGGCCTTCGCCTTCGATGACGGTGTGGCGGGCGGGGCGGCTGGCGGGGGCTTTGGCGGCGGTGAAGGTCTGGGCGCGTTTCCAGCCGGGGGAGGAATAGCCGCTGCCGAAGCTGGGGGCGTCGTCCCAGCGGGACTTGGCGTCCTTCATGCCGGGCGTGGCGCCGTAATAGCCGGTGTCGCTTTCGGCCTCGACGTGGTCGATGGGCAGTTCATCGACGAAGCGGCTGGGCAACTGAGAGGTCCAGCGGCCATAGACCAGACGGTTGGCGGCGAAGCTGATGCGGGCGTCCTGCTTTGCGCGGGTGACGCCGACGTAGGCCAGGCGGCGTTCTTCCTCCAGACCCTTTTCGCCCTTCTCGTCGATACTGCGCTGGCTGGGAAAGACGCCTTCCTCCCAGCCCGGCAGGAAGACCAGCGGGAACTCCAGCCCCTTCGCGCCGTGCAGGGTCATGATCTGCACGGCCCCGCTGTCGGCGTCGTCGGCGTCGCCGCGATCCAGGTCCATGACCAGGGAGACGTGCTCCAGATAGGCTCCCAGCGTCTCGAACGCCTGCATCGACTGGGTCAGTTCTTTCAGGTTGTCCAGACGGGTCTGGCCGGTCGCCCGGTCGGCCTTCTGCATGTCGGTGTAGCCGCTTTCCTCCAGCACCGTCTCGGTCAGCTCCCAGTGCGGCGTGTCGGCGGTCAGGTTCCGCCAGCGGTCGATGTCGCGCACGAAGTTGGACAGGGCGGTGCGGGTCCGGGCCTGAAGCTCGTCTGAGCCGAGAAGATCGCGCACCGCCGCCATGGCCGAGACGCCGGACAGGCGGGCGATCTGCAATATCTTCTGCACGCTGGTGTCGCCGATGCCGCGCTTGGGGACATTGACGATGCGTTCGAAGGCCAGATCGTCGTCTTCGGAGATGATCAGGCGCAGATAGGCGTGGGCGTCGCGGATCTCGGCCCGCTCAAAGAAGCGCGGCCCGCCGATGACCTTATAGGGCACGGCCAGCATGACGAACCGTTCCTCGAACGCCCGCATCTGGAAGGAGGCGCGGACCAGCACCGCCATGTCGCGATAGGCCATGCCCGCGCGCCGTGCGGTCTCGATCTCGTCGGCGATCAGCCGGGCCTCGGCCTCTCCGTCCCAGACGCCGCGCACGCGCACCTTGTCGCCGCTGTCGTCCTCGGTCCACAGGGTCTTGCCCAGACGGTCGCGGTTGCCTGCGATCAGGCCCGAGGCGGCGCCGAGAATGTGCTTGGTCGAGCGGTAGTTGCGCTCCAGCCGGACCACCTTGGCGCCGGGGAAATCGCGCTCGAAACGCAGGATGTTGTCCACCTCGGCCCCGCGCCAGCCATAGATGGACTGGTCGTCGTCGCCCACGCAGCAGACGTTGCCGGTGCTGGACGTCAGCAGCCGCAGCCACAGGTATTGGGCGACGTTGGTGTCCTGATACTCATCGACCAGGATATAGCGGAAGCGGCGGCGGTATTCTTCAGCAATGTCTGCATGTTGCGACAGTATGGTCAGGTTGTGCAGCAGCAGGTCGCCGAAGTCGCAGGCGTTCAGACTGGCCAGACGCGCTTGATAGGCGGCGTAGAGGGCGTGGCCCTTGCCGTTGGCGAAATCCTCGGCGGGGGGCAGTTTAGCGGGGGTCCAGCCGCGGTTCTTCCAGTGGTCGATCAGGCCCGACAGCGACTTGGGCGTCCAGCGTTTGGTGTCGAGGTTGTGCGCCTCCAGCACCTGTTTGCAGACCCGCTCCTGATCGTCGGTGTCCAGAATGGTGAAGGTCGATTTCAGCCCCACCAGTTCGGCGTGGCGTCGCAGGATCTGGGCCGCCACCGAGTGGAAGGTGCCCAGCCAGCGCAGGCCCTCTGACGACGGGCCGATCAGATGGGTGATCCGCTCGCGCATTTCGCGCGCCGCCTTGTTGGTGAAGGTGACGACCAGCAACTCCCACGGCCTCGCCCGACCAGTCGCCAGAATGTGCGCCAGGCGGGTGGTCAGGACGCGGGTCTTGCCCGTGCCGGCTCCGGCCAGCACCAGGACGGGGCCGTCCACCGTCTCGACCGCCTCGCGCTGTTCGGGGTTCAGACCGGCCAGATAGTTGGCGGCTGGTGCAGCAACGCCGCCGGGACCGCGCGAACGGGCCAGGTCGGAAATGCGGGGGGCGGGAACTTCAGGCAGACTCATGGGCGGAACATAAGGGGCACAGGCGACGATGTCAGCGATTGTCTGAGCGTTGTGTGAGGGAACCTTGATCCGGGGTTGGCCGTTCGACTGACATGAAGGTCGAGATGCACAAGCCCCACCTGGCGCGAGACGTCGATATCGCGCCCAGACACAGAACAAGCGGTGGTGTTCGCGCCATGACGATCATGCTGGTTCTGGCGGTTCTGGCGGTGGTGGTCGTCGCCCTGATGCTGGTCACCGGCGCACTGGAATCCCGGACCGAGACCCTGGCCGAGCGCATTGAGACGCCTGAGATGCCGCATGTGCTGCCCGGTGCTCCGCCCGCACCGGGCCCGGTGGTTGCGGATCCCGCGCCGGCTCCGCGCTGACCGCGGTGTCAGGGCTTCATCCTCGGTTGGCGGTGAAACGCATCTATGACGAGGCCGAGCCGTCGGACGGAAAACGAATTCTGGTCGATCGCCTGTGGCCGAGAGGCATCCGCAAGGACGCTATCGACGTCTGGTTCAAGGACAGCGCGCCCAGCGACGAACTGAGGAGCTGGTTCCACCACGAAACCCGCCTGTGGCCCGAGTTCGAGCGCCGCTACATCGCCGAACTCGACGCGGCGCCTGAGGTGGTGAAGGGGTTGAAGACCCTGATCGGCGATGGTCCGGCGACGCTGCTGTATGGCGCGCGCGACGAGGCGCACAATCAGGCGGTGGTCTTGCGGGATTATCTGGCGCGTTAAAGGTCAGCGCAGGCGATAGCTGATGGTCGTCACCACCCGCACCTTCTTGTCGGGCGACTGGCTTTCGTCGCCGATGCCGTCGCGCGACAGGATTTCGAACGACCCTTGCGTCGCTTGACGGATCGGTCCGAGGGGCGCGCCGGAATCCTTGGCGAACTGGGCGGCGCCGGTGCGGGCCGACGCCGTCGCCTCCGCGATCATGGCGGGGCGGACCTCGTTCAGCTTGGTGAAGATGTAGGTCGGGCCGGAGAAGTCCTGCAGCACCACCCCCTGACGCACCAGATCGTTCAGCGCTCGCGTCGTGTTCTGGACGCGGGCTACGTCCGTCGTCCGTACGATCACTGTCTGGGCCAGGATGAAGCGCGGGCCGCCGGTCTGACTGGCGTATTCGCGCGAGCGGGTGTCCGCCACCTCCAGCCGCCCCAGGGTCACGGCCTCGGCGGGATAGCCTTGCGCCGTCAGGAAGGCGCGGACTGTGGCCAGATCGGCGTCGATGCGGCCCTGAACCTCTGACAGCACGTCGCCCGAGGCGGTGAAGCGCAGGGGCAGCATGGCCAGATCCGCCGTCACGTCGCGCTCGGCCAGACCACGCACGGTCACGGCCCGGTCGCCGACGCGGGCGTTGACCACTCCCTGACCGATCAGGGCGCCTGCGCCGATGAAGCCGACGGCCAGCAGGCCTCCGAACACGGCGGCGGGGATCAGCTTGTCATTGGCCATGGCGGTCCTCCTGTCTGGACAATGCGCCGACGGCGGGAAAGATCAACCGAAGCTGCGGTCGCCGCCCGCCCAGGACAGGGCCAGAAGGCGGCAGGCGGACGCCAGGGGGGTGCGGCCGCGGGTTTCGTCGATGCGCTTCATCAGCCCGGCGTGCGACAGGCCGCGCGCCTCCGCCACCTGGGCCAGCACGGCCCAGAAGGCGGGCTCCAGCGCGACGGAGGTGGCGTGGCCCGAAAGGGACACCGACTTCTTGACCAGTCCGCTCATGCAGACGGGTTCAGCGAACGCCGACCAGGACGATGTCGGCGCGATTCGACGACCCTTGCGTCAGGACGGAGTGGCGCGTGTCGGTGGTGAAGCGCAGGGCGCCGGCCGGATCGCGAATTTCGGCGCGGACGGCGTAGGTGTGGCGCGGGTCGATGTCGCCGTTCCGCACGGTCAGGGTGACATTATAGGGCGGGCCGCCGTCCAGCGTCTCACCGGCTTCGGCCATGACGCGGGCCGGGGCGTCGGCCAGGCTGACATCCTCCAGCCGCACCGTCAGACGATGGCCGGGCGGGAGCATGGTGCGCTCTCGATACAGGACGGAGACGGCGACCTGGGTCGTGTCCACGCCTGCATCGGCGCCGGCTTCGGGCGTGGCGGCGCAGGACGCCAGGGCGACGGCGAGGGCCAGAGGCAGGGCGGTCAGAAATCGGCGCATGGCGGGCTCCTATGGTTCAGCGTCACCTTAGCAGAACGCGCCAATGGCCCCAATCGGCACATCACCTTATCGTTGTTCACCTGAGGGCCGCCGCAGGTTATGGTGGCGACAGCCTCGTCTGGAACCGCAACATGACCGCGACCGCCGACTTTGACCGCTACACCTTTCTGCGTCCCCAGAAACTGGCGCCGCTGACGGCGTTGCGAGCCTTCCGCAAGCTGCTGGCCGACAAGGAGGACACCGCCCAGGTGTTCGAGATCATGCGCGCCCTGTCGGGCCGTTCGATCGGGCGCGGCTATGACCGGATGCTGGAGACCTTCGAGGGCGGGCGGCAGGCGTTTCTGCGCGAGGAGCTGGCGCACAAGCTGGATGACCCTGTCTGGCTGGCCCGGTTTCAGCCGGGCACGGTCGGCGCGGCCTATCGTCAGTTCCGCGAAGTGCGCGGCTTCACCGCCGAAGGTCTGGCGGAGGAGGCGCGGACCCTGGGCGACATGGTCGACGCCCAGCATCCCATCGTCTGGTATTCGCGCCGCCTGCGCGACGTGCACGACATCTGGCATGTCCTGACCGGCTATGAGACTGACGCCCTGGGCGAGGCCTGCGTGGTCAGCTTCTCCTACGCCCAGACCCGCAACCTGGGCTTCGCCTTCATCGGCTGGGGCGCGGCGCGGGCGATCCGGCGCGAAGCCTCATCCGTGCCTGCGCGGCGCGCGGTGTGGCAGGCCTATCGCAACGGCAAGGCGGCCCGCTGGCTGCCCGGTCTGGACTATGAAACCCTGTTCCAGCAACCACTGGAGACGGCGCGGACACGGCTGCGCATCCGCCCGGCCGATGTCTATCACGCGGTGCCGAAAGAGGTGCGGGCGGGGTTGAAACTGCGGGCCTGAAGCTGAAGCGGGGCGGCGGCTTTCGGCTGTCATAAGTCCTGCTTGTGCCGACACGATCCGTTCGCGCTTGCGCCTGCACCGACGAGGGTTCAAGCGGGACGGGTGAGCGATTCCAGCCCTTCCAGACCCGTTCTTTCACCCGCTGCTCTGGCTATCGCCGGAGTGATGATCTGCGCCGTGATCTGGGGCACGACCTGGTACGCCATCACCTGGCAGCTGGGCACGGTCGAGCCGATCGTCTCCGTCGTGTGGCGGTTCGGATTGGCCGCGATCATCCTGTTCACCGTCTGCCTGGCGACGCGACGGCCGATCCGGCTGAACCGGCGCCAGCATATGGCCGCCGTGGGGCAGGGGGCCTTTGTCTTCGCCGTCAGCTACGCCTTCGTCTATGCGGCTGAGGGGCGGATCAATTCGGCGGTGGTGGCGGTGGTCTTCGCCGCTTTGGCCTTCCTCAATCTGGTGCTGTTCCGGTTCGTGGCGCGGCAGGCCGCGTCGCGGGCGTCGTGGATGGGCGCTGGCCTGGGCCTGATCGGCGTTCTGGTGCTGTCGGGCGCGGAGATCATGGGGGCCGAACTGGGGCGGGGCGCCCTGATCGGTTTCGGCTTCGCCCTGATTGCGGTGTTCAGCTCGGCCATCGGTAATCTGTATGCGTGGAAGGGTCAGGTCGAGGGGGCGCCGGTCCTGTCGCAGACCGCCTGGGCCATGGCCTATGGCACGGCGATGCTGGTGGTCTTCGGTCTGGCGACAGGGGTTCACTGGAGCGTGGATCTGAGCGCGGGCTATCTGCTGTCGCTGCTCTATCTGTCGGTGTTCGGCTCGGTGGTCGCCTTCGTCATCTATTTCTGGGTGGCGCGGGCGCGGGGCTATGCCTTGGCCAGCTATATTTCAGCCCTGACGCCGCCGATCGCCATACTGGTGTCGGTGGTGTTCGAGCACGCCCGTTTCGGCTGGCCCGCCGTTGTCGGTCTGCTGCTGGTCATCGGTGGGCAGGTGCTGATGATCCGTGCGCCCAAGGTGTCGGCGGCCTAGTCCTCGCGTTTGGCTCCATCGAGAAGGGCCTTGAGGCGGCGCTTTGCGGCGTCGGCCGTTTCACGCATGGCCTTGCTGCGGCCATGGGCGGTGCGATTGACGGCGGCGGCTGATTTCGCCTCGGCCTTCTGGCGGTCCTTGCGGACCTTGTTGAGGTTGACGACGTCGCCCATGCAGACCTCCACCGTATGAAACCGCCCCTGCGGCGGGCCGTTTCAACAGGCCCCACCAAAAGGAGAGTCTCACATGGTAGACGCCCAACACATCAAGGAACACCAGGAAGTCGTCGGTTCGGACGGCGGCCATGTCGGACGGGTCGATCACGTCCTTGGCGACCAGATCGAACTGGCCAAGATGGATCTGGCCGGCGGCTTCAAACATCACATGATCCCTGTCAGCTGGGTCGAGCGCGTGGATGACCACGTCCACCTCAACCTGACCAAGGACGAGGCCAAGGCCCGCTGGACCGAAAAGCCCCACTGACGGAGCATTGCCGCGAATTCACGAAGGCCCCGCTGTCGCCGGCGGGGCCTTCTGCATATCTAGGGACTGCGCCAGCGCGCGCTTGGAGACGATCTGAATTGATACGCCTGATCCTGAACATCCTTTGGTTCATCTGCGGAGGCTGGGCTGCGGGTCTGGCCTGGTTGCTGGGCGGGGCGATCCTGGCGCTGACCATCGTTGGCCTGCCGTGGACGTTTTCGGCATGGCGGATCGCCAGCTACTCCTTCTGGCCATTCGGACGCGAAGTGGTCTGGCGCGACGGCGTTGACCCTGTGGGCGGCTGCCTGGGCGTGGTGCTGAACATCATCTGGTTCGTCTTCGCCGGCTGGTGGATCGCGCTGGGCCATCTGATGCTGGCGGTGGCGGAGTTCATCAGCATCATCGGCATCCCCTTCGCCTTGAAGGACCTGGAGCTGGCCAAGCTGGCGCTGGCCCCAGTCGGGCGGACGATCTGGGACAAGCCGTAGATCAGTCGGGCTTCATCAGGATGTCGAGCATCATGTCGCGCCGCGTCAGGAAGTTGCGCGTGACCTGATAGTGTTCGGTGTCCTCGTATTCGACGCGATCCAGTCCGTGTTCAGAGGCCTGATAGATCCAGGCGTTCGGATAGCCGAGCAGGATCGGCGAATGGGTGGCGATGATGAATTGCGATCGTGCCAGAACCAGTTCGTGCATCTTGGCCAGAAATGACAACTGGCGCGTCGGCGACAGCGCCGCCTCCGGCTCGTCGAGGATGTAGAGACCGTCGCCGCCAAAGCGGTTGTCGAACAGGGCGAAGAAGCTTTCACCGTGCGACTGTTCATGAAGGGATTTCCCGCCGTACGAGGCTTTGATGGGCGGGCCGAAACCGGGTTCAGAATCCAGCCGTTCAATCTCTGATGCGAGATTGAAATAGCTTTCTGCTCTCAGGAAGAAGCCATCACGCACCTTGATCGGCGCTCTTACGGGGCGCACGAAACGGTGCAGGGATGAATGGGCCTGATGGGTCGAAAAATTGAAGTTCTTCGTTCCGCCCTCGGCGTTGAAGCCCCACGCCACGGCCAAGGCTTCGATCAACGTTGATTTACCCGAGCCGTTCTCCCCGACCAGAAAGGTCACATTGGGGTGGAACGGCAGGCTGTGGAGTGACCGCACGGCAGGCAGGTTGAACGGATAGATGTCAGCGTCCCAGCCCTCACGCCGTTCGAACAGGGCCTCGATCCAGTAGGGGCGGGTCAGGGCCGTCATGCCACCCCGAGCCATTCAAGATCGCCTGGAAGCTCGCTCGCCGAATAGTCGAGTTGCAGGACGCGTCGCTGCCGGTCGCTGAGGGATTTGGCGGAGGTGTGCAGGATCGGGGTCGCATAGGCCCAGATGTCGCCCGCATCGGCATGGCAGGCATAGATGGGGTGACTATTCGCGGCCGCCTCGGCGCTGTCGGCAGGCACCTTGCCAAGCCGATGTGAGCCGAGAGCGATGATAAGAGGGGCGTTGTCGGCGTCGCAGGCGTCCAGATGAACCCGAAGCGTCACCATCTGGTCGAGGACAGCCATCGGCGGAGCGACGTGCACGATGCCGTCCTTGACCGACCAGGGGCCGAAATCCGGGGTGTCCCGACGTTCGCGGACGGCGATGGTGCGGTCCTGATGCCAGGCGACGATCCAGTTCATCGCCTGGGTCTTGTCGAAGAGGACGGCGCGAACCGGACGTGCGCCCGGTCCAAGCAATCCGGCGGCGACGGCTCCGATCTTGCCAGTGGCCGCCAGCAAGTCCGTTATGGGCGCCTCAAACAGCAGTCGCCGGCCGGGACGACGTTGAAGGTCGTCGCCCAGCCGGTTCAGAAGACCTCCGATATCCTCGTCCGACAACACCGCTCGAAAGAGCGCGGCGCCGTGGGTCAGGATATCGAGATCATCGGCCTGCATGTGGTTAGCCCGGCGAGATCATCTTCTCGGGGCGGACGGCTTCGTCGAACTCGGCGTCGGTCAGGTAGCCGCCGCCGACGGTTTCCTGGCGCAGGGTGGTGCCGTTCTTGTGGGCGGTCTTGGCGATCTTGGCGCAGGTGTCATAGCCGAGGCGGCCGTTCAGGGCCGTGACCAGCATCAGCGAATTGTTCAGGCCGCGCTCGATGTTGTCCTCGCGGGCTTCGATGCCGACGACGCAGTTGTCGGTGAAGCTGATGGCCGCGTCGGCGACCAGACGGACCGACTGCAGGAAGTTGTAGGCCATGACCGGGTTGTAGACGTTCAGCTCGAAGTGGCCTTGCGAGCCGGCGAACGACAGGGCGGCGTTGTTGCCGAACACCTGGGCGCAGACCTGGGTCAGGGCTTCGCACTGGGTCGGATTGACCTTGCCCGGCATGATCGACGAGCCCGGCTCGTTTTCCGGCAGGGCCAGTTCGCCCAAACCCGAACGCGGGCCGGAACCCAGGAAGCGGATGTCGTTGGCGATCTTGAACAGGGAGGCGGCGACCGTGTTGATCGCGCCGTGGCTGAAGACCATGGCGTCGTGGGCGGCCAGGGCCTCGAACTTGTTCGGGGCGGTGGTGAAGGCCAGGCCGGTGATGCCGGCGATCTGCTCGGCGACCTTTTCAGCGAAGCCGATGGGGGCGTTCAAGCCGGTGCCGACGGCGGTGCCGCCCTGGGCCAGTTCCATCAGTTTGGGCAGGGTCTGCTCGATGCGCTCGATGCCGTTGGCGACCTGTTGCGTATAGCCGCCGAACTCCTGGCCCAGGGTCAGAGGCGTGGCGTCCTGGGTGTGGGTGCGGCCGATCTTGATGATGTGGGCCCAGGCCTTGGACTTGGCGTCCAGGGCGGCGTGCAGGTGCTTCAGCGCGGGCAGCAGGTCGTTGACCACCTGCTCGGCGCAGGCGACGTGCATGGCCGTGGGATAGGTGTCGTTCGACGACTGGCTCATGTTGACGTGGTCGTTGGGGTGGACCGGCTTCTTGGAGCCCATCTCGCCGCCCAGCATCTCGATGGCGCGGTTCGAGATCACCTCGTTGGCGTTCATATTCGACTGGGTGCCCGAACCCGTCTGCCAGACGACCAGCGGGAAGTGGTCGTTCAGCTTGCCTTCGATCACTTCATTGGCGGCGGCGATGATGGCGTCAGCCAGCTTGGCGTCCAGCTTGCCCAGGTCGCGGTTGGTCTCGGCGGCGGCGCGCTTGACGATGCCCAGGGCGCGGACGACCGGCAGAGGCATTTTCTCCCAGCCGATCTTGAAGTTGCCGAGCGAACGCTGCGCCTGCGCGCCCCAGTAGCGGTCCGAGGCGACCTCGATGGGGCCGAAGGTGTCGGTTTCGATACGGACGTTGCTCATGGCTCTACGCTTCTCATCAGACGTGGCGGGAGGATGCCGGGCGGTGTAGCACGCAGACACGGCGGGGCAAGGCGGCCCGACCATTGGCTATAAGGTGAGGCGCGCGTGGAAGGCTGGATCGGCACAGGAAAGGTGCGCGGACGCGAGGTCGGCGACGTGGTGGAGATCACCATCGACGGCCTGACCACCCAGGCCAAATACTACAAGCCGTTGGCCTATGAGTTCTTCCGCAAGGAGTGGGCGTCACGCCCCGCCTGGGGCGATTATACGGTCGAAATCCTGATGGAGCACGTCGGCGACGCGCCGTGGATGGACCTCGACAATCTGGCCAAGGCCCTGCTGGATTCCATCAAGGGCTATCTGTTCCACGACGACAGCCAGGTCGCGCGGCTGCTGGTTGAGCGCCATGAGGGCGAACGCGAGCGGATCACCATCCGGGTGTTTCCCAGGCGCTGACCGAAACGGTCAGATCAGGCGTCTTGCGCCAGCAACTGGCGCCCGGTGTCCAGGTAGGCGTCCATCACCTCCGGCGGGACCATGCTGCCGCCGGTCGCCCAGGTCAGATGGGTGGCGCGCGCCATCACCTGCGGGTCCAGACCCATGCGGCTGCGATAGCCCTGCTGTTCGCCGCAGACCCTGGCGATGCCCGGCACGCCCGCCAGCGCGGAGGGCTCCAGACGGATGCCCTCGCTGCGCTCCATCAGGGCCAGAAGGCTGTACATCTCCTCGTCACTGAGGGTGTAATAGCCGTCGATCAGACGGTGCATGGCCTTGCCGACAAAGCCGGAGGGGCGTCCAACGGCCAGTCCGTCCGCCGCCGTGACATTGTCGATGCCGAAGTCCTGCACGGCAATCTGGTCATGCAGGCCCGTATAGACGCCCATAAGCATGCACGGCGAATGGGTGGGCTCGGCGAAGAGGCAATGCACCGCGTCGCCGAACGCCAGCTTCAGCCCGAAGGCGACCCCGCCGGGAGCGCCGCCCACGCCGCAGGGCAGGTGGACGAACAGGGGATGTTGCGCATCCACGGCGATGCCCGCAGTCGCCAGCTGGCCCTTCAGCCGCTCAGCCGCGACCGCATAGCCGAGGAACAGATGGATCGAGTTCTCGTCATCGACGAAATGGCAAGTCGGGTCTGCCTCGGCCTGTTTGCGGCCCTCCTCGACGGCGACGCTGTAGTCGGAGGCGTATTCGATCACTGTCACGCCGTGGCTGCGCAGCTTGTCCTTCTTCCACTGACGGGCGTCGGCGGACATGTGGACCGTCACCTGAAAGCCCAGCGCCGCCCCCATGACACCGATGGATAGACCCAGGTTGCCGGTCGAGCCGACGGCGATCTTGTAACCGTTGAAGAAGGCCCGTGCCTTGTCGCTGTCCAGGACGGCGTAGTCGTCGTCGAGCGTCAGAAGTCCGCCCGCCAGGGCCAGGTCTTCGGCGTGTTTGAGCACCTCATAGATACCGCCGCGCGCCTTGATGGAGCCGGAGATGGGCAGATGGCTGTCGCGCTTGAGCCAGAGCGCCCCGTCCAGCGTCTGGCCGTAACGCTCGGTCAGAAGGGCCTGTAGATGCGGCAGGGGCTGGATGTCGGATTCGATGACCCCGCCGCTGGGTTCGGTCTCGGGGAAGGCGCGACGGATGAAGGCGGCGAACCGCGTCAGACGCGCGCTGGCGTCGGCTACGTCGGCGGCGGTCAGGCCGACATCGTCGATGGCTGCGGCGACAGGAGCCGCAGCGGGGTTGAACCAGGTGACGTCTCGAAGCGCGACCAGGTCGCGGATTAGGGGGTGGGTCGCGCACCAGTCATCAAGCGACCGTCCCTGAACAGAAGTCTGGTCCATTGAGCTCTCCTGAAAGGCGCGCCCATCGCCGACGCTCTTACTTCTTGCGGAACTGATCCAGGGAAACGACCTTGGGGCCGTCGTCATCGCCGGAGGCGGGGGGCGGCGCAGGCGGGGTCGGCTCCTCGACCGCTTCTTCCGCAATTTCGGGCTCTTCAAACTGCAGCAGGAACTGGACCGACGGGTCGTAGAAGCGGGTCACGGCGGTGTAGGGCATGGACAGCACCTTGGGCATGCCGCCGAACTTGAGCATGACCGAAAAGCGCGTCGGCTCGACCGTCAGGTCCCAGTACTGATGTTGCAGCACCACCGTCATCTCATCCGGATATTTGGCCATCACGTCCGGCGGGACGCTGACGCCGACGGCGTGGGTCTTGAAGGTGATGTAGAAATGGTGCTCGCCGGGGATGCCCTCGGGCGTGGCGGCCCGTTCCAGCGCCAGCCGGATCACCCCGCGCAGGGCGTCCTGGGCGAGTTGGTCATAGTGCATCTCGTCGACCGGTGGGGTCTCGTCGGTCATGGGGCGCCTCGGCTGTTGGACGCACGGGTTTAGCGGGGCCTTGCGCCGGGCGGAAGATGGCGACGCAGATAAAGCGCCAGCAGGCTAAATCGAATGCGATTCCAAGAAGGAGGTAGGTGGAGGGCTTGGGTTGACAGGCGCCCTCCGGGCCCCGCCTGAGGAACTGATCCCTCAGGACTTAAGTGTTTGGAATTACCGGAACCGCATTACGCGGCGACGGCGTATTCCCCAGCGAAGTTATCGTTCGCAGTTAGAAAATGGCCCGATACGGTGGGCCAGGACGAGCGAAAGCAGTCTTCTTTACACGTCCGTCGATGCTAGTCGGCCCCATGCTCGCTCCGCCGATAACGCGGGGAAGGAATGGTGGAGCCGCCGGGAATCGCACCCGGGTCCGGTCCGCTTATTACAAGCGCGTTTATCGCCATAGTCCGGGCGAACCCGGACAGGGGGAATATAGGCCCAAGACACGAGGGTTCCAAGGCCTGTCGCCGTCGCGCACGAACAACGCTTGAAAATCTCGGTGCGGCCAGTCCATCCTCAGCCAGCGGGAAGGCCCGCCATTTGGGGAAATCGAGTCATGATCCGACCTGTTTGCGTCAGCCTTGCCGCGCTTCTGTACGTGAGTGTCGGGGGGTGTCAGCAGCCTGCCGCGCAGGAGGCTGGGCGCGCAGACTCGGCTCAGAGCGTTGCATCGGCAGCGATGGAGGAGGTGAAAGGTTTTTCGTCCGCCGATCGTGCAAAGGTTGAGGCGCGCGTTGCTGACCTGAACCGCATGATGGCTGCGGGCGACATGGCCGGAGCGATGGATGTGGTTCCTCCCCGGCTGTTCCAGACGATTGCAGCGCGGGCGGGGGTGAGCGAAGCAGAGTTTCGCGCCGCCATGCGTGAGATGATTGCCGCGCAGATGCAGTCCGTCTCTCTCGTGTCCTACAATATGGACATGGCCGCTGCGACTCCGATCCGCACGCCCGATGACGCGCGCACCTACCTGCTCATTCCAACGATGACGGTCATGGAGGTCAACGGACAGCGAGTGAAATCGACGACGTCCACTCTGGCGCTTGAGGACGAGGGCGAGTGGTATTTGATCCGGGTTGATGACGCCAACCAGGTCGCACTCATTCGGGAACTGTGGCCTGAATTCGCTGCGGTGGAGTTCCCAGTGGGAACGACGGAACCGGCATAACTAGCGGGCGCGCGCCCATCCCGGCGTCTGGTTCCTGAACCAGGTCAGCTGGCGTTTGGCGTAGTTGCGGGTGGCCTGGCGGGTGGCGTCGATGGCCTGAGCAAGAGAGTTTTCGCCGTTCAGATGGGCGGCGAGTTCGCGAACGCCCACGGCCTTCATGGCGGGCAGGGCGAGGTCGAGACCGCGTGCGACAAGGGCCCGGACCTCGTTGAGGGCGCCTTGGTCGATCATGACGGACACCCGGCGGTCGCAGTTGGCGTAGAGGGTCTGGCGGTCCGGCTCGATCACCGTGCCGGTCCATGAGCCGAGCGGCAAAAGCGGCGTGGTGTCGGCGGTCCAGTCGCTGAGGGCGCGGCCCGTATGTTCAGCCACCGCCATGGCGCGGATCAGGCGCTGGCGGTCGCCGCTTTCGATGCGCTGGGCGGCCTGGGGATCGAGGGCCGACAGCCGGCGGCGCAAGGCGGCCTCGCCCTCTGCGTCGAAGGCGGCTTCGACTGCATCGCGCGTTCCGGTCGGTATGTCGGGAATGTCGGCCAGCCCCTTGGTCAGGGCGGTGAAATATAGACCCGTGCCGCCGACCAGCAGGGCGGGGCGACGGGCGTCGGCCAGTTCGGCCAGCAGGGGGACGACGGCGCGGCTCCAGCGGCCGACCGACCAGGCTTCGGCGGCGTCGGCCACGCCATACAGGCGGTGCTCGGCCAGGGCTTCGTCCTCGATGGATGGACGGGCGCTGAGGATGCGCAGGTCGGCGTAGAGCTGCTGGCTGTCGGCGTTGATGATGACAGCCCCGGTTTCGCGCGCCCTCGCCAGCGCCAGCGCCGACTTGCCCGAGGCGGTTGGTCCGGCGATCAGTTCAATCAGGGGGGGCTGGGACAAATGGGCGCTCGCGGGCAGGGGGCATTCGGCGATAGAAGGCCTGCACCGCCCTCGCAACCCTCTCACGAAAGCCCGAGCCCCGCCTTGCCCGACCGCGCCGCCGTCATCGCCGCCCTCGACGCCATCCTCGATCCGCGCACTGGAAAGGGGCTGGTCGCCGCCGGTCTGGCCCAGGGACTGACCGTCACCGAGGACCGCGCCGGCTTCGTCATGGAGGTTCCGGCGGGGGAGACGGCGCGTTACGCTCCCGTGCGCGACGCCGCCGAGGCTGCGCTGATGGCGCTGCCGGGCATGAGCCGCGTCTCCGTCGTCCTGACCGCCGAGACGGCGCCGGCGACCAAACCCATCCGCACCGCCTCCCTGTCGCCGCAGGCGGTGGATCAGACCCGCGCCAAGGCGCCGGTGCCCACCGACCGCCCCGCCCATGTGCGCCGCGTGCTGGCGGTGGCCAGCGGCAAGGGCGGGGTGGGCAAGTCGACGGTGGCGGTCAATCTGGCCGTGGCGCTGGCGGCGCGGGGTCTGTCCGTCGGGGTGCTGGACGCCGACGTCTATGGCCCGTCCCTGCCGACGATGCTGGGCCTGTCGGGCAAGCCGGAATACATCGACGGCATGATCCAGCCGCATGAGGTTCTGGGTCTGAAGGCCATGTCCGTGGGCCTGCTGACCAAGGCCGACGACGCCATGATCTGGCGCGGGCCGATGGCGTCGCAGGCCATCACCCAGATGCTGACCCAGACGCGCTGGGGAACCGAGGATGCGCCTCTGGACGTGCTGGTCGTCGACCTGCCGCCGGGCACGGGCGATGTGCAGCTGACCCTGATCCAGAAGACGCCGCTGGACGGGGCGGTGATCGTCACCACGCCGCAGGAGGTGGCGCTGGCCGACGCGCGCCGCGCCCACACCCTGTTCCAGAAAGTCGGCACGCCGACGCTGGGCCTGATCGAGAACATGAGCGGGGATGTGTTCGGGCGCGGCGGCGGCGAGGCCGAGGCCGGGCGTCTGGGCGTCGCCTATCTGGGCGATATTCCTCTGAACGCTGCGGTGCGTGAAGGCGGGGATGCAGGCCGTCCGGTGACAGCGGTTGATCCCTCGGGCGAGGTAGGTCTGCGCTTTGCGGCCATCGCCGCTGTCGTCGCCGAAGAGCTGAAGCTGGTCTAGTTGTCGCTCAGCAAGGCGCCGCCGGGCGCGAGGCCCAGGTGGTCGGTTCGGTCCCTCTGCGCAGCGTAGCATTCGCAGGCCATGCGCCGCAGCACGTCGAGATTCAGCAGTTGCAGCCTGCCACGGGCGTAGGCGATGCCGCCCTGGGCCTTCAGCTCGGCGGCGCCGCCCGAGAGGGTGGTTCTCTGCACGCCCAGCATGGCGGCCATGTCGTCCTGGGTCAGCTGGAATTCCATGCGGCCTGTGCGGTCGTGCATCAGCAGCAGCCACTTGGCCAGTCGCGGCGTAGTGTCGTGCAGGGCGTTGCAGGCCGCGTTCTGGGAGGTCTGGGCCTGATTGTCGTGCGTCAGCAGCACCAGACGCCGCATCAGGCGGGGGCTTTCATTCACCGCCCGGCGCAGGCTGGCGGAGGGCAGGGCCAGAACCCTGTCGCCTGACTGGACCCGAACGCTCCAGGCGCAGGGCGCATTGGCCATGAAGGCGACCAGGCCCGACACGCCCTCGGCGCCGACCCTCGACACCTCGACCGCCGAGCCGTCGCTAAAGGTTATCAGATTGGCCAGTTCCGTGGCGATGGGAAAATGCACCTCAGTGACCGGCTGGTCCTGCTCGATAAGCAGTTGATCCTTGGCGACCTCCATGACCCGGATGTCGGGTGCAAACCGCACCAGGTCGTCGGCGTCCATCGCCTCAATCATGCGGTTGCCGCAGCGGGACAGGTCGAGCGGAGTCATGATCGTCAGGCGGGTTCGATCACCACGGCGGTGCCGTAGGCCAGTACCTCGGTGACGCCGGGCATGATCTCATTGGCGTCGTAGCGCATGGCCAGAATGGCGTTGGCGCCGGCGTCGCGGGCGTGGGCGACCAGTTCCTCAAAAGCTTCCTGACGCGCGGATTCCGCCAGTTTGACATAGGCGCCGACGCGGCCGCCCAGCATGGACTGCACACCGCCCAGGGCGTCGGAGACGACGTTGCGCGAACGGACGGTGATGCCGCGCACCATGCCGATCGTCTTGACCACGCGGTGGCCGGGAATGTCGTTGGTGGTCACGATCAGCATGAGATTGTCCTGCTTCTAGAGGCGGTCCAGCACGCGGAAGACGAAATCGTGGTCGTCCTTGTCGCCCGCCTGATGCGATTCTGACGCCGTTTCGACAAAGGCGGAAGCGTCGAAATCGGGAAACACCGCGTCGCCCTCGGGGGCGGCGTCCACCTCGGTGATGTAGAGGCGTCTGGCGCGGGGCAGGGTGGCGGCGAACAGGGCGGTGCCGCCGATGACGCAGATTTCGTCGACGCCGTCGTCCTCGGCCTGTTCGCGGGCGATCTCTATGGCTTCGTCCAGCGTCCGGCACACCAGCGCCCCCTTGGCCTGACCTTCATCGCCCCAGCCCTCGTCGCGGGTCAGGACGATGTTCAGACGACCCGGCAAGGGTTTGAGCGGCAGGCTCTCCCAGGTCTTGCGGCCCATGATGCAGGGTTTGCCGATGGTGACGGCCTTGAACCGCTGCAAATCCGACCGCAACCGCCAGGGCAGGTCGCCGTCGCGGCCGATCACCCCGTTCCTGGCCCGTGCGACAACCAGGGCGATGCGGGCGAGGGGCAAGAGCGTCTCCGAAAACAGCGAAGGGGGCGAAGCAAATGCTTCGCCCCCCAGATAGGCTGTCTCAGGCGTCCGGTTCCAGCAGTTTCGCGCGGAACAGGACCGCTCCGATCACCGCGCCGATGGCCGGGGCGACGAAGAAGACCCAGACCTGGCTCAGGGCCTCGCCGCCTTGCAGCAGGGCGGGGCCGAAACTGCGGGCCGGATTGACCGAAACGCCGGTCACCTGGATGCCGACGATGTGGATCACCGCCAGGGTCAGGCCGATGGCCAGGCCGGCGAAGGCGCCGTGTCCTTTGGCGCCTGTCACGCCCAGGATGACGATGACGAAGATGGCCGTGAACACGATCTCGAAGATCAGGGCTGCGTGCAGGCCGTAGCCGCCCGGCGACCCGGCGTCGAAACCGTTGGCCCCCAGGCTGGTGAAGCCGGTTTTGGCGATCAGGCCGATGATCAAGGCGCCGACGATGGCCCCCAGGAACTGGGCGATCCAGTAGACGATCAGATCCTTGGCCGACATGCGCCCGGCCACGAAGGCGCCCAGGCTGACGGCGGGATTGACGTGGCAACCCGATACGGGGCCGATCCCGTAAGCCATGGCCACAATGGCCAGACCGAAGGCCAGGGCGATGCCCAGTTGGCCGACATGATCAAACCCGCCCAGCACGGCGGCGCCGCACCCGAACAGAACCAGCACCATGGTGCCGACGAACTCAGCCGAAAATTTCTTCAACATATGAAGCCTCCCCGCAAGGACCCGCTCATCGACGGGCGAGGAAGCATGCGCCTGAGCCGACGTGTCGGCTATAGTTCAGCGAGCGTTGTTACATATATTCACGGTTCAGCGCCTCAAGACCTTCGGGCGCCGACCCTTCTCGCGAAACCGGCGTCAGGTCGCATTTTGTCGAAGGCGACAGCTGTCAGGCGTCGACCCAGCAGGAAGCCTGTCGGAGGCGTGTGGAACAGTCGGGAGAAGGCATCGTCCCGCAAATTCAGGCCTCCGGCATAGGCGCCGAAAGCGGGCAGGATCAGGCGGTTTCCATCAGAGGCGAAGCAGCGGCGGCGGACGCTTCCGGCGGCGCCTGCAATGCGGACGCAGGGGTGAAGGTGTCCCGAGACCTCGCCGTAGACGGGTTGGCTCGAAGGTTCGTGGCGAAGCGTCAGGCCTGAGGCCTCGATGACCGTCGCCGTCTCGCCGCCCAGTCCGCCTGCGCCGTCAGGGTCATGGTTGCCGCATATCCAGACCAGCCTGACTTGATCCGACAGGTCAGCGATACGCGCCCTTTCCATCTGCGGGATGCGCATTTCCGCGTCATGGTCATGCAGGGTGTCGCCAAGCAGAATCACTGTCCGGGGCTGCAGGGCTGTAATTTCGCCGGTCAGGCGGTCCAGGGTCTCACGCGTGTCATAGGGCGGCAGCAACTGTCCTGTCCGGGCATAGGCCGAACCCTTTTCGAGATGAAGATCGGCGACCACCAGCATGCGCTCCTGCGGCAACCACAGGGCGCCGGAAAGCCGGAGCACCACTTCCACATTGGCGATGCGGACAATCAGCCCGGCATCTGTCGAGCCATGCGGCAGGGTGTTCAAGACATAGCCTCGTGGATCAAGGCGGCGTCTTCCAGCATCATGTCGGCCGCCGAGGACCCCGGCGCGCGCTCCTTGCCGATCTCCATCAGCAAGGGAACGGCGAAGGGAGACAGACGGTCCAGCCGCTGGACCCGGATGCGGCCGGAAATGCGCGACAGCAACTCGGCCAGACGCGCTACGTCCAGCAAGCCGCGCGCGGCGTCCTCACGGGCGCAGGACAGGAGCAGGTGGTCCGGGTCGTGGCGGCGCAGGGTGTCGTAGATCAGGTCGGCGGAGAAGGTGACCTGACGCCCGTTCTTTTCGTGGCCGGGCATTCGTCGCTCGATCAGGCCGGAGATCAGGGCGCACTCCTTGAAGGCGCGTTTCATCATGAAGCTCTCGTCCAGCCAGGCTTCCAGATCATCTCCCAGCATGTCCTGTTCGAACAGGGCGTCGAAATCGAGGCTGTCCATCGGCCGCATGGCCCAGACGCAGAGGGCGTAGTCGTTGGCCAGATAGCCGATCGGTCCCACGCCGGCCCGGTCCAGCCGCCGGGTGATCAGCATGGCGAGGGTGGTGTGGGCCAACCGTCCCTCGAAGGCGTAGGCGACCATGAAATGCCGCTTGCCCCGACTGAAGGTCTCGATCAGCAGGTCGTCTTCGCCGGGCAGACTGGAATGGTCTTTCTGGGCGTGCAGCCATTCGCAGACGTCGGGTGGCAGATGGTCCCAGGCGGTCTCGTCGCTCATCATTCGCCGCACACGCTGGGCGAGGTAGGTGGACAGCGGGAACTTGGATCCGCCCCAGCTGGGGACCTTGGGTTCGTCCGAGGTCGAGCGGGTGACGATGGCGTCGGTCCCCTCGACTCCCTCGAACCGCCAGACCTGACCCGCGAACAGGAAGCTGTCGCCGGGCGACAACTGCTCGAAATACCACTCCTCGGCCTGACCGATCAGGCGACCCGAACCGCGACGGCCGGGCAGGCGGATGTTCAAAGTCTGGGCCGTGACGATGACGCCGACGTTCATGCGGTGCCGCCGCGCCGTCTCTTCGTTCCGCACACGCCACAAGCCGTCGCGTCCGCGGATGATGCGGCGGAAGCGATCGTAGGTCTTGAGCGCATAGCCGCCGGTCGAGATGAAATCGACAACCTGCTCCCAGGCTTCCCAGGTCAGACCCGCATAGGGAGCGGCGCGGCGGACCTCATCATAGAGGGCTTGCAGGTCAAAGGGTTCGGAGCATCCGCAGCCCATGACGTGCTGGGCCAGGACATCGCGCGCCCCGGTGCGAGGAGGGTCTCCGTCCAGGGCGTTTTCGGCCACGGCCTCCGCCGCCGCCTGACATTCCAGCATCTCGAACCGGCTGGCGGGCACGAGGACGGCGCGCGAGGGCTCGTCCAGCCGGTGATTGGCGCGGCCGATGCGTTGCACCAGCCGCGAGGAGCCCTTGGGCGCGGCCAACTGGATGACCAGATCGACCGCTCCCCAGTCGATGCCGAGATCAAGGGTGGAGGTGCAGACCACGGCGCGCAATTCTCCGCGTCCCATCATGGCCTCGACGCGGCGTCGCTGCTCAGCGGACAGGCTGCCGTGATGCAGGGCGATGGGCAGAGTGTCCTCGTTCAGCCGCCACAGCTCCTGAAAGGCGAACTCGGCCTGCCAGCGGGTGTTGACGAAGATCAGGGTGGTGCCCGCCGTCTTGATGGTCTCATAGACCTCGGCCATGGCGTGCTGGGCGGTGTGGCCGGCCCAGGGCACGCGGTTCCCGGACAGCAGGACCTCCAGCTGAGGCGGGGCACCGGGCTGACCGAAGACGATGTCGTCGCCACGGTCCGACAGCCAGCGCCGCACCCGCGCAGGGTCATCCACCGTAGCCGATAGCCCCACGCAGCGCAGGTGGGGTGAAAAACTTCGCAACCGGGCCAGCCCGAGGGCCAGAAGATCGCCGCGCTTGGAGCCGTGGATGGCGTGGATTTCGTCGATCACGACGCAGCGCAGGTTCTCGAAATAGTCGCGCGCCCCTTCCCAGGCGCAGAAGAGGGCCAGTTGTTCCGGAGTGGTCAGCAGGATGTCGGGGGGGGCGTTCTTCTGACGCTGGCGACGAGCCTGGCCGGTGTCGCCCGTGCGGGATTCGACCACGATGGGCAGGTCCATCTCACGCACCGGGGTCAGCAGGTTGCGCTCCACATCCACAGCCAGGGCCTTGAGCGGTGAGATATAGAGGGTGTGCAGGGATTTCGGCCCGTTGCGCGGACCACGCTCGGCCAGGTCGATCAGGCTGGGCAGGAAACCGGCCAGGGTCTTGCCGCCTCCGGTAGGCGCGATCAGCAGCACGTCGGCGCCCGCCTGCGCCTTCTCGATCATGGCCAGCTGATGCGCGCGCGTCGACCAGCCGCGACCGGCGAACCAGTCGCGGAAACGCATAGGCAGCAGATCGGCAGAGGAGGAGCTGGGGTTCAACGGGGCGGTCCAGATGGCGAAGCGGTGAATATAGAGATGTTCCCGTTCCGTTTCACCTATCATCCCGTTCCAGCATCCGCTCCAGCGTGGCCAGTTCGTCCGCCTCCTTGGCCGGCTTGTCCCAGCGGATGCGGCTGATGCGGGGAAAGCGCATGGCGACGCCGGACTTGTGGCGCTTTGAGCGTTGCAGGCCCTCGAAGGCGACCTCCAGCACCAGGCCGAACTCGCGGGTGGCGGTGACGGAGCGCACGGGGCCGAACCGTTCGATCGTGTGGTCGCGCACGAACTTGTCGAGCAGCTTCAGTTCTTCGTCGGTGAAGCCGAAATAGGCCTTGCCGACAGGGGTGAGCACATGGATCCTGTCTGCGTCTTCGGTCCAGACGCCGAAGGTGTAGTCGGAGTAGAAGCTGGAGCGCTTGCCGTGGCCGCGCTGGGCGTACATCAGCACGGCGTCGATCAGGTGCGGATCCCGCTTCCACTTGAACCAGGGGCCCTTGGGACGGCCGGCTTCGTAGGGGCTGTCCAATCGCTTGAGCATCAGGCCTTCAGCCGACTGCGGATCGCCCGGCGGCGGCTCGGCGCGCTGGGCGGCAAGCTGATCCCATGTGTCGAAGGACACCAGAGGCGACAGGTCGATACGGTCGGACTTGATCGCGGTGACGAAGCTTTCCAGCCGCTTGCGCCGCTCGGCGAAGGGCAGGGCGCGCAGGTCTTCGCCATCGGCGGCCAGCAGGTCATAGGCGCGCACGCCCGCCGGATGGCTGACCATCAGCTTGGTGTCCGCCGTCTTGCGGTTCAGCCGCTGCTGCAAGTCGCCGAAGGGGGCGACGCGACCATCGCGCAGGACCAGAAGCTCGCCGTCGATGACCCCCTCGTAGGTCAGAGCGGCGACGACATCGGGAAAGGCGCCCGACACGTCCTCGCCGGTGCGGCTGTAGAGGCGTTTCACGTCGCCTTCGCTGACCGCTTGAACCCGGATGCCGTCCCACTTCCACTCGGCGGCATAGGCGGCGGGGTCCAGCTTGGGCAGATCGACCGCCTCGTCGATGGGCTGGGCCAGCATGACCGGACGAAAGCGGCCGTTAGCCATGGCCGAGGGGCGTTCGGTATTGCCGTCCAGCCAGGCCAGCAGGTCGGCATAGGGCGGACTCTGGGCGTGCCAGACCTCCTGAATGTCCGCCACATCGACCCCGCCGAAGTCCGCCGCCGCCTGCCAGGCCAGCCGCGCCGAGACGCCGACCCGCAGGCCCCCGGTCACCAGCTTCAGCAAGGCCCAGCGCCCGTCGGCGTCCAAGGCGTCCAGCCAACCTTCCAGCAGGCCCAGAACCTCGCCGCGCTTGGCGGTGTTCAGGGTGTCGATCACCTCGGACAGTTCCGGCTCGCGGTTGGCGCCGTGACGGGTGGGCCAGATCAGGGCGACGGTCTCGGCCAGGTCGCCGACATAGTCGTAGGACAGGCGGAACAGTTCGGGATCGACCCGCCCCTCGACGACTTGTCGGATCAAGGCGGGCTTGGCGGCGCTGAAGGACAGGGCGCCGGTCAGGGCGGCCAGCGCCCAGCCCCGATCAGGATCGGGCGCGTCGGCCAGATGGTCGCGGATCAGCCGCAGCTTGGCGTTGCGCGACGCCGTGAAGGACAGCCGGTCCAGCAGGGCGGCGAAGGCGCGCATCAGTCGTCGTCCTCGTCTTCATAGCCGACCAGGTGCAGGGCGCGCGCCGTCAAACCCTGCAGTTCGGCCCAGCGGCGCAAGGCGTCGTCGCGACCGTGGGTGATCCAGATTTCCTGTGGCGACAACTCGGTCAGGGTGGCGGTCAACTCGTCCCAGTCGGCGTGGTCGGACAGGATCAGCGGCAGTTCGACGCCGCGCTGGCGCACCCGCGCCCGCACGCTCATCCAGCCCGAGGCGAAGGCCGTGACCGGATCGGGAAAGCGCCGGCTCCAGCGGTCGGCGATGGCGGAGGGCGGGGCGATGACGATGCGCCCGGCGAAGTCGGCCTTTGACCCCGTCGCCGGGGCCAGCGGCCCAAGGTCGACGCCGAAATGCTCATACAGGCGGTTCAGCCGTTCAAGGGCGCCGTGCACATAGATGGTCTCATTATAGCCGGCTTCGCGCAGCAGCCGGATCACGCGCTGCGCCTTGCCCAAGGCATAGGCGCCGACCAGATGGACGCGCTCGGGGAACTGCTGCACCGAGCGCAGCAGCCGGTCGATCTCCTGCGTGTCCGGCGGATGGCGAAAGACCGGCAGGCCGAACGTCGCCTCGGTGATGAAGACATCGCTGGGCACGGGCTCGAAGGCGGCGCAGGTCGGATCGCGCCGACGCTTGTAGTCGCCCGAGGCGGTGATGGTCAGACCGCCCTGTCGGACGGTCGCCTGGGCCGATCCCAGAACATGGCCGGCGGGGGCGAGCGACACCTCCACGGCGCCGACATTGAGCCGTTCGCCATAAGCCAGGGCTTGGGTCCGCCCGGCGAAATCCGCGCCGTAACGTTCACCCATGATGGCCAGGGTCTCGGGCGTGGCCAGGACGGCGCCATGGCCGGCGCGTGCATGGTCTGCGTGACCGTGGGTGATCACGGCCCTGTCCACCGGGCGTGGCGGGTCTATGTAGAAATCACCCTCCGGGCACCACAGGCCGGAAGGGGTCGGCCGAAGAACGGAGGCGGGACCATGATCGGGCAAGGACATGCGAGTGCGTGACGTTCCTGAAGCCATGTCTTCGGCGGGATAGGGAGAACGCCGCTCACGTTGCGGCGTTGCAAGTCATGCCCGCAACGCACCGTTCGTGTTGAGGCCTCCGTCCAGCGTGGTCGTAGTCTTGCGGCTAAGCGCCGGGGCAGCGCCCAAATCTGTGATTGTATCGATATGTCACGCCTGACAATGCATGGTTGCGAGTCAGTCGCCCCACCCCTAGCCATTTCCCCTTTCGGGATCATGTTGCGGTGGGCATCAGTTTGGCCAGTTCTAGAGCCTGTCGGGCGATGTCGGCATCGTTCAGCGTGCGGCTGAAGGCGTGGGCTGTCGCCGCCGCAGCGCTGGCTGGTCTGACTGGTCTGGCTGTGCTTCCGTCCAGCGTTCACGCCCAGCAGCGCTCGATCATCAACACCAGTTTTGAGCAAAACGATCCCGCCGGTCCGGGCGCGCCGTCCTATGCGATCCTGCCTGCGTCGAGCGTGCCCGGCTGGCAATCCACGACGGGATTCATCGAGCTGTGGGACAGCGGATTCAATGGTGTCCCGGCTCATGCCGGCGCTGTTTTCGCCGAGATGAACGCCAATGAACCGGGCGCTCTTTATCAGAACGTCTGCTTCACCAAGGGCGAGACTCTGGGTTGGTCGTTCGCTCACCGCGCCCGATCGGGCGGTGCAGCCACCCAGGTGGCCAACTTCGAGATCGCCAGTTCCACCGGCGTCGTGCTGCAACTGCTGGCCTCCCAGGCTACGACGGTCCCCCAGGGCTGGCAGGTCAACAACGGAACCGGCGTCTATAACGGACCGACGGGTGTTCAGCGCATTCAGTTCCGCACCACCAATCCGGGCTCGATCGGCAACTTCCTGGACGCCATCCAGATTGATCTGGCGGCTTATGGCGGTTTCCGCCCCGCGGCGACTTCCAGCGTCGAGGGCGCTAGCACACCGACGATTCCGACGGTTGTCGTCAACGGCAAGGTCGACCAGACGGTGACGATTCCGGTCACGGTTGTGGGCGGTACAGCGACGGCCGGCGTCGACTTCACCATGACCGCTGGCGTCGTCACGATTCCGCCGGGCAACTACGACGGTCAAGCCTTTCCCATTCCGCTGGTCATTCTCAATGACAGCCTGATCGAGTCCAGCGAGACGATCATCTTCCAGCTGGGCGCCCCCAGCAACACCGAGATCATGCTGGCGGACCTGGACTGCACGGGCGCGCCGCCGACCATTCGGGCGACGCACACCATCATCGATGACGACGTCGATCTGCGCACCGTCAAGACGCTGGCCTCCAGCACAGCCACGCCTGCCGAAGGTGAGGCCGTCTCGTTCCGCATCGCCGTCACCAATGTCGGGCCGCAAGGCGCAACCGGCGTCAATCTGACCGACCAACTGCCCGCCGGTTTCAACTTTGTGTCGGCCACGCCGAGCATCGGGACCTACAACAGCGCCACAGGGCTGTGGACGATCGGCGCTCTGGCCAATGGCGCAACGGCTAATCTGATCCTGACGGGAACCGTGGCGGTCGGCCAGAACGGCGCCACCCTGACTAATACGACAACGGCTGCGACGGGCGTCAATGTGGATGTCACACGCACGGCTGGCGATGATCTGACAGAATCCGTCACCATCAACAGCGCCAGCGCGCTGGCCATGGTGAAGACTGGAACGCTTAACCTCGGGCCCGACAACGCTGCGGGTGTCGGCGATGTCATCACCTACGCTTTCACGGTGCGCAACACCGGCAATGCGGCGCTGACGAATGTCACCCTGACAGACCCCCTGCCGGGCATCGTGGTCAGCGGCGGCCCGATAGCGACCTTGCCGCGCGGCGGCGTGGATACGACCACCTTCACCGCGACCTACGCCCTGACCCAGGCTGACCTGGACCGTGGCCGCGTGGACAACATCGCCACAGCGTCAGGCGCCAATCCTTCCGGAGGGGCGGTGACGGCGAACGGCGCATGGTCGGTCTCGATCCCGCAGACTTTCGGCCTCAGCGTGATCAAGACGCAATCTGGCGGCCCCGTCACAGTTACAGCGGCAGGGCAGGTGCTGACCTATGCGATTGTTGTGCGCAATCTGGGCAATACGACCCAGACAAATGTGTCTGTGGTCGACACTCTGCCGAATGGAACGGTCAGCCCTCTGGCGGCGCCGACGGAGTCTGTGGCTGCGGACGGGCTGCTGCAGCCTGGCGAAACCTGGACCTACAGCGTCAACTACACGGTCAGCCAGGCGGATGTGGATGGCGGTGGACCTGTCGTCAACGCCGTCGTGGCGCAAAGCGACCAGTCGCCGCCGGTGTCTGATGACGCCGCCACGCCTGTGTCCGGCAATCCGGCCCTGATCGTCACCAAGAGCGTGGACCGCTCCACGATCTCGGCTCCCGGTGTGCTGAACTATGTCATCACCATCTCAAACGGCGGCAACGTCTCCCTGACCGGTGTTCAGGTCGCTGACACCCTGCCCAATGGCGCGGCGGCGACGCTGAGCGGACCAGCTGGCGATGGCGGCGTTCCCAATGTCATCGATGTCGGCGAGACCTGGACCTATACGACCAGCTACGCGGTGGATCAGGCCCAGATCGATGCTGGCGTGGCGCGGATCAACCGCGTCAGCGCGACGGCTGCGCAGGTCACGACCCCGGCGACCGCCTCGGCGACCACGACCATCTCGCAGGCTCCGGCCATGAGCATCGTCAAGGATGTCGACCGCGCCTTCATCTCCCAGCCCGGCGTGCTGAACTATGTGATCCGGGTCGCCAACACCGGCAATGTGGCGCTGACCGGAGTCGTCGTGTCCGACACCCTGCCTGACGGCGCGCTCATCACGCTGACGGCTCCCAGCGGAGACGCGGGCGTCGTCGGCGTGCTGGATGTCGGCGAAACCTGGACCTATGCGACGACCTTCTCTGTCAGCCAGTCGCGCATTGATGCGGGGACCGCCCTGGTCAACACGGCCAGCGCCATCAGCACCCAGACGCCGAATCCGGTGTCTGATCCCGCCACCACCACCGTCAGCCGCGCAGCGGCCTTCACCACCCTGAAGACGGTGGACCTGGCGACTGTCACAGCGCCGGGGCCGCTGACCTACACCATCACCCTTACCAACACCGGCAATGTGTCCCTGACCTCTGTGACGCCGGTGGACACCCTGCCGAACGGCGGCGTCGGCGTGCTGAGCGCACCGGTGGAAAGCCTGCCAGGAGGCACGGTCGGTGTTCTGGATGTGGGTGAGGTCTGGACCTACACCCTCGTCTACAACGTCACCCAGGCCGAGATTGAAGCGGGCCTGGCCCTGACCAACACGGTCGAGGTGACGACGGCCGAAGTTCCCTCGCCGCAGGATTCTGTGACCACGACGGTGGCGCGCTTCTACTCCCTGTCGGTTGACAAGATCGTGGATCAGACGACGGTGTCTGTTGCGGGAACGGTGCTGAACTACACCGTGACGCTGCGCAACACGGGCAATGCGGCGCTGACGGGCCTGACGCTGGTCGACACCTTGCCGGACGGTTCGGCGGGCGTGCTGACCTACACGGGCGGCGACACAGACGGCGACAACGCCCTGGATGTGAACGAGGTCTGGACCTACAGCGGCGCCTACACGGTGACGCAGCCCGACATCGATGCAGGGCAGCAGCTGGTCAACCGCGTCCGTGCTTCGGCGACGGAGCGCCCTGGATTCGTCGAGGACGAGGCGACCACCAGCGTCGCCCAGAATCCCGAAATCCTGATCGAAAAGGATGTCGACCGCGACACCATCTCGACGACGGCTTTGCTGAACTACACCATCGTCGTGACCAACACCGGCAATGTGGCGCTGACCAATGTCGTTCTGACCGACACCCTGCCGAATGGCGTTGGCGGCGTGCTGGCGGGCCCTTCGGGCGACGGCGGCGTGGCGGGCACGCTGGAGGTCGGTGAAGCCTGGACCTACACCACAACCTATCAGACGACCCAGGCCGAGCTGGACGCCGGCGCTGACCTGACCAACACCGTCTCGGTCACCGCGACGGATCCCGGCGGCAATGTCACGGACTCCGACTCGGCGGTGACGGCGCTGGTCCGTGTGCCCGGCATGCTGGTCAAGAAGTCGGTCGATCAGACGACGATTTCGGCCCCTGGCACGCTCAACTACGTCATCAGCGTCAGCAACACCGGCAATGTCGCCCTGACCGGCGTGATGCCCACCGACACCCTGCCTGACGGCACGGTCGGAGCCCTGACCGGCCCGAACGGCGACGCCGACGGCGACAATGAACTGGATGTCGGCGAGACCTGGACCTATGCGGCGACCTATGCGGTCGATCAGACAATGATCGACGCGGGCGTCGCCCTGACCAACGTCGTGGCGGTCCTGAGCGACCAGACACCGTCGCAACAGGCGTCGGCCGTCACCAACATCAGCGGCGCGCCGGGCCTGATCGTCACCAAGACGGTGGATCAGTCGGTGATCTCGGCCCCGGGAACCCTCAACTATGTGATCCGCGTGCGGAACACGGGCAATGTCTCCCTGACCGGCGTGACGCCTGTCGACACCCTGCCGAACGGAACCATCGCAACCCTGACCGGCCCTAGCGGCGATACCGACAGCGATGGCGTTCTGGATGTGGGCGAGACCTGGGCCTATGGCGCGACCTACGCCGTCGATCAGGCCCAGATCGACGCCCGCACGCCCCTGACCAACAGCGTCACCGTGCAGACGGCCCAGACCGGGCCCCAGACCGCCACGGCCGTGACCACGATCGAAGCGGCGCCGTCGCTGAGGATCGTCAAGACCGTTGACCGTGCGTCGGTCAGCACGCCGACGCGCCTGAGCTATGCGATCATCGTGACCAACACGGGCAACCAGTCCCTGGGCTCGGTGGTCCTGAACGACACCCTGTCGAATGGCGGCGTCGTCACGGTCGGCCCGCCGGTGGAAAGCCTGGCTGGAGGTGTGACGGGTGTGCTTGAGGTGGGCGAAAGCTGGACCTATCTGGCGATCTACGACCTGACCCAGGCCGATATCGATGCCGGCGCGGACCTGATCAACACGGCCGCGGTGGTCACGGATCAGACGGCTGTGCAGCAGGACACGGCGACGACCACCATCAACGGGATCGGCCAGATCCGGGTCGACAAGTCCGTGGACCTGGCGCGCGTCAATACGCCGACCACGCTCAACTATGTGATCCGCGTCACCAACACCGGCAATCAGAGCCTGAACACGGTCGTGCTGACGGACACCCTGTCTAACGGCGCAGCAGTGACCGTCGGCGCCCCGGTTGAAAGTCTGGCAGGAGGCGTCGCGGGCGTCCTCGAGGTAGGCGAGACCTGGATCTATGCGGCGACCTACGATGTCACCGTGGCTGATATCGACGCCGGTCTGGCCCTGACCAACACCGCAGGCGTGACAGCCCGGCGACCAAGCGGAGCCGGGGTTTCCGGTTCTGATGATGCAACGACCGCTGTCGATCAGCGCTCCAGCCTGATCCTGACCAAGACGGCGACGCTGAACGACGGCGGCGACGGACGCGCGGACGTGGGCGACACCCTGACCTACGGCTTTGCGGTGCGGAATACGGGCAACGTCACCCTGAGCAATGTGACGGTGACCGACACCCTGGCGGGCTTGACGCTGAGCGGCGGACCGATCGCCAGCCTGGCGCCGGGAGCGACCGACACCACAACCTACACGGGCGTCTACACCCTGACCCAGAGCGATCTGAACGCGGGGCGCGTAACCAATCTGGCGACGGCGACAGGCTATAATCCTGGCGGCGACCCGGTCAGCGATGACGACACTGTGACGACTCATCTGTCCACGGACGCCAGCCTGGTTCTGACCAAGACGGCGACGCTGAACGACGGCGGCGATGGACGCGCGGACGTGGGCGACACGGTGATCTATGGCTTCACGGTGCGGAACGCCGGGAACGTCACCCTGACGGCGGTGACGGTGACCGACACTCTGGCCGGACTGACGCTGAGCGGCGGCCCTATCGCCAGCCTTGCGCCGGGAGCGACCGACGCCACGACCTATACGGGCGTCTACACCCTGACCCAGTCTGACCTGGATGCCGGGCGCGTCGTCAACCTGGCGACAGCGACAGGGCGGGACCCTGGCGGCGTCGGGGTCAGCGACGACGACACAGTGACGACGCCTCTGCCGTCGGTTTCCAGCCTGATCCTGACCAAGACGGCGACGCTGAACGACGGCGGCGACGGAC
>Ga0233377_1000111_pt1 | contig 49628 bp, 43 predicted proteins | sample ElkDunMinimDraft_6_FD_191540 | JGI IMG/M metagenome (GOLD analysis project Ga0233377, IMG submission 191540) | Fecal eukaryotic communites from dung pellets of Tule Elk in California, USA - Elk Dung E36 | ecosystem: Host-associated > Mammals > Digestive system > Large intestine > Fecal | place...
GGCGGCAACGAGGAGGCGGCACCGGACAAGATCGGCGACGTCGACCACGTCGAGGTCTTCCGCAACGTGGACAATTTCCCCAACGTCGCCCGGATCTGCGTCGAGGGCCTCGCCTTCGCCAGCACGTCGAGCGGGAAACGCGGCGAGAAGGGCGTCGCCAACCCGGCCCTGCTCCGCATCCCCGAATGGGATGCCACCTGCGCCAAGCACTCGAAAACCCCTCCGTCCCCCAGGACGAGCCCCTCTCCGGGCTGACCGGGAACCCGTGACCTTCTCTTCGGGAATTCCGAGCGGCCCTCACTCACACGAAGAAGCCGTCCCGAGAGGGCTCACGCCCCTTGTGCCGCCGGCACATGAGCCCAGGGTGCCGCGCCGCCCGTACGGCCATTGCCGCTGACCGAAGGTGGCGGCCACCTGTGCCCGTGGGGGTCAGGCACCTGGGGATCTGCTCGGTTGAGGGCTTGGAGAGTCCGCGGCCGATCAGCGGCCCGGGGCGTGGGAGACCTTTCTCGAAACGTCTCGACGTTGGAGAACGAGACTCTCAAAGCGCCCCGGCGTACACCCAGTCTCTCCCGTGCCTGACGAAGCGGCTGTGCTCCTCCAGGTGGCCCTCCTGGCCGCGCTCGACGTAGTGGGCGCGGAAGCGGACGGTGCCCTCGGTGTGGAAGGCACTGCCGCCGGTCGTCTCCAGCACCTCCAGCCGCGTCCATCGGAGCCCTCCGCCGAGGTCGACACCGGGCGGGCGCGTTGACGGATGCCAGGTGCGCAGGAGATACCCGGCGTCGCCGACGCTGAAGGCGCTGAACCTCGACCGCATCAGCGCCTCGGCCGTCGTCGCGGACGCCTCCCCGCGATGCAGCCGCCCGCAGCAGTCCCCGTACGGCGCGGGGAGCCCGCACGGACACGAGGCGGCGGGCGCGGAACGGACTCGAGACCGTGGATCACGTCGTGACACGCCCCCAGTATGCCCGCGCGCTCCGCCAGCAACCGGCCGACCTCGCGGGCGTTGGACTCGTCCTGGCCCGTACAGTCGCGCGGCCCGCACACCGCCACCTGAATCGTCACGAGAGGATCCTGCCCGCGAATGACGACCGCCGACCGGGGATCTCCGAGGTGACCGGCGGGGCGGGCGTCGAGCGAGCACCTCCACCCGCCGCCTGGGTGGCCGGAGCTTCCGCCGATGTCGGCGGTCACATCGCCGGCACCTCGTCGGCCTCAGGGAGATCCCGGCCGTCGCCAAGGCGGGCCGCGGGCGGCGCGTACGACCGCCCGCGGCCCGGTAGGAGCTCACCTCAGTTGCGCAGGCTCCACTGCTGGTTCGCACCGCCGTTGCACGACCACAGAATCATCCTCGTGCCGTTGGCGGTACCGGCGCCGTTGGCGTCCAGGCACAACCCGGACTGCACTCCGGTGACGGTGCCGTTGGAGTTGAAGTTCCATTGCTGGTTGGTCTGTCCGTTGCAGTCCCAGATCACCACCTGCGTGCCGTTCGTGGTGCCCTGGGCGTAGGCGTCCAGGCACTTGTTGCCGAACACCTGCAGTTGCCTACCCGAGGTGTACGTCCACCGCTGGTTGGTACCGCCGTGGCAGTCCCACAGCTGCACCTGGGCGCTGTTGGTCGCCGTGCCGCCGCTGACGTCCGCGCATCGACCCGACTGACCACCCACGAGCGTGCCGCTCTGCTGGCCGCCCCCGCTGTTTCCCTGCCTGACGAGCGATTTCGACTCGGCCGATCGATTCCCCTGGGCGTCCACGACGTAGAGCCGATACTCGCCGGTCGACGTCGGAACGGCGATGGAGGTCGCGGTTCCGCTCGCCCTGGTCATCGTGTTGCCGACGGCGAAGGACGTCGTACCCGGCGGAGCCAGCCAGACCGACTTGCTCGCGTCGCCGGCGCTCCGGATGGGAATCGACGTCGCACCCGCGCTGACGAAGGTACTGGCGGGCAGGACGTAATCCGGCAGAGAGAGATTGCTCTGCGGAATGATGTTCCTGTACGCGTCCTCAAGCCCGGAATTCACCGCGATGCTGTACGCCTGCGACGGCCAGACATAGTCGGAGGAGACGAGGATGTCGTGGACCGTGCTGTTCGGCAGGTTCTTGTTGGAGACCTTGTTGATGGGACCGTACGTCTGCGTGATGCTCAGATCGTGCTTGCGCCCGAAGTCGTCGGAGTTGATGAGCCACGTGATGTTCTTGTCCACGCTCAGGAGGTTGTCGCGGAAAACCATGTTCCCCGAGCCCTCATCCGGGTGGAGCCCATATTTGTGGCCGGACGGGACGCCCTGCATGTAGTTGTTGGTGATCGTGGTCCCCGGCTGGTTGCCCAGCGTGTAGACGGGAGCCGTGTCGCTCAGGCGCTGCACCGTGTCGATGAAGTGGTTGTAGCTGATGGTGTTGTTCTTCGCCGTGGTGGTCGGTCGGTTGGGCGCGATCGAGCCTGACGACCCGTCGAAGTTCCACCATCCCCAGCCGAGCGTCACACCGGACCACGGGGTCTTCTCGATGCGGTTGCGCTGGATGGACAGGCCGTCGGCGAAGTACGCGGAGATGGGGCTGTGCCCGTTGAACAACACGGCGCTGTCGTAGATGTAGTTGTTCTTTATCTCGATGTTCTTGGGCGCGCCCTCGACCTGGGCGGAATACTTCTCGCGGTTCGTCGAGGTGTGGTCCCCGATGTAGACATGCTGGGGATGGCCCACGGCGATGGCGGATCCGGCGATGTCGTTCGTGTGGTTTCCGATCAGCTTCGTGTTCACCACGTCGTTGACCATGTTGATTCCGTCGACGCCGGTGTGCTGAATCCGGTTGTTCTGCAGGACGAGCCCGTCGGCGTTGTCGATCTGAATGATGCCGGGCGCCATGTCGACATTGCGGTAGTAGTAGACGTGGAAGTTCTGCCTGGCGTACGCCTGTGCGCCGAGGTTGCCCTGCTGGGCCTGCTTGAGCACCGAGCCGGCCACGTTGAACAGGTTCCAGTCGGAGTGCTGGACCGTGAGGCCGGAGAAGGTGATGTTCCGGGCACGGTTACTCGTGGAGGTGCCGGCGACCCTGAGAAGGGTGGACACGTTGTTCGGTGCGAAAACCGTCGCGGTGGACATGTTCTCGGAGCTCGCCTTGTAGTAGTATAGCGTCCGGCTTGTCTTGTCGAAGAAGAACTCTCCCGGCGCGTCCAGGAACTCGTAGGCGTTCATCACCTTGTGGCTGCCGCCGACCTGAGCGTTGCCGTTGAAGGCACCCTGGGCGATGGCCGCCCCCGGCTGCTGGAAATGGGCTATGCGGTTCGCGCCGTCAGAGGTGACCTGCTGGACTCCCACGATGGCCGTGGTCCAGGTCGTCCCCGTTTCCACTTCGATGTCGTCCTGATTGCCGGAAATAGCGGGGAAATCATTCAGGCTGTACTTCGCTCCCGCGCACTGCGAACCCGATTCCCATGCCCAGGAGGCCTGTCCCGCCGTGATGTTGTAGGTCCCGTAACATCCCGCGGAGCCCATTGTCTTCGAAGCCATGTACGCGCGCTTGTCGTTGACATAGAGCGCACGAAGCTTGTTGGCGCGATTCAGCGGGGCTTTCCAGATGTTACCGCTGTGCTGCGTCCACCCGGTCACCTGAACGCCTCCGTTGAGGATCGGCGTCTCGTTCTGGTAGGCGGAGTATATGACCCGGTAACCATTCGTGCCGGAGTCGGCCGGCGTGAAGTCGATCGTGCTGCTGATCGAATAATTTCCCCCGCGGAGATACACGTAGATATCGTCCGTCATGTTGGTGTTCACCGTGCGGACGACGTCCCTCGCGCGCTGCAGGGTTCTGAACGGCGACGTGATCGTTCCGGGGTTGGCGTCGTTGCCGTCGGGGGCGACGTAGTAGGTCGCCTGGGCCGCCGCCGAGGCCGAGGTACCACCGAAGGCGGGCAGCGACACGGCGGCAACGAACACCGCAAGTGCTGCTAACACCTTCCCGGTGATGGACGAGGCTGACTTCACGCTCTGTTCCTTTCGCTGGTTCCGAGCAGAGTGTTCGCCGCGTAATCACCCCGTCGCAGCAGAACCGATCGGGGTGTGCCGTCGCGCGGACGTGACGCCTGACTTACGGTTGAGGACATCGATCGGAGGGCCGTGCACCTTTCCGGTCCGGAGGTGCGGTCCCCCCCTCACGCCATGCGCGGCGGTCGCCGGTAGAGCGTGGGTCTCGGCAGGCTCGTCGTCGGCGAGGCCGAATGTCCTTGTCGCGGGATGAGCGGTGCCCGCCGGTCTCGCGGACACCGAACATTCGCCACAGGCGGCTCACGGGACCTCCGGTACGTGAAGGACGAGTTCGTCGGCGCCGAAGGAGCCTTGGTCGTCCGCCCCGGCGCCGCGCTGACGAGGGTCATCGCCGCCGGGGCGCGAGAGGTCTCCTCATAGCGCGCCCCAAGGATCCGTGGCAGACGTGCGTTGCCGTTTCTTAACGTATGACGTATGCCGACTGACGTCTGGGTGTAATGTCCCATTAACAGAGGTGTCTCGCAATAGTCGATGGCATGGGCGAGGCGCGTCTTCGTCCCCCTCGACGCCGCGACACCGGATGATCTTCCGCGACACGGCGGACTTCCCACGGATCGCGGCGGGCTCCCACGGGTCGTGCGCGCGGTGGGAGCCGGCGGATATCGGGCCCGATCCGGCAGGTCAGGGGCCGATGTCTCCGGCGCCGCGCCCGTTGCCGACGGCCCTGCGCGATCCTCCACGCGGCGCTCGCGACCCACCGGATCCCTGCCGGATCAGCCCGCGTTCCGAGCAGACCGAGGGAGAAGATCGCTTACTTCAGCACGGGGGAATCACCGTCGCCGATGTAACTTTCATCCCTGCGTTCCCAGCGGGGCCCTACTGGTGGTCGATGACCGGCGCGGCGGCCAGAGGGTGACCAGGAAGGAGATCCAGGCGATGATCGCCGCCGATTGGTACGGCGCTCACCCCCAGCAGCAGCCATCCTCTGCCGCGCAACGACTCAAAGCCCCCCTGAGCCAACTCTCCGATATAGATCTCGACCTTGTCGAAAACCTCGTCCGCCGCCTGGCGGATGTGAGCTGACTCCGATCGTCAGTCACGCGCACTCCGTGGACTCCTGCGGAACGGCGCTCCTCCGCACCGCTCGACCGGGACGCGAAAGCCCGGGACCGTACGCGCCCGGTCCCAGGTTTCCGCGGTTCGACGCCTACTTCAGCAGCTGGCGGGCCATGACCATGCGCTGGATCTGGTTGGTGCCCTCGTAGATCTGGGTGATCTTCGCGTCGCGCATCATGCGCTCGACCGGGTAGTCGCTGGTGTAGCCGTACCCGCCCAGGAGCTGGACCGCGTCGGTGGTGATCTCCATCGCGGCGTCGGAGGCGGCGCACTTGGCGGCGCTGGAGAGGAAGGTGAGGTCCTTCTGCGGCTCGCCGTGCATGGCGGCCTCCGACTTGGCCGCGGCGGCGTAGGTGAGCTGGCGTGCGGCCTCCAGCTTCATCGCCATGTCGGCGACCATGAACTGCACGCCCTGGAAGTCGGCGACGGCCTTGCCGAACTGCCTGCGCTCCTTGACGTAGCCGATCGCGTAGTCCAGCGCTCCCTGGGCGATGCCGAGCGCCTGGGCGGCGATGGTGACGCGGGTGTGGTCCAGGGTGGCCAGGGCGGTCTTGAAGCCGGTGCCCGGCTCGCCGATCATCCGGGACGCGGGGATCCGCACGTTCTCCAGGATGACCTGGCGGGTCGGGGAGCCCTTGATGCCGAGTTTGCGCTCCTTCGCACCGAAGCTGACGCCCTCGTCGCCCTTCTCCACGACGAACGCGGAGATGCCCTTCGCCCCGATGCCCGGCTCGGTGACGGCCATCACCGTGTAGTACTCCGACACACCGGCGTTGGTGATCCACATCTTGGCGCCGTTGAGCACGTAGTGGTCGCCGTCGAGGACCGCGCGGGTCTTCATCGCGGCGGCGTCGCTGCCCGCCTCGGCCTCCGACAGAGCGTACGAGAACATCGCGTCACCCCGCGCGACCGGTGTGAGATAGGCCCGCTTGAGCTCCTCGGAGGCCGCGAGCATCAGCGGAACGGTGCCGAGCTTGTTGACGGCGGGGATCAGCGAGGACGAGGCGCAGGCCCGCGCCACCTCCTCGATGACGATCACTGTCGCGAGGGCGTCGGCACCGGCCCCCCCGTACTCCTCGGGGACATGCACGGCGTGCAGGTCCGCCGCGACGAGCGCCTTGTAGACGTCCCAGGGGAACTCCCCGGTCTCGTCGGCCTCGGCGGCGCGAGGGGCGATCTTCTCGTCGGCGAGGGCGCGGACCGTCTCGCGGAGCATCTCGTGCTCCTCGGGCAGTGCGTAGAGAGGATAGCTCATGGGAAAATACTAGGACGTCCAACAAAATGCGGTGCGCTCCACCCCATGTGGTAGGCCCTGCGGCATTTGCGCAGGTGGCAAAGTGGAACCACAAGTTGCCGATACCCTGTTCGGCAAAGAATCGGGCAGAACGAAGGGAGCACCAGTGGCCTACCGCCTCACGATGGTGGGAACCGGATATCTCGGTGCGACGACTTCCGCTTGCATGGCCGAACTGGGCTTCGAGGTCCTCAGCCTCGACATCGACGCGGAGAAGATCGACCGCCTGCGGGCCGGCGATCTGCCCATCTACGAACCGGGCCTGCAGGAGATCTTGCGCCGCAACCTGGCCAACGGCCGATTGCGCTTCACCACCTCGTACGAGGAGGCCGCGGCCTTCGGTGACGTGCACTTCCTGTGCCTGGGCACGCCACAGAAGCCGGGAGAGTACGCCGCGGACGTGTCCTACCTGGACGCCGCGATCGAGTCGCTCGCCCCCCACCTGGACCGCGAGTGCCTGATCGTCGGCAAGTCGACCGTCCCGGTCGGCACCGCGCAGCGCCTCGCCGACAAGCTGGCCAGGCTCGCCCCCATCGGCGCGGGCGCCGAGCTCGCGTGGAACCCCGAGTTCCTGCGCGAGGGCTTCGCGGTGAAGGACACCCTGCACCCTGACAGGATCGTGCTCGGTGTGTCCTCCGACAGGGCCGAGAAGGTCATGCGGGAGGTGTACGCCTCCATGCTGGAGATGGGCACCCCGATGGTGATCACCGACTATCCCACGGCGGAGCTGGTCAAGGTGGCCGCCAACGCCTTCCTCGCCACGAAGATCTCCTTCATCAACGCGATGGCCGAGGTCTGCGAGGCCGCCCACGCCGATGTCAAGCAGCTCTCCCTCGCGTTGTCCTTCGACGATCGCATCGGCAGCAAGTTCCTCAACCCGGGTCTCGGCTTCGGCGGCGGCTGCCTGCCCAAGGACATCCGCGCCTTCATGGCCCGGGCCGGCGAGCTCGGCGCCGACCAGGCGCTGACCTTCCTGCGGGAGGTCGACGCGATCAACATGCGCCGCCGCGCCCGCATGGTCGATCTGGCCCGCGAGCTGGCCGGTGGCTCCTTCCGCGGCTGTACGGTCGCGGTGCTCGGCGCCGCGTTCAAGCCCAACTCCGACGACATCCGGGACTCACCCGCCCTGGACGTCGCCGTCAAGATCAGCGAGCAGGGCGGCCGGGTCACCGTCTACGATCCCGTCGCCCAGGAGAACGCCCGCAAGGCCCACCCCGGGCTCTCCTACGGCACCTCGGCTCTGGACGCGGCCAAGGAAGCCCACGTCGTGCTGCTGCTGACCGAGTGGCAGGAGTTCATCGCGATGGATCCCGAGGAGCTGGGGTCCGTGGTGGTCTCCCGGAAGATCGTCGATGGTCGTAACGCCCTCGACGCCGAGACCTGGCGGGCCGCCGGCTGGCACTACCGCGCCCTGGGCCGCCCCTAGCGCTCTTCCCTCGCCAGGGGGGCGCCCCGGAGGTTCCCCTGGCGCACGCCTTCCCGCGGCCAGGATGACGTGGACCCGGCGAAGCCCGCTCACCCGGCAGGGCGGAGCGGGTCGTCCCGGACATGACCGTGGGTTCTCCGCCTGTGCCGAGAACCCACGGGTAAGCGTCGACCTCTCAGATGTCGCGTCGGCCACCACGGCCTCTCACATCACCAGTCCCAGTGATGCCCGTGATGCCAGCGATGCCAGTGGCGACGACGGCGACGGCGGCGACGCCAGGGCGGGTCGTGAGTCGGCCAGGTACCTCCTGGAAACATCGTGATACCCATTGGAACACCTCTCCTCCCGGTAATCCCTTGGACATGACAATTACTACGATATTCAGGGTTTCTTAGCAAAAAACACCAAATTGGCTCCAAATTAGCCATGGAACGCTTTTGGTGGTTATTACGGGGAAGTCGCTCCCGTCACAGCGGGGCGAGCCGACCCACGGAGTCACCTTTTCCCGTAACAAAAGGATTTTTGCCTTAAAAGGGAAGTGGGGACCGAGACGTGAATCCCGTGGGTGTCACGCTCGCGCCGGGTCGAGCGGGCAGACGATCCGATCGCGACGACGAGGGAAGGCGACGGGGAACGCGACAGGGAAGGCGACGGGGGAAAAGATCTGGGAGAGCGCAGCGAGAAGGCCCCCGTCGCCGACGAGGGCCTTTTGTCCGTCCCGATCCTGTCCGGTCAGTTGTCGAACTCGCCGAGCTTCACACCCCCGACGAAGGCGTCCCACTCCGAACGGGTGAAGAACAGCTTCGGCCCATCGGGATCCTTGGAGTCGCGCAATACGTAAAGAGAACCCGACCCGGCCTTGTGGCCCTGCTCGGGAGCGTCGACGACGGCCACCTCGACGCAGGGGCCGCCGTCATCCCCCTCCGGAGCCGCCTTGCGCCAGACGGCGTTGCTGAGGTCTGCTTCCACGTCGTCATCCCCTTCGCTGTGTCGGCGGTCGCCCAACGGGCGCGGTCATTCGCGCGGACCGCCCCCCGTAGCGCCGATACGCCTCCGTCGCGTTCCGAGGACGATCCCGGCGGCGTGCCCTCCTGTGACGGCTCCGCGAACGGGTGGCGGGCTCCACGCACACAGTATCCGGGCCGCCCCGGACGCCCGCAACGACGAGGAGACCAAGCCGGAGCACCAGGCGGGATCGGCGGAAGTCAGCGCGTCGACACAGAACTTTCTGCGGACTCGGTGGCCTGCTGACTCTCCCCCATGCCCAGGCTTCCGAACACCGCCAGCACCGCCACTGTGAGCCCGAGGGCGGCGCGAATGGTGTTCCTCATGATCCCCACCTCCAAAATCCGTGGAGATCCCCTTCTTCCCCTCACTTCCTCGTCTATCCGCATTATTGTCAAGCTATCCAGCCAAAAGCGGCGATATCAGGCGCCGAGCTGGGCGGCCTCGGCCCGAAGCCTCGCGCCCTTGGCATGGGCCTGCTCCTTGAGGGCGACCTGGAACGCCTCCATCTTCGCCCGCAGTCCCTCGTCGGCGGCGGCGAGGATCCGTACGGCCAGCAGGCCCGCGTTGCGGGCACCCCCGACGGCGACCGTCGCGACCGGGACCCCGGCGGGCATCTGGACGATCGAGAGCAGGGAGTCCATGCCGTCGAGATACTTCAGCGGGACGGGGACACCGATCACCGGCAGGGGGGTCACCGAGGCGAGCATGCCCGGCAGGTGGGCGGCTCCCCCCGCACCCGCGATGATCACCTTCAGGCCGCGCCCCGCCGCCTCCGCGCCGTACGCGATCATCTCCTCGGGCATACGGTGCGCGGAGACCACGTCGGCCTCGAACGCCACCCCGAACTCGGCGAGCGCCTCTGCGGCGAGTCTCATCACCGGCCAGTCGGAGTCGCTGCCCATGACGATGCCGACGGTGGTCATGTTCTCTCCCTATGCCTCGCGACCGACCGGCCGCGCGTTCGCGATGGTGCCCCTGCCCCGCCCGGGGGCAGCGGCCTTCTGTGCCGCCGGATCCTTCGCCGGCCTGCATCCTCCGGTGCCGGGGATCTCGGTGTCCTGAGGAGTGCGGCCGGTAGGGCCGCCGACACGCGGTGTCCCGGAAGTGGGCTCAGGTGTATCTTCCCTCGGCGAGGTAGACGGCGGCGTGCCTGGCACGCGCGCGGACCTCGTCAAGGTCGGTTCCCATGGCGGTGACGTGGCCGATCTTGCGTCCCGGCCGCACCTCCTTGCCGTAGAAGTGGACCTTGATCCCTGGGTCGTGGGCCATCACGTGCTCGTACCGGGAGAAGATGTCGGGGTCGGCGCCGCCCAGGAGGTTCGCCATCACCACCACGGGAGCGGTCGGCGCGGGCGACCCGAGCGGGAGGTCGAGGACCGCGCGCAGGTGCTGCTCGTACTGGGAGGTTCGGGCCCCGTCGATCGTCCAGTGACCGCTGTTGTGCGGGCGCATCGCCAACTCGTTCACCACCAGCCCCGAGGGGGTGGCGAACATCTCCACGGCGAGCAGCCCGGTCACGCCCAGCTCCTTCGCGATGGTGAGGGCGATCCGCTGGGCCAGCGCGGCCCACTCGGGGTCGAGGCCGGGAGCCGGGGCGAGCACCTCGACACAGATGCCGTCGCGCTGGACGGTCTCCACCACCGGGTAGCTGACGCCCTGCCCGTGCGGCGACCTCGCGACCAGCACGGCGAGCTCCCGCTCGAACGGCACGAACCCCTCGGCCATCAGCGGTACGCCCGAGGCGAGGACGTCGGTCGCCTCGTCGGCGGAGTGGCAGACCCAGACCCCGCGCCCGTCGTAGCCGCCCCTGACCGCCTTGAGCACGACCGGCCAGTCGTTCTCCGCGGCGAACTCCTCGACGTCGGCGACCGTCTCGACCCGCCGCCAGGGCGGGCAGGGGACGCCGATCGCGCTCAGCCGCTCGCGCATCACGGCCTTGTCCTGGGCGTGGACGAGCGCGTCCGCGCCGGGGTGTACGGCGAAGCCGTCCTCGGCGAGGGCGCGGATGTGCTCGGTGGGCACGTGCTCGTGGTCGAACGTGACCGCGTCACACCCCTTGGCGAGGTCGCGCAGGTCCGCCAGCGACCGGTAGTCGCCCAGGCGCACGTCGGCGATCACGCGGGCGGCGCTCTCGTCGGGCGAGTTGGCCAGGACCCGCAGCTCGATGCCGAGGGCGATCGCCGCCTGCTGCGTCATCCGGGCCAGCTGGCCCGCTCCGATCATGCCGACGACGGGGCCGATGGGACTGGCCAAAGAAGGGCTGCTCACAGCGGTTGAGTTTACCGTCGCGCGGTAGGCGCCCAGGCAGCGGGCGGATGGCGTGTGGTCGGCGGGAGGCAGGGAGCGGGGTGAGGCGGCCCGCCGCGCGTGGGATCAGTTCGCCGTGAGGGTCGCGAGACCGCGGCGCAGGCCGATGGTGGCGAGCTTGGAGCCCTTGCCCATGATCTCGGTGGCGACGAGCACGACCTCGGTCCCGGTCAGCCCGGCGGTTCTGGTCCTGCCGGTGAAACCGCGCAGGTCGGCTTTGCCGTAGAGGGGACGGGCGAGGGCGGAGCGGCCCTCGCGGGCCCTCTGCCGGTATTCGATCTCCAGGGCGTGGATGACCAGGGCGCCGCCGCCGGGCAGCAGCAGTGCGCGCTGGGGGCCGACGAACAGGCGGACCTCGGTGGTGAGACGGTCGGGCCTCGCGCCCCGCGGGCGCCTGACCAGGTCGCCGAAGAGATCACGGGCCGGGTCGCCCTTGGGGAAGGTCACCCCGCTCACTCCCGCCGGGTCGGTCAGGTAGGCCAGGTAACGCTGCGGCACAAGGCGGGCCTTCACCCCCGCCGACGGGTCGTCGGCGGGCACCGCGCCCTCGCTCGGCTCGCGGACCTCGCCGCTGATCGGGATGGGCCCGGCGCCGAGCCGCCACTCGCCGTCCTCCTGGACGAAGAGGAAGTAGGCCGGGTCGGGTTCGCGGGCCAGGGCGACGAACCAGCGGTCCTCACCGGCGATGCCGGGCAGGTAGAACTCCGCCTCGCGGTAGGACTTCCTGGCGGGGGCTGGGCGGCCGTTCCGGGTCGCCTCGCAGGCACGACCACCCAGCGCTCTCTCCGCCCAGGTGGTGAGCCTCTCGACCGTCGCGCAGTCCTTGCCGCGCCAGGCGTCGTCGATCCTGCTCAGCAGATCGAAGGCGTCGATCGCCTCGGCGAGCTCCACCTCGGCGGACGTCTCGCGTGACGGGCCGCCGATCTCGGGGGTGGTGACTCGCGTCTCGCTCCCCGCACCACAGGCGGCCGTCATCGACAGGCCCAGGACCAAGGCGAGGAGTCGGCGGCGCAAGGGGTGATCCCGGGGTCGTGGCCGTCGCGTACGGCAGTCCGTCTGGACCGACCACGGGAGGCGGAGGTGCCGGGGGCCTCCCATGATCTACGGAGCCAGCGTAACGTTACTGCCCTTATTTATCCCCTGTTATGAGACATTTGTTGAAAAGGCACTTGCTGACGGGTATCTACAACGACGAGTCAACCTCGCGCGGATTACGCCTCATCACCGGTAGCCTGACCCGAAGAGTGTTCGAGATCCTCCGACGCGGCGGATCAGCGGCCGACCCCCGAAAGGACCGTGCAGGAAACGTGGAGTTTCTCCGACACGCCTACCGGCGGCTCGCCGAACTGGCGCGCGAGCTGGCGAAGTTCGGGACGATCGGCGCGCTCGCCTTCGTCGTCGACACCGGCGGCACCAACCTGCTCAGATTCGGCCTCGACTGGGGACCGCTCACCTCCAAGGTGATCGCCACGATCATCGCGGCCACCTTCGCCTACCTCGGCAATCGCTACTGGACGTTCAGGCACCGCGAGCAGAGCGGCCTCGCCCGCGAATACTTCCTGTTCTTCGTCCTCAACGGCATCGGCCTGCTGATCTCGCTGCTGGTGATCGGCTTCGTGACCTACACCCTGGGCCTGCAGGACGTGCTGAGTTACAACATCGCCCTGCTCACCGGCACCGCCCTCGGGACCCTGTTCAGGTTCTGGTCGTACAAGAAGTGGGTCTTCCTGCCGATCTCGCCGCCCGCGGGGCAGGCAGAGCCCGTCACCGGCACGCCGCCCAGCCGGTCGGCGGCATCAAACAGCCAGGTCAACGGCCATATGTATCTCCTGGGCAAGTCGGCGGAAGAAAGCACGCCCCCCACCGGCTCGCGCTAGTTGGGCCGATCCGCTCCGTCGATCCGGGGTGATCGCCGGACGGCCATCACGTGACACGCGGGAACGAGTCCTCCGACCGGGGACACACCGGCCGGCCGCGTTCAGGCGGGCCCGCGGACGACGCGGTTCCTGCCGGTGTCAGCCTGGCGCAGGAAGAACGCGAACGTCGCGGGTCGCACCCTCACGAGCTCCAGGCGTCCCCCGTCCGCCGCGGCGAGTGCCCTGGCGAGGTGCAGGCCGAGTCCCGTGCCGCCGCCCCCGCTCACGTTCCGCTCGAAGATCCGCGGGGCCAGGTCGTCGGTGATGCCCCTGCCCTCGTCGGCCACCTCGATCACGATGGACCTCTCCTTGACGCAGGTGGTCACGGTCACCGTGCCGCTTCCGTGCTTCAGCGAGTTCTCCAGCAGGGTGGAGATCACCTGGCTGATGCCGCCGCCGGTGCCCAGCGCCTGCAGCCCGCGCGTCCCGGTCAGGCTCAGCCGCCGCCCGGCCCTGCGGAACGCAGGGCCCCACTCGATGAACTGCTGGTCGAGCAGCGCGTCGAGCTCGACGGCCTCGGACTGTGCCTGGCGCTGCCTTCTGGCGGTGGCCAGCAGCTCGTCGATCACGGCGGTGAGCCGCTCGGCCTGCACGATCGCGGCCTCGCCCTCCTCCTTGACGATGCCCGGCTCGTCGGCGGCGGCGACGATCTCCTCAAGTCTCATGGTCAGGCCGGTGAGCGGGGTGCGGAGCTGGTGGGAGGCGTCGGTGGCGAACTCCCGCTCCCTGGCCAGGAGGTCGGAGATGCGGGTCGCGCTGCGGTCGAGCACCTCGGCCACCCGATCGAGCTCCTGGATGCCGTAGCGGTGCTTGCTCGGTCTGGCGTCGCCGGAACCGAGCCGCTCAGCGATCATCGCAAGGTCGCTGAGCGGTAAGCTCAGGCGGCGCGACTGCACTATGGCGAGCCCGACCGCGACCGCGAGGGCAGCCGCGGCGAGTCCCAGGATGAGGAACAACCACGCGCGAACCTCGTGCTCCACTCCCGTCTTGTCCCGGCTGACCGCGACGTACACGCCGTTCTCCGACTGCGCGTCCTCGGTCATCTTCTGATGCTCGGGGGGCTCGGTGCCCACCGTTATCACCTGGGGCGGCGTCCCTTTCGCGTAAATCTGAATGTAGAGATCGGAATACTTGCGTTGCAGCTGGTGCTCGTCGATCGGCTGATCCTGAATCCGGGCGTACTCCACCTCCCCCAGCAGGTTTTTGGCGTGTGAGGAGAGCTCCTGGGTCGCCTCCTCCTCGATGAGCCGGTGAACCGCCACACCGAGGGGGATGCCGAGCAGCAATACCCCGATGACCGCGACCAGGAGGGTTGAGGAGAGCAGGCGGCGACGCATCCCCTACTCGCGCTCGAACCTGAAGCCGACTCCTCGAACGGTCGTGATGTATCGGGGCTTGGCGGCGTCGTCGCCGAGTTTCCGGCGTAGCCAGGAGATGTGCATGTCCAGGGTTTTGGTCGAACCCCACCAGTTGGTGTCCCACACCTCGCGCATGATCTGCTCGCGGGTGACCACCTTTCCCGCGTCCCGGACGAGGACCCTCAGCAGATCGAACTCCTTGGTGGTCAGATGCAGCTCCTTGTCTCCCATCCACGCGCGACGGGAGTCGGCGTCGATGCGCACGCCCTGGACCACGGGCGTCTCGGATGTGCCACGCCGCAGGAGCGCGCGGACGCGCGCCAGCAGCTCGGCGAGACGGAAAGGTTTGGTGACATAGTCGTCGGCCCCGGCGTCGAGGCCCACCACCGTGTCGACCTCGTCGACACGGGCCGTGAGGATCAGCACGGGAGTCCCGTGGCCCTCGGCGCGAATGCGCCGAGCCACCTCCAGGCCGTCCATCTCGGGCAGGCCCAGATCGAGGACGATCAGGTCTATGCCACCCGACAGAGCCCGCTCCAAAGCCTGCGGGCCATCAGGGCTCACCTCTACTTGATAACCCTCGCGGCGCAGAGCTCGCGCCAGTGGCTCGGAAATCGAGGTGTCATCCTCGGCGAGTAGTACACAGGTCATGTTGCGATCGTAGGACCTTAGGGGATCGTTTCCCGGGTACAGCGCGCGGTTTGACTCGTCGTTGACCTATCCATTGACCTGGGCAAACACTGATAAATCCCGGATAGTCATCCCGCAACGGCCGAGGGCCACGGAGTAGGTCTCCCGCATTGGAAGTGCCTGGAAAGCACAGGACCCCCAAAGAGTGGATCGACAAAACAGAACACGCCCACCAGAGGGGACCTGGTGGGCGTGTTCGTGCTTTATCACCTCAAGATGCCGAGGGCGGCTCGGCGTAGCGGGCGAGGTAGAGCTGCTCCCCGAGACTCCCGATGAGACCCAGCTCGGTCTCCAGATAGTCGATGTGGCGCTCCTCGTCCTCCAGGATCTCCTCGAAGAGCCGGGCCGAGGTGGCGTCCCCCTTCTCACGCATCAGGATGATGGCGGGCTTCAGCCGGGTGACGACCTCAAGCTCGACGTCCAGGTCGGCACGAAGCTGCTCGGCGACGGTCTGGCCGATGTGGAGGGTGCCCAGCTTCTGGTAGTTGGGCAGTCCTTCGAGGAAGAGGATGCGGTCGGTGAGCTTCTCCGCGTGGCGCATCTCGTCGATGGACTCTTCGCGGGTGTATTTGGCCAACCGGGTGTATCCCCAGTTCTCCTGCATCTTGGCGTGCAGGAAGTACTGGTTGATCGCGGTCAGCTCCGCGGTCAGCTGCTCGTTGAGCAGTTCGATGATTTTCTTGTCGCCCTGCATGGCGGGCTCCTCGTGCTATGCGGTCGGCATCAAATCTTCAGACCGCTTCAGGATCGCACAGATTTTTCGCACGCAAGAAGCGCAGTCGCCGCCGGCGCCCGTGGCGTCGCGGACCTGGCGCGCGCTTCTGGCGCCCGCCGAGATGCAGTCGTGCACCTCGTTCTCGGTGACCGCCCGGCAGACGCATACGTACACGGGGGTGCGACCTTTCTGGAGGTTACCATAGGTAAGGCACACCTAAACTAGCTCATTTGGTAAGCCTTGCCTATGTGAACTAGGACACAAGACGTTAATCTCACCGTGATCACGCGAAGTTCCCACCCGGGGAACAACCCGTCGACGTGTGGGAAACCTCTCGGTGTCAGGGGCGCCTTCCGCCCGATCACGCGAGAAGGCCCACCGGAAAGCCGGGAAACCCCGAGGGATCCCGGGGGTACACCACCGGACGAGAAGGGACCGGAAACGCGAACGCGCCCCGGCGAAGACCGGGACGCGTGAGCGGATCGAGTGCGAAAAGGACGCGGGTCAGTGGCCCCTGGCGAGCCATTCCTCCAGGTGCCCCGCCTCCGCGCCGATGGAGGTGGACTCGCCGTGACCGGTGCACACGGCCGTCTCCGGCGGCAGGGTGAGCAGCTTCTCCCTGATCGACTCGATGATCGTGTCGAAGGAGGAGAAGGATCTCCCCGTCGCGCCGGGACCCCCGTTGAACAGGGTGTCGCCGGTGAAGACCGCGCCGATCCCCGCCCCGTACAGGCAGACCGCGCCCGGCGCGTGGCCGGGCGTGTGCAGCACGGTCAGCTCGATTCCACCGGCCGAGAGCACCTGTCCGTCCTCAAGCGGGGTGTACGGCAGGTCGGTGTAGACCATCTCCCACAGCGCCTGGTCGGCCGGGTGGAGCAGGATCGGCGCGCCCGTCCGCTCGGCGAGGTCGGCCGCCGCGTCGATGTGGTCGTTGTGCGCGTGGGTGCAGACGATGGCCTTGACCTCGCGGTCGCCGACCCTCTCGACGATCGCGGCGGCGTCGTGGGCGGCGTCGACGATCAGCACCTCGCTCGCCGAGCCGACGATCCAGACGTTGTTGTCGACGTCCCACGTCCCGCCGTCCAGCGAGAACGTTCCAGAAGTGACGACCTTGTCGATCACAGGATCACCACCGAACGCAGGACCTCGCCACGGTGCATCTTCGCGAAGGCGTCCTCGATGTCGCCGAGGCCGATCGTCTCCGAGACGAAGCGGTCGAGGTCGAGCCGCCCCTGGAGGTAGAGGTCGATGAGCATGGGGAAGTCGCGGCTGGGCAGGCAGTCGCCGTACCAGGAGGACTTCAGCGCGCCACCCCTGCCGAAGACGTCGAGCAGCGGCAGCTCCAGCGTCATGTCCGGGGTGGGCACCCCGACCAGGACGACGGTCCCGGCCAGGTCGCGGGCGTAGAAGGCCTGCCGGTACGTCTCCGGGCGGCCGACCGCCTCGATCACCACGTCCGCGCCGTTGCCGCCGGTGAGCTCCTTGACCGTCTCGACCACGTCGGAGGTGCGGGAGTTGACCGTGTGGGTGGCGCCGAACTCCTTGGCCCAGGCGAGTTTGCGGTCGTCCACGTCCACCGCGATGATCTTCGAGGCACCCGCCAGGCCGGCGCCGAGGATGGCCGCGTCACCGACGCCGCCGCACCCGATGACCGCCACGCTGTCACCGCGGGTCACGCCGCCGGTGTTGATGGCGGCGCCGATGCCCGCCATCACGCCGCAGCCCAGCAGTCCGGCCACCTGCGCCGGTGCCGACGGATCGACCTTGGTGCACTGCCCGGCCGCGACCAGGGTCTTCTCGATGAAGGCGCCGACGCCCAGGGCGGGGCTGAGCGGCGTGCCGTCCTCCAAGGTCATCTTCTGGGTGGCGTTGTGGGTGTTGAAGCAGTACCAGGGACGGCCTCGCAGGCACGCCCGGCAGTCGCCGCAGACGGCCCGCCAGTTCAGGATCACGAAGTCACCGGGGGCCACCTCGGTGACGCCCTCACCGACGGCCTCGACCACTCCCGCGGCCTCGTGGCCGAGCAGGAACGGGAAATCGTCGTTGATGCCGCCCTCGCGGTAGTGCAGGTCCGTGTGGCAGACACCACAGGCCTGGACCGTCACCACGGCCTCGCCAGGGCCGGGATCCGGCACGATAACGGTCTCCAGCGAGACGGGCTCGCCCTTGCCACGCGCTACCACGCCTTGCACGGTGTACGGCATGTCCTGCACCTCATCTGTCATGGTTTCGACCTTCACGGGCCCGCTTACCGATTGAACGGACTTGGGCACCCGGCACTCAATGATTACCAGCCCGGCGTAACACGTGGGGCTGCACCACCCCCAGGCCGCGGGCCGGTCGCTGGCGGATGCGGCCGATCTCGACGCCGGGCGCGTCCTTCAGCGCCTCGGCCAGCCTGTCGTCGACGACGACCGTGCCGGGGCGGGCGATGGCGGTGAGCCTGGCCGCCAGGTTGACCGTCGTCCCGAAGACGTCGCCCATGATCGGCAGGACCGGGCCGTACGCGAGCCCGATCCGCACCTCGGGCCCGTACCTGCGGATCGCGCCGACCAGGTCCAGGGCGATCGCCGCGGCCCTCCTCGGGTCGGCCGCCGTGAAGAACACCTCGTCCCCGAGCGTCTTGACCATCCGCCCCCCGTGCTCGGCGACCACGTCCGACGCCCGTGACTCGAAGCCCTCGACCAGCTCGGCCAGGCCCCGCTCGTCCAGCTCGCGCGAGACCCGGGTGAAGGAGACCAGATCGGCGAAGCCCACCGCGAGGGTGAGCCTGTCCGGCTCACCCTCGTCGGTGAGGTCGGCGAGGGTGAGCAGGCGGGTCCCCGCGGCGGCGAGCTGGGCGCGCCAGATGTGGACCAGTATCTGCTCGAAGTCGGGGAGCAGCCGGCGTGAGGTGTCCATGATCGCCGCCAGGTCCTCGTCGGTGGGGCGGCGGCCCGGGTCGAGCATGGCGCCGATCATGATCTCGGCCTGCCACTGCGCGAGCCTCGCCGTCGTCTGGCCGAGCGCCCTCGCCATCCGGATGACGGTCTGGTCGTCCAGCAGGTCGCCCTCCATCATCGACCGGACCCGCTCCAGCACGGCCACGTCCGCGTCGGTGAAGGCCACGGTGTCGTCCGGGAGCGTGGCGAACCCCAGGGCGCGCCAGATCCGCTCGGTGAGCTCCTGCGGCACCCGGGCGAGGTTCGCCACCTGGATCCGGGTGTGGCGGGGGGAGGCGCCGACGAAGAGGCGTTCGATCTGCTCGGCCGTCGGACGTCCGGCGGGGACCTCCGCCTCCTCCCCTCCCTCCCCCGGGTCGGGGAGGTCACGCCCCACGGGTCACCGTCCGGGTTCCGAGGGCTCTCCGTCGAGCGCGTCGTCGAGCGCGCGGAACAGCTCGGCACGGACCTCCTGGATGCGAGGGATGTCCCGCAGCGTGATCCGTCCCTGCTCGCCCGCCGACTCGACGACCAGCGTGCCGCAGCCCAGGAGCCTCTCCATGAAGGTCTGGTCGGCGCTGACCGTGTTCACCTTGACCATCGGGATGTCGTCGATGGACTTGTTCAGCACCCCCGTACTGATGGTGAACCGGTGCGAGGTGAGGGTGTAGACGGCGTTCTTCCAGCGCAGGTACGGGATGAAGGCCCACACCGTCAGCAGGCCGACGGCGATCACCGCCACCGCGACGCGCGCGTAGAACCGGTACTCGAAGTCGGGCATGAAGTAAAGGGCGGCACCGGATCCCACGCTGATCAGGATCAGCATGAGGAACGGGCCGGTGAGTTGCTTCCAGTGAGGGTGGAACGACTTGATCCGTCGCTCCCCCTCCGTCATGTGGTGATCGGGCAAACCCATGGGGCAAATCGTGACACGCCCGGATGCCCCGCGTCACGAGGTGTGGGGCCGAACATGCACGACATCACCCGCGCTGAGCGTGTGCTCCTCCCCCTTGGAGCTGACGAGCAGGTGACCTGCGCGGTCGACGCCGGTGGCGGTGCCGGTCAGAACCCGCTCGCCCGGCAGTTCCACCCTCACCTCCCGCCCGACCGTGGCACTGACCGCGAGATAGGCGGCCCGCAGGCCGCACGCCTCGACGTCGCCGTCCGCCTCCGACCACTCGCGGTAGTGGGTCTCGATCTCCCGCAGCACCGCGCGCAGGATCGGGTCACGGTCGGCGCAGGCGGCCTTCTCGATGAACAGGGAGGTGGCGGTCTCCACCGGCAGTTCCTCCGGGCGCACGCTCACGTTGAGGCCGACCCCCACGATCACCGCGCTGTCGATCCGCTCGGCGAGCACCCCGGCGAGCTTGCGTTCGCCGATCAGCACGTCGTTGGGCCACTTGAGCCGTACGTCGACCTCGGCGACCTTCCGGACGGCCGACGCGACCGCCAGGCCGACGAGCAGGGGCAGCCACCCCTGCGTGGACATGGGCGGGTCGGGGCGCAGGAGCACCGAGAAGGTCAGGCCGGAACGCGGCGGAGCGCTCCAGGCGCGGCCGAGCCTGCCGCGCCCGGCGAACTGGGACTCGGCGACGACGACGGCTCCCTGCCGCGCGCCGTCGCGGACGGCGTGCGCGAGGTCGGCGTTGGTCGATCCGGTCCTGTCGACGACGGAGATGCCGGACCAGAGGCCCCCGGGACGGACCAGGGCGCGAGTGAGCGCCGCCTGGGAGAGCGGCGGGCGGTCAAGATCGGTGAAGGGCGAGTCGAGCACTTAGCCATCTTGCCTCCACTAACGACCCCCTGTTACCGAATTAATCCAATGACCAGGGAATACTGTGACCGAAGTCTGGGTCGGCGGGCAAGGCCGGGCTTTTGATCGGGGCAGGAAACCGTACAGAAGCTCGCGAAAAGGGACAATGAACGTATGAGCAGACATCTCAGCACGCAGAACGCGGCCGGCGCGAGGGACGATCCGGGCTCGGAGACGGGTGCGAGCCCGGCGGCGGACCGGGGTCCGGGAGGAGACGGGACCTCCGGGACGGATCCGGGCTTCGAGGTGGTGGATGCGGCGCGGAGACCCGGGCCCACCACCCGGGCGCGGGTCGGGCAGATGCGAGCGGGGACCTTTCACGAGCGCCGGGACGACCTCGCCACCGAGGAGCCGATGGAGATCCGCATCCAGGCCGGCGAGGAGCGCCGCACGGTCGCGATCACCATGCGCACCCCCGGGCACGACTTCGAGCTGGCCGCCGGATTCCTGTACGGCGAGGGGGTCGCGGCCCCGGCGGATGTCGTGTCCATCGCCTACTGCACCGACGAGGACGTGCCGCGGGAGGCGCGCTACAACACGGTGACCGTACGGCTGCGCGGTGACGTGCTGCCCGACCTGCCCTCACTCGACCGGCACTTCGTGACGTCGAGCGCGTGCGGCGTCTGCGGCACCGCCGGCCTCGACGCCCTGCGCGGCCGCTGCTCGCCGCTGCCCGACCAGGAGGACCTGCTCATCTCCACCGAGGTCCTGTACGACCTTCCCGGCCGGCTGAGAAGCGCCCAGGGAGTCTTCGGCAAGACCGGAGGGCTGCACGCGGCCGGTCTGTTCACCCCCGCCGGTGAGCCGCTCGCGGTCCGCGAGGACGTCGGGCGGCACAACGCGCTGGACAAGCTGGTCGGCTGGGCCATGATGAGCGGGAGGCTGCCGCTGGGCGGGCACGTGCTCATGGTCAGCGGCCGGACCAGCTACGAGATCATGCAGAAGGCCCTCACGGCGGGGCTGCCGGTCGTCTGCGCGGTCTCCGCGCCGTCCTCCCTCGCCGTCGACCTGGCCAGGGAGTTCGGGATGACGCTCGTCGGCTTCCTGCGCGAGGAGCGCTTCAACGTCTACGCGGGGGCGCACCGCATCGGCCGCTGAGCGTGAAGGCCCCGCGCCCTGAGGGCTCGGGGAGGGGGACGGGACGCGACACGCCGAGAACCTCCGCGGCCCCGCCCCCCTCGGGCGCGGGGTGGGAGGTCAGCCGGTGTTCTGCAGGCCGGCGGCGACGCCGTTGACCGACAGGAGCAGCAGCGTGGACAGGCGCTCGCGCTCGCCCTCCGACAGTCCCTCGTCCGCGCGGAGCGTGGACAGGGCGCGCAACTGCAGGTGGGAGAGCGCGTCCACGTACGGGTCGCGGAGCTGCACCGCGCGCGACAGCACCTTGCGGTCCTCCAGCAGACGGGTGTGACCGGTGATCTCCAGGACCAGGCGGCGCGTCAGGTCGTACTCGGTCAGGACCTGCTCGACGAAGTCGTCCCTGGCGCCGAGCGCGAGGTAGCGGGCGGCGATGTCGCGGTCGGTCTTGGCGAGCGACATCTCCACGTTGTCCAGCAGCGAGGCGAACAGCGGCCACTCGCGGTAGGCGGCACGCAGCTCCTCCATGCCCGCCTCGGAGATCACCGCCTCCAGGCCGCTGCCCAGGCCGTACCAGCCCGGCAGGTTGACCCGGGTCTGGGCCCAGGCGAACACCCACGGGATGGCCCGCAGGTCGTCCAGGGACCGGGGCGCGCCGAGGCCGCGCCGGGCCGGGCGGGAGCCCAGGCGAAGCGAGCCGATCTCCTCCAACGGGCTGACCAGGGAGAACCACTCGGGGAAACCGGGGGCCTCGGTCAGCAGCCGGTACGCCTTCTCCGAGGCGGCGGCGACCCGTTCCGCCACCGCGCGAAAACGCCCCGCCGCCTCGGCCGTACGGGCCTCGATGGACGGGGTGGAGGCGAGCAGCACCGCCGAGGTGACCTGCTCCATGTGGCGGCGGGCGATGGCGTCGTGGCCGTAGCGGGCGAAGATGACCTCACCCTGCTCGGTGACCTTGAACCTGCCGCCGACCGAGCCGGGGGCCTGCGCGAGCACGGCCCTGTTGGCCGGGCCGCCGCCCCTGCCCAGGGCGCCGCCCCTGCCGTGGAACAGCGTCAGCGGCACGTCGTGCTCGGCCGACCAGGCGGCGAGCGCCTCCTGGGCCTCGTAGAGCTTCAGGGTGGCGGCGGCCGGGCCGAGTTCCTTGGCGGAGTCGGAGTAGCCGAGCATGACCTCCAGTCGCCGGTCCTCGGCGAGCCGGGCCTGTACGGCGGGGATCTGGAGCATCCCCGACAGGACGGCCGGGGCGGCGGCCAGGTCGGCGCCCGACTCGAACAGCGGGACGACGTCGAGCCGGGGCGCCCGGTCGCCCAGCGCGTGCGCGGCCAGCGCGTGGACGGCGGCGATGTCGTCGGCCGAGCGGGTGAAGGAGACGACGTAGCGGCGGCAGGCGGTCACCCCGAACCGTTCCTGGATCCAGGCGATCGTGCGGATCGTGGCCAGGACCTCCTCGGTCCGCTCGGAGGTGCGCCCGGCGGCGATGTCCTCCAGCGCGGCGGCGTGGACCTGCGAGTGCTGGCGGATCTCCAGCTCGGCCAGGTGGAAGCCGAACGTCTCCACCTGCCAGATGAGATGCTGCAGCTCCCCGTACGCCTGCCGGTTCGCCCCGGCCTCGATCAGCGAGTCCTGGGCCGTGCGCAGGTCGGCGAGCAGCTGCTCGGGCGAGCGGTAGGCCAGGTCGAGGCCGCGCTGACGGGTGGCCGCGATGCGGGCGGCGACGAACATCAGCCACTGCCGGTGCGGCTCCCTCGGGGAGCGGGTCGCCATCTCGGAGACCACGTCGGGGTGGTCGTTCAGCGCACTCGACAGCACGGCCCGCAACCTCGCCGAGGCGGGGGTGTAGTCGGCGGTGAGGGTGAGCGAGCGGCCGATCCTGAGCGTGGCGTTCTCCAGGGCGATCAGGACGTGCTCGGCCTGGATGAGCACGGCGTCCCTGGTCACCTTGGAGGTGACGTTCGGGTTGCCGTCGCGGTCGCCGCCGATCCAGCTGCCGTACCTGATGAAGGCGCGGGCCCGGGGCCTGGCGGTGCCGCCTCCGCCGCCGAGGGCGGCGTCCAGGGCTCGGTAGACCTGCGGGACCACCCGGAAGAGGGTCTCGTCGAAGGCCGCCATCGCGGTACGAACCTCGTCCAGCGGGTCGAGCTTGGTGGACCTGAGCTGGGCGGTACGCCACAGCAGGTCGATCTCCTCCAGCAGCCGCCGCCGGGTCTCCGCCCTCTCGGCCGCGCCCCTGTCGGAGCTGTTGTAGGCGGCGAGCTGGCCGCTGATGCGCTGGATCGCGGTGACCACGGCGCGCCTGCGCGCCTCCGTGGGGTGCGCGGTCAGCACGGGGTGCAGGCGCAGCTCCTCGACCAGCTCGGCGACCTTGTCGTCGCCGAGCTCCTGCACGGCCTGCGCCAGGGACTCCGGCAGCGGCTCCTCGCCGGTGTCGCGAACCCTGAGCGTGCGGATCCTGAAGTGCTCCTCGGCCAGGTTCGCCAGGTGGAAGTAGCAGGTGAACGCGCGGGCGATCTGCACCGCGCGGTCGATCGGCCACTCGGCCACCATCGCGGTGATCTCGTCGACCGACACCTGCTTTCTGCGGGCCCCGATGACGGCCTTGCGGAGCCGTTCGACATCGGCGAGCAGGTCATCGCCGCCATGCTCGGCGATGACCTGCCCCAGGAGCTCGCCGAGCAGCCGCACATCCGCGCGCAGCTCGTCGGGCATCTCGGTGACAGCGGTGGAACGCTCTGCCTGATGGGACACGGTGGCGGGCATGCTCGCCAGCGTACCCAGTCCGTTTTGTCGAACGGAGACCGGTCTCACCCATTGGACTAGACCATTGAAGAGGCTGTTCCGGGGCGTGGAGGGAGCGTCAGGTGGCCATGGAACTCGCCTCCAGGAGCGCCGGATACCTGCCGAAGGCGATCTTCCCCGCGACCCTGCGGCCACCCCAGGAGACCAGCAGCCCGTACGGCACCGCGAGCACGCTCACCCACGTGAGACCGAGCAGGACCGGCAGGACGATCGGCAGCGCGAGCAGGCCGGTGCCGATCAGCACGCCGAACGACGACACGAAGGCGATACCGCCCTGCCCGGGGGCCGCGCCGGTGAAGGCGTTCAGGCGCTCGGGCACGGTGTAGGGCACCAGCACGCTGGTCAGCGCGCCCACGCCGAGCCCGACCCCCAGCACGCCCCAGGCGGTGAGCGTGGCGGGGACGCCCCACAGGATGTCCCCGGCCAGCAGCGCCGCGACCGCGGCGAGCAGGAGCAGCAGCGGGAGCGCGATCGTCGCCACGGCGAGGTGCCGCCCGGCGAGGTCGGTACGCCAGTCACGGTCGGTGCCGTAGGCGACGGCGTTCATCCACAGGGAACGGCCGTCGATACCGAAGACGTTGCACCACTGGACACTGATCATCAGCGCGCCGATGCAGGCGGGCGCGATCGCGAAGGTGCCCCCCACCGCGCCGCCGTCGCCGTACATGGAGAAGGCCATCACGCCGGTGACCGCGATGGCGGCGAACCAGCCGACCCTGCCCCGCGGATCGCGCCTGGCGTACTTGAACTCCTTGCTCACGACGGCGGCGAGCGGGCCGTCGGGCAGGACCCCGGCCAGCAGGCCGCGGGAGTTGCGCACCGACGCGCCCTGGGTGGAGGCGTCGGGGGTGACCAGGGCGCGGCGCAGCGCCGCGATCCACAGCCATCCGGCCCCGGCGATCAGGAGCGCGAGCAGGGCCGCCCCCGCGACCGCCATCAGGCCGCCGTCGGCGATGGAGCGGGCCGCGACCCCGGAGGGGGTCCAGCTCAGCGCCGAGGCCAGCGCGTGCAGCATGGCCCTGGGGTCGGCCGACAGGCCGCCGTTGAGCAGCAGGTTGGGCAGCTGGGCCACCAGGATGAAGAGGACCGCGGAGACGGCGAGCACGTCGCGGCCCCTGCGGGTGCGCAGGATCCCCGACAGTGACGTGGTGACCAGCCGGGAGAGCATGACGCAGAGCGCGAAGTGGAGCAGCACCACGACCGCGCCCAGGAGCATCCCGCCGATCCCCGTGGCCAGGGCGGCCACCGCCCCGGCCGTCACGGCCAGCGAGGCCAGTGGCCACACGCCGGTGACCGAGGCGGCGAACATGCCGGTGACGAGCTGGCCGGTCCGCAGCGGGAACAGGGCGAGGCGCGACGGGTCGAGCGTGTCGTCCAGCCCGAACGCCAGCAGCGGCACGACCGCCCAGCCCACCAGGAAGACGGTGAGCAGCACGGTGACGGATTCCAGGGCGACGTCGGCGGGCGCGAGGCGCAGCGTGACCATCGACAGGAAGCCGAAGGTGCCGAAGAGGAGCGCGGCGATCGTCGTGAAGACGAACCCCAGCAGGCGCTGGGTGCTGCCCCTCAGGTTTCCCGCGATGAGCCGCAGCTTGAGCCGCACGAACACCATGGGCCCCACCCGCACGGTCCCGGCGCTCACGAGGGGGTCGCTCCCAGCCATGACAAACCCTCCCCTCCCGCTGGACCACCGTCGCCCCTCGCCCCGACCAGGCCGAGAAACGCCTCGTTGAGACTACGGCCCGCCCTCACCTCGTCCAGCGGTCCCTGGGCGACGATCCGCCCGCGGTCCATCACCGAGACCCAGTCGCACAGGCGCTCGACGAGGTCCATCACGTGGCTGGAGAAGACCACCGTCGAGCCGGAGGCGGTGTAGCGCCTGAGCACCTCGACGAGGGTGTTGGCGCTGACCGGGTCGACGCCCTCGAACGGCTCGTCGAGGAAGAGCACGTCGGGGTTGTGCAGCAGCGCCGCGGCCAGGCCGATCTTCTTGCGCATGCCGGTGGAGTAGTCGACGACGAGCTTGTCCGCCGAGCCGGTGAGGTCCATGACGTTCAGCAACTCCCCGGCCCGCCGCTCCACCTCGGCTTTGGGAATGCCGCGGAGCTGGCCGTTGTAGGAGAGCAGCTCCCTGCCCGACAGGCGCTCGAACAGGCGCAACCCCTCCGGGAGCACCCCGATGCGCGCCTTGACCGCGACCTGGTCGCGCCAGACGTCGGCGCCGCCGATGTGGACCGAGCCGCCGTCGGGGCGGAGCAGGCCGGTGACCATGCTGAGGGTGGTGGTCTTCCCCGCGCCGTTGGGGCCGACCAGCCCGGCGAAGCCACCCCGTGGCACCACCAGGTCAACACCTCCCACGGCCACTTGCCGGCCGAACGTCTTTGACAGCCCTCGCGTCCTTACCGCCTCCGTGACCTCCATCACCCTCCTTTCTTCGTGGCGGACCGGCCGGTCCGCCACCGAGGTAAACGAACGATCGCCCCCGATGGTTCGCGATGTGAACGGACGGTTACCCTGCTGGAATGAGCGAGCCTATGAGTACCGAATCGGTAGATTCCGGACTTGACATTCATACAACAGCCGGCAAACTGGCCGATCTTGAGCGCCGCCTCGGTGAGGCCGCCCACGCGGGTTCGGCACGCGCCGTCGAGAAGCAGCACGCCGCCGGGAAGATGACCGCCAGGGAGCGGGTTCTCACCCTCCTCGACGAGGGCAGCTTCGTGGAGTTCGACGAGCTGGCCAGGCACCGGTCCACCAGTTTCGGCCTGGAGCACCAGCGGCCCTACGGCGACGGGGTCGTGACCGGGTACGGCACGATCGACGAACGCCCGGTGGCGGTGTTCGCCCAGGACTTCACCGTCTTCGGCGGGTCCCTGGGCGAGGTCTTCGGAGAGAAGATCGTCAAGGTCATGGACCACGCGCTGAAGACCGGCTGCCCCGTGATCGGCATCAACGACTCCGGAGGGGCGCGCATCCAGGAGGGCGTCGTCTCGCTGGGCCTGTACGCCGAGATCTTCAGGCGCAACGTCCACGCCTCCGGGGTGATCCCGCAGATCTCGCTCATCATGGGCCCCTGCGCGGGTGGCGCCGTCTACTCGCCCGCGCTCACCGACTTCGTGCTGATGGTGTCGGAGAAGTCACACATGTTCATCACCGGCCCCGACGTGATCAAGACGGTCACCGGCGAGGAGGTGACGTTCGAGGAGCTCGGCGGGGCGCACACCCACAACTCCCGCTCGGGCGTGGCCCACTACGAGGCGTCCGACGAGGCCGACTGCCTGGATTTCGCGAGGGCGCTGCTGTCGTACCTGCCGTCCAACAACATGGACGAGGCCCCGGTGTTCGACGCCGACCCGCCGCTGGAGGTCACCGACTCCGATCGCGAGCTCGACACGCTGATCCCCGACTCGGCGAACCAGCCCTACGAAATGCGCACGGTTCTCGAACACGTCCTCGACGACGGTGAATTCCTGGAGGTGCACGCGCAATTCGCGCCGAACATCCTCGTGGGCTTCGGCAGGGTCGAAGGGCGCTCCGTGGGGATCGTCGCCAACCAGCCGATGAGTTTCGCGGGAACGCTGGACATCGCGGCCTCCGAGAAGGCCGCGAGATTCGTCCGTACTTGCGATGCCTTTAACATTCCCGTACTGACATTCGTCGACGTTCCCGGATTCCTGCCGGGCACCGACCAGGAATGGAACGGGATCATCCGGCGCGGCGCCAAGCTGCTCTACGCCTACGCGGAGGCGACCGTTCCTCTGGTCACGGTCATCACCAGGAAGGCGTACGGTGGGGCGTACGACGTCATGGGGTCCAAGCACCTGGGCGCCGACATCAACCTGGCCTGGCCGACCGCGCAGATCGCGGTGATGGGCGCGCAGGGCGCGGTCAACATCCTCTACCGGCGTGAGCTGGCCGTGGCCGAGGAGCCGGACGCCGCGCGGGCGAGATTCGTGACCGAATACGAGGACACTCTCGCAAACCCGTATCTCGCGGCCGAACGTGGGTATGTGGACGCCGTGATCCGCCCCTCAGACACCCGCGTCCAGATCGTCAAGGCGCTACGGGCCCTGCGTGGCAAGCGCGCGACCCTGCCTCCGAAGAAGCATGGAAACATCCCGCTATGAGACACCTGAAGATCATCAAGGGGGACGCGACCCCCGAGGAGATCGCCGCAGTGGTGATCGCCCTCTCGGCGCGTGCCGCGGCGACGAATCCGTTGCAGAAAACCTCACAAACATCGAAATCCTGGAGCAATCCCTCATATCGCGTGCGAAAAACACTTCCTGTCGGACAAGGCGCGTGGCGATCCAGTGCGCTGCCGCGATAGATCCAGAGAACAGGGTGTCAAGTCGCGCGAGAGTTGGGACCATCTAAGAAATGGGCGCATATAGTCAGCCGATCAGCTAGTTCCGAGGCCTGGAGGACGAGATGAGCATCCTGGACCTCACATCACACCCCATCGCCGCGAAGTACGCCGTCCTGGTCGACGTCGGCTATCTGTACGCGGCGGCGGGGGAGGTGCTCCTGGGCGCCAAGGAACGCAAGGAATACCGGGTGGCGGCGGACGAGCTGATCCAGGCATTGCAGAAGCACGCGGAGGAGCGCATCCACGGCGAGCTGCTTCGGATCTACTGGTACGACGCCGCCCGGGATCGGGTGCCGACCGTCGACCAGCGCGTCATCGCCCAGCTCCCCTGGGTCAAGGTGCGCCTGGGCAACCTGAACGCGCGAGGTCAGCAGAAGGGCGTGGACGCGCAGATCAGGAGCGACCTGGAGGCGCTGGCCAGGCACCACGCGGTGAGCGACACGATACTGCTCGCGGGGGACGAGGACATGGTCCCCGCCGTCGAGGCCGCCCAGGCCTACGGGGTGCGGATCCACCTGTGGGGAGTGGAGCCCCCCTACGGCACCAACCAGGCAGAACGCCTGGTCTGGGAGTCCGACACCGTCGAGATCATCAGCGCCGACTTCCTTCGGTCCTACTTCAGCCGCGCCCCGGCACCGGTCCCCGTGCCGGTGCCGGTGCCCCCGATCGCCCCCTCCCCCGCCCAGGTCTTCGCCGGCCGCACCGCCGCCAAGCCCAAGGCGCCCGTGGGCCAGGTCACCAAGCTGGGGCCGAGCCGCCCGCGCGTCGAGGAGGTCGGCGAGCACGTGGCCCAGAAGTGGATCCTCACCCGCGGCCGCGACAACATCCGCGACCTGCTGCCGGGGCCGATCCTGCCCACGGTGATCGACACCGAGCTGCTCATCGAGGCGGAGAAGGAGCTGGGACACTCCCTGCGCCCGTACCCCGAGGCGCGCGTCTGGCTCCGCGACGGATTCTGGGCCCGCGTCTACCGGGAGTTCGAGATCGGCGTCGGCGTCTCCTCCAAGTGACCGCTCCCCTCCGGAGCGCCCGGCGCTCGGCCGTTTCCCCTGTCGCGACGGGTTCCCCGCCCTTTGCGGACCGCCCCCTCCCGTGCGCCTCCTCTCCGTCGCGAACCCGCCACGACCAGGTCCGATTCCCGCCAGCCGTCCCCGTACGCCGCGGGTAGCGTCGTCACCGTGTCCGTGAGAGAACTCGACTTCGACTCCTGTTACCGTGCGGTGGCCGCGAGGGACGCCCGGTTCGACGGGCGGTTCTACACGGCGGTCACCTCCACCAACATCTACTGCCGGCCGATCTGCCCGGCACGCACCCCCTCCATCCGCAACGTGCGCTTCTATCGCCACGCGGCCTCGGCCGAGGCGGCCGGGTTCCGGCCGTGCAAGCGGTGCCGGCCCGAGCTGAGCCCCGGCGATCCCGGCTGGGACCACAGGGGCGACCTGATCGGCCGGGCGCTCCGGCTGATCGACGAGGGGGTGGCCGACGACGGCGGGATGACCCGGCTGGCCGGGCGGCTGCACATCACCGGACGGCACCTGCACCGGCTGTTCACCGCCGAGATCGGCGTGGGTCCGCTCGCCGTGGCCAGGACCAAGCGCCTGCTGCTCGCCAAGCAGCTGCTCACCGAGACCGGGCTGCCGATCGTCGACGTGGCGTTCGCCTCGGGTTTCGGCAGCGTCCGGCAGTTCAACGCGACCATGAAGGACACCTACGGCTTCACCCCCGGCGAGCTGCGGGCGACGACGGGGGCCAGGCCGGGGGTGCGCGGCGACGCCCTCACCCTGCGGTTGCACCGCAGGGAGCCGTACGACGCCGAGACCCTGATGCGGTTCCTGGCGGCGAGGGCGATCCCGGGGCTGGAGCACGGGGACGGCACGTCCTACCGCCGGGCCGTCCCCGGCGGAACGATCACCCTCACCCCCGTGCCCGGCCACGTACGGCTGGAGGTGAGCCTCGACGACACCCGCCACCTGGCCAGGACCGTCGCCCGCTGCCGCCGCCTCCTCGACCTCGACGCGGACCCCGAGGCGATCTCCTCCGCCCTCGGCGAGACCTCGCTGGCTCCGCTCGTCGCCGCCCGCCCCGGACTGCGCGTGCCCGGCGCCTGGGACGGTTTCGAGATGGCCGTCCGCGCCGTGGTCGGCCAGCAGATCTCCGTCGCGGGCGCCCGTACCATCCTGGGCCGCATCTCGGCCAGGGCCGGGCGCCCCACCGGCGGGCAGGGGCTGACCCACCTGTTCCCGACCGCGCGGGAACTCGCCGAGGCCGATCTCGCCGGGCTGGGCCTGACCGGGCGGCGGGTGGCGACGCTGAAGGCGCTCGCCGCGAGGGTGGCGAGCGGTGAGATCGACCTGGACGGCGCGCAGGAGCCGGCGCGAGCGGTGGCCGGGCTGCTGGAGATTCCCGGCATCGGACCGTGGACCTGTGGTTACATCGCGCTGCGGGCGCTGCGCGACCCGGACGCCTGGCCTGGCGGAGACCTCGGCCTGCGGCGGGCCATGGCCTGCCTCGGCATCCCTGAAGATCACATCGAGCGGTGGCGTCCCTGGCGGGCGTACGCCGCGCTGCACCTTTGGAGCTCGGCATGATAGAGGCACAGGTTCTCGACACCCCGGCCGGTCCGCTGGCCATGCTCGCCCGCGAGGGCGTGTTGCTGGCGGCGGGCTTCACCGCCGAGGGGCCACAGGAGATGTTCGCGCGACTCTCCCCTGAGATACGAGCGGAAGGGCTCGCCCTCACCGCCGACCTGGGCGCGCCGGCGCGGGCGGTACGCGACTATCTGGACGGCGACCTCGCCGCCCTCGACGCGATTCCGGTGGAACAGCCGGGCACGCCCATCCGGCAGCGGCTGCTCACCGCCCTGCGCCAGGTGCCCGCGGGCGTCACGATCAGCTACGGCGAGCTCGCCGAGCGGGCGGGACTGCCCAGGACCGCGGCGAGGGCCGCGGGGTCCGCGTGCGCGCGGAACCTGATCGCGCCGTTCGTCCCCTGCCACCGCGTCCTGCCGTCCACCGGCGGGTACGGCGGCTACTACTACGGCACCCCGGTGAAGCAGTGGCTGCTCACCCACGAGGGGGCGCCGGCCGCCGAACGGCTCAGGATCCGCGGGGAGGACCGCTGACCGGCCCTTCCCGCCGTGCTCCGCGTCTCGCCGGGACCGGGGTGGGCCCGGACGGTCAGCCGGCCTTCCTCACCGTGCTCTGCACCTCGCCCACCGGGACGTCGCGGGTCACCCCCACCTCGATCGGGTCGTAGGCGAAGGGCACCACGTCGTCCTCGACCTCGATGGGCCAGACCGAGGTGACCTCCAGCACGTAGACGTCACGCGGCTGGTCGACCGAGGAGCGCAGATAGCGGACACCGCAGGTGAACTCGGCACCCTGCTGGTACGGCTTGCCGCCCGGGCCGCACTCCTCCCTGACCTCCGCCCGGTCCTCGGTGGTGCCCGCGTCGATCTGGATGTCCTGCAAGGTGGCGGTCACGGTGGCGCTCATGATCCCGGGCAGCGTCGCGGTCACGGACCTGGTGGTCTCGCCGACGCCGCTCAGCCACACCCAGGTCGGCAGGTTGACGTAGCTCTTGGCGTCCGGGTTGAGCTCGATCTTCGGCTCGGGGACGGTGAGCGCGGCGCGGGCGATGTCGACCAGTTCGGCCATGGTGATCCCCGCGGGCGGAGTCGTGTTGGGCGGTACGAACACGTAGGTGTCCAGCCCCATCTGGCAGCTCAGCCCGTTGGGATCGGACGCGTCGTGGGCGACCGTCCACCAGCGCCCCTCCTCGCCGATCTTCTCCACGAAAGGCTTCAGCGCCTCTTGCCGGGTCTGTGGCGCGCCGGGTTCCACCCGGGTGGAGCGCTGCTGGAAGTCCAGCATCTCGGAGGCGTTCTGGGCGGGTTCGTACCAGCAGGGCCGCTTGAGCCGGTAGCCGTCGCTTCTCCCCCCTCGGCCGTTCCCGCTGATGATGATCTGGGAGTTCTTGAGACTCACCCCCGCCGTGTTCCCGTCCTGGTGGCCTCGGACCTGAACATCGGGGCCACCGCCGCCGCCACCGGGACTCGGGCCGAGCAGCAGCAGTCCCGCGACCATCACATTCATGATCATCGATGACATCCCTTCGAGGCGTCACTGAAAGGCTTGGCGTGCTGGAGCAGCTTGATCCGCCAGACCCCGTCCTCGCCCCGCCGGAGGCCGGCGACCTGGAGAAAGGGACGCCTGGCCCAGTCGGGCTGCTTGCGGACCGCCTTCCCGGTCTCCGCGTCCAGCAGCCGCATCCCGGTCTCGTCCACGCACGCGTTCAACTCGGCTCCCCTGCCGGTGACCGAGACGACGTTCAGCGCGTACAGCCGGGAGGTCCCGCGCACCGAACGGCGCTGGTCCAGGAACGCCTTCACCCACGCGTACGCGTCCGTGCTCGCCTCCTCCTGGACCGTCTCGTGATACGCGACGTCCTCGCCTCCGGTGAGGACCGCCCGGAAGGACCCGGCACGGTAGTCGCGGAAAGTGTTGATCATCGCGGTGGTGTCCTCGTCGGTCGTGGCAGGCCACTCCACCACCACCTGGACGTCGGCGGAGACCTGGACCGTCTCCACCCTCGGCGCCGCGGGCGCCGTCGCGGCCGAACCCGGTGAGGAGACCTCACCGGGAAGGTCGACGGGAGTGAACCGCTCGGCCTCCGACGGGGCACAGGCCGTCGACAGGAGGACGACCAGCGCGATCGCGACACGCACACCGATCACGCTAGGAGCGCCCAACCACCGAAACCACTGATATGCGCGATTCGGCATGACTCTCTCCTCGTCCTGCGTACGGCGACCCGCCACACCCCCCGCTCGGCGGTCACCGGGCACGGCACCGGCCCGCCGCCGCGTGACGTCCGGCGCACCGGCCGGGTCCGCCCGGCCCGTCATGCGGTCGGGGCCGAGCGCATCCGCCACGAGGGCAGCAGCTCGTCGATGAGGGCCTCGGTCTCGGGGGCCATCCCGCCGCCGTAGGGATGGGAGGCGGCCCTGCGGTGCAGGGCGTCGACCACGGCGCGCAGCCGGACGGGGTCGGCGGTGAGGTGGGTGGCCCGCAGCAGGTCGCGCCAGAGCCCCTCGTCGTCCGCGGCCAGCAGCAGCCCGGCGCGCACCGCCGCGACGGCCTGGTCGGTCTCGCCGCGGGCCAGGCGCACCTCGCAGAGCCGGTGCGCGGCGTCCGCGACACCCGCGGTCACGTTGTACTCCAGGTCGTCGGCGGCGAGCCAGGCGTAGCGGCCGCGGGAACGGCCGTTCAGCAGCGGGCCCCGTACCAGGCCCAGTGCCCGCTCAAGGAGGTCGGGACGCCCCCCGGGGTTGGCATGCGACTGGCGGACGAGGTCGCGGAAGAGCATCCAGTCGGTGCGCACCTCGGGGCCGAGCCTGAGCCGTCCGGACTCGTCGGCGTAGAGGTTGGGCCGCCCCTGGCTGTCGGTGCCCAGCCAGGCGACGACCCTCGCGATCGTGGCGTCCCTCACCACCGACTGCACCCCCCTCGGCCAGAGGATGCCGCCGAGCACGACGGGGTGGACACCGCCGGGATGCGTCGCCAGGTAGACGGCGAGCTCGACGGCGATCACGGCCCGTCCCTCCTCCATGGGCGCGGGGCCGACGACCTCGGCGGGACCGAGAATGCGCACCTCGACCGAGGGCGTGTGCGGTACGGGCTCCGGCTCGTCGGAAAACGGCTCGCCCTCCAGCCGCTCGGCCGCGAGGAACAGGTCGATCAGCGCGCGGTACTGGCGGCGGGGCAGCAGCTGCGCGGCCACGTCGAAGCCGAGCGCGTCGATCTCGGCACGGCCCCCCTCGGTGATCGTCCAGTTCCAGGTGGCGTGCGGCACGTCGCCCGCGATGACGTACCCGGCCGCGGTCCTCACCCCCTTCCTCGCGAGCAGGGCGAGGCGGCGGCCCTCCTCTGGGGTGGGGGCGATCGCGGACAGCAGGTAGTGCGGCGTGGCGACCGGGTCGGTGGCGCGCCCGTGGATCCGGCCGGTGAGCACCTCACCGGCGTGATCGCGCCTACCGGCCCCCGCCTCCAGCTCGGGCAGGATCTCCCCCAGGGTGCCCACGTACCTGATCCGGTCGGAGGCGATCACGGTCAGCTCCTCGCCGAAGCCGACCAGCGTGAGGCGCATCCGGTCCGACCAGCGGTTGGTGGCCAGCTCCACGGCGAGCGCGGCGAGGGCCTCGGTGGTCTGCGGGCCGTTGATGCCGATCGGGCCGTGGGCGGCCTCCAGGTCGACGAGCACCCTGCCCTCACCGTTGGAGCCGAGCGAGACCAGTCCGGGGTAGGGGGCGGGCGCGTCGGCGAGCGTCCGCTCGTCGATCATCCGGCCCTCGTGCGCGGGCAGCCGCCAGACCTGGCCGTCGTCGTGGGCGGTCCACGGCGCGGGCGCGTCGGAGTCCGGCGGATGGATCCACAGGTCGAGGGTCTGCGGCGACAGGTGGGCGGCGTACACCGTGGGCGGGACGCGGTTCTGGGCGGCGAGGGACCTGCCCAGGAGCCGGAGTCCGACATCGAGCATCCGGCTGCCGGGGGCGTCGGCACCGAGCCTGAGCGCGAGCTCGGCCTGGGCGGCGTCGTCCCTGGGCCGGGTGATCCGGTGCCCGAACGCCCGGTGCCAGAGCTGCTGCCTGCGCCTGCGTCCGAGCGCGACGAGCAGTCCCGCCGCCGCCAGCGAGGCCCCGGCCAGGTAGTCGAGCATCCCCAGGGTGGTTTCCTGCCCGGTGTTCTGCCCGAGGTCAGGGGGTTCCGCCACCGCCGCCGGGTCTCGTCGCTCCACCTGCCCGGGGTCTCGCCGCCCGCTGTCGGGTGCCGTGTCGGGCACGGCGGGGGCCCTGTCGGGGGTGCTGTCACGAGCGCTGTCGGGGGTACCGTCGCGGACGGTGTCACGGACGGTGTCCCCGCGTTCCTGTGCCGGGCCGGTCTCCCGCCTCCCGTCGGCCCCGACCCTGTCTCCGGCCCTTTCGCGGGGGTCGGAGACCTCGGGCGCGGGCTCCGCGGGAAGGTCGGCGCGGCCCGGGGTGAAGGTCTGGGTACGGCCGTCCAGCTCCGCCGGCTTGTCCGGGTGGTCCTTGAGGGTGTCGTCACGCGGCTGGGAGGCCGGGACGAGGTGGATGTTGCGCGCGTCGTCCGGCATGTCCAGGACCCAGCCGGGCCTGATCAGGTCGGCCATGTGGAGGCGGCTGCCGTCCGGCTGTTCCTTGTGCTGGTTGAGCCGGTAGATCTCCGGATACCGGCGTCCGTCACCGAGGCACTTCTCCGCTATCTCCCACAGGCTCTCGTGGTGGCGCCCGTGCGGCGGCTGCACCACGTAGACCTTCTTCGCCTTGCGTGCGGGCGCCAGTTCGGCCCGCTCGTCGGCGGCCGGAGCGGACGCCGACGACAGGCCGGTGGAGACGATGCCGGGAGCGGTGGGCGGCAGGCTGGTCAGCTTCGCGACCGGCAGGGCCACCGCCGAGACGGTGAACAGCAGCATGGCCGCCGAGACCAGCCGGTTGGCGAACATCTGCGTGCCGCCCGACAGCGGCACCCTGGCCGGCATGCCGACCCGGCGCAACCCCGCGTAGATCTCGACCAGCACGCAGACCACCAGCTGCAGCCACGCGAGCCAGACCAGCAGCACGAGGATCGCGACGATCGTGCTCGTACCCACCTGGCTGGTCAGCAGGTCGAGGTCGAGCAGCTCGGGCGGGAGCGGTGGCCCGGCCAGCCGGAACAGGGCGTAGGGGACCCCCGCGATGAGCGCGACCAGGACGACGAGCGCGCCGAGGCCGGCCAGCAGGTCTCCCGGCGTGCGCCTGGCCTTGATGCGCACGGGCTGTCGCGTGGGCATTCGTCTCCCTGCCTGTTCGAATTCGTCCTCGGTCAACCGGTGGGCCCTCGGTTCACGGCAGTTGGTCCTCCCCGATGTCCGGCCCGGCCGTGGCCTCGGCCTCCATCTCCGAACCGGGGAAGCCGAAGGCGGCCAGGAAGAACGCCTTCCAGGTGACGGAGACGCTCACGGCGACCTCGCCCTGGCCGCCGCCGAGGGTGCATTCCGTGAGCTGTACGTCGCCGCCGCCGTGGGCGGAGACGATCTCCCCGGCCTGTCCGCAGACCTCCCCCTCCCCCAGCAGCCGGGCCTGGCCGGTGGAGCGCAGGTGCTCGACGTCGATCTGGTCGGCGGCGGCCCTGGCGGCCTGCTCGGCGACGTCGGCCGCCCGCAGCCGGGCGTTGATGGCGGCCCCGCCGTCGACGAGCAGCCCGGCCAGCAGGAACACCACCACCGAGAAGATCACCGTGAAGATCGACATCGACCCTCGCTCGCCGAGCGCGGCGGGAGGAGACGAGGGCGCGAGGTTCACTCCTCGACCCTCCTGAACTGCTCCAGCGGGACCACCGAGTCGCCGCTGATGTCCTTGACCGCGCCGAAGCCCAGGAAGTCCAGATCCAGGGTGCAGGTCACCTCGGCCTGGACCCGGCCGCCCTCCTCCCAGGTCGTACCGGACAGGCTGACCTGCGGCTCGCACTCGCCCGACAGGGCTCCGCGCGCCGCCTCGTCCGCGGCGGCCTCGGCGTCGGCCAGGGTGCGCTCGACGGAGGCGGCCCTGGCGGCGTCCCTGGCGGCGCCGTTCACCTCGCCCTGGGCCTCGACCACCCTGCCCGCCCCCACCAGGAACAGCAGGAACAGCAGGAAGACCGGGGCGAGCAGCACCGTCTCGGTGCTGAGCGATCCTCGGTCGTCTCGGGCCCCGCGCGCCGACCTGGAGATCAGGGGGATCACTCGCATCCTTCGCTCCCGTCGTCGGGACGGAAGCACTCGATGGGACCGCCGAAGCGCGCGGTGACGGTGAACGTGGTGGACGGCAGCAGCGGGACGACCTGGACCGCCGAGGCACTCACCTCGACACCCCGCTGGTCGCCCTCCTCCCAGGCCGTGACCGTGGCGCCTTCGAGGAGTTTCGGGCCGATGGTGCGGATCAGCTCCTGGGCGCGGGACTCGGCGTCCTGCTGCCAGGACTCGGTGTCGACCCTGGCGAGCCGCGCCCCCTCCCTCGCCGCCGCGTCGGCGATCTGGCGTCCGTGGAACCACAGGGCGGACTGCACGATGAGCAGGATGACGACCAGCACCACCGGCATGATGATCGCCAGCTCGACGACCGTGGCGCCGCGTTCGCCGCCGCGGTCCCCGTCGCCGGGGCGCGCTCCTTCCTCCCGTTCGCGCTCGCCGTCCCTCTCCCGCTCCTCCGGGACGCGGCGTCGCGCGCGCTCACGGGTCTCCAAGTTCGCCGCCCCCGCCGCCGCCCCCGCCGCCGAACTGGTTGGAGATCTCGGCCTGCTTGCCTTCGACGAGGCTCTTGATGAGGGTGGCGAGTCCGAGTGCCACCCCGGCGATGATGGCCGTGATGATGACCCATTCGACGGCGGAGGCGCCCCGGGTGGGGGCGTTGCGCGCCTTCTCGATCCGGACGCTCAGAACGGCGGTCACGTAGACGATCCACGGATGGCTCAGCATGGTCAGGACCCCAACATCTTCATAGCGGCCGGGAAACTCAGGAAGATCACAAAACCCGCGCAGAGCAGGAGTTGCGCGACGAGCATCGACTGGGAACGCTCACCCGCCTGCCCCTCGATCTCGGCGAGTTCTCTGCGCCGCATGGTCGCGGCGCGGGCGGTGAGGGAGGTACGGACCTTGGCGCCGTCGTCGGCGACCAGCCCGAGGGCGGCGGACAGGTCGCGCAGCTCGTCGACATTGATCTCGTCACCGAGCTGGCCGAGGGCCTGCCAGGGGGTGATGCCAACGATCCTGGCGTTGCCGAGCGCCTCGCGGATGCGGGCCATCGCCCAGTTGGCCCCATCCTCGTCGGGTCCGGGACTGCCCACGGAGACCGCCATCATCAGCGCCTCGGGAACCCCTCGACCACCCGCCAGGTTCATCGCGACGAGGTCGAGGAAGGAGCCGACGACGTGCCGGAAGTCGCGGCGCATCCGCGCGGCGTCCCGCTTGATCTGCAGGTCGGGCAGGACGAAGAAGACTCCGGCGACCACGAGCGCGGCCCACAGCGGGACGGTGAGGGACAGCCCCCACCCCATCAGCACCAGCCAGCCGGCCAGCAGCGGGAACGCCAGCAGCCCGGAGACCGCGAGCAGCACCTTGGTCGCCAGGAAGCCCTCGAACGACCTGCCGAGCAGCGCGAGGTCGGCCCTCGCCGAGCGGGCCTCCCAGCCCCTCGCGGCGTAGAAGCGGCCCATCCGCTCACCCAGGCCGCGCCGGAACGCGCTCACCTCCTCGTCGGGCAGGATGAGCCGCGCCCGGGGCGCGTCGGTGCCCTCCCTGGCGGCGTCGAGCGCCATCAGGCGCGTCACCAGCCCGGGGCGGGCGGGAAACAGCGCCCGCAGGAGCAGGAACAGGCCCATCCCGAGCACCGAGCCCGCGAGAAGCGCCTCAGTCATCGCGCACCTCGCCTCCGGAGGGCAGGCCCAGCAGGCGGGCGGGCTTGTCGAAGCGGGCCAGGCGGCGCATCCAGGCGAACCCCGCGCCGAAGAACCCGGCCACCACCACGAGCACCGCCTGGCCGAGCGTGTTGTCGTACTCCTCCACGTAGGAGGGGTTGAACACGACGAGCATGACGGCGAAGGCGAGGGCCGTACCGACCACGATCTGCACGCTGCGGCGAGTGGAGCGGCGCTCGGCCTCGACCCGGCGGCGCATGTCGAGCTCCTCGCGGGCCGACACGGCCAGCGCGCCGAGGACGTCGCGCAGGCCGGGGCCGCGCAGCTTGGAGTTGAGGATGAGGGCGGCCACGACCAGGTCGGCGGAGGGGTCGTCGAGCTCGTCGGCGAAAAGCCTGAGCGCGTCGGGCAGCGCCATCCTGGTGTGCAGGCGGTCGACCATGGACCGCAGGTGCGGGCGCAGGGTGGGGGCGGCCGCCCGGATCGAGGAGGGGATCGCCTGTTCCAGCCCGGCCGCCCCGGCGATGGTGTCGCGGAGCGACTCGGTCCAGGCCGCCAGGGCCTCCAGCCGCCGCATCGCGGTCCGTTCCTCCGCGGCGCCGCCGGACAGGCCGCGCCAGGCCAGGGCCAGGAGCACGGCTCCCACCGCCATGACCGGCCACCCGGTCACCACGAGCACGAGCACCCCGGCGATGACCCCCACCGCCGACCGGGTGGACAGCGCGCGCAGGAACTCACGCCTGCCCGCCGACCTGCCGGGGGTGGCGGGGCGGACAGGCACCCCGTACAGGGAGAGGAAGAGCAGGAACAGCCCGGCGCCGAGCGCGAGACCGGAAAGCAGCACCAGCGGGTCGAACAGGCCCGGGGGGAGGGAGGTCATGCCCAGCCTCCCGGGTCGTAGCCGAAGTGGGCCAGCTCCTCAAGGCACGACAGCGGCGCGTGCGGTATCACCCTGCCGTCGGGCGCCATCGCGAACACCTCCGAGGAGAGCACCCGCCCGTCCACCCCGGCCACCTCGCGCACGCTCGACACGAAGCGGCGCAGCCTGCCGCCCACCGCGTAGTCGTTGCGCTTCTCGATGAACACCACGAAGTCGATCGCGCCGGCGATGAGCATGTGGGTGGCCTCGATCGGCAGGCGCTCCGAGGCCTGGAGGGCGTAGGTGGCGATGCGGTTGAAGACCTCCATCGAGGAGTTGGCGTGGATGGTCGACAGCGAGCCGTCGTTGCCCTGGGTCATCGCGTTGAGCATGGTGACGATCTCGTCGCCGAGGACCTCGCCGACGATCACCCGGGACGGGTTCATGCGCAGGGAGCGGCGGACCAGCTCCGCCATGGTGATCTCGCCCTGGCCCTCGGAGTTGGGGAGCCTTTGTTCGAAGGCGACCACGTTGGGATGAAGCTCGGGAAACTGGTCGAGGCCGAGTTCCAGGGCGCGTTCGACGGTGATGAGGCGCTCGGACGGCGGGATCTCGTTGGCGAGCGCGCGCAGCAGGGTCGTCTTCCCCGCGTTGGTCGAGCCGGAGATCATGATGTTCTTCCTCGCCGCCACCGCGGCCGCCAGGAACCGTCCCAGCTCAGGGGTGAGGGTGCCGTTTCCCACGAGGTCGCTGAGAAACACCTTGCCCAGCCGGGAGCGGCGGATGGAGATGGACGGGCGCACCGTCACGTCCATCACGGCCGAGAGCCGGGAGCCGTCGGGCAGGCGCAGGTCGAGCTGGGGGTTGGCGGTGTCGAACGGCCTGCTGGACAGGCCGCTGTAGGCGGCGAGGATCTGGATCAGCTCGACGAGCTCCTCGTCGGACTCGGCCACCGGGTCGCGCATGAGCTCCTGGCCGTCGGCGTAGCCGACGAACACCCGGTCGCAGCCGTTGATGTCGATGTTCTCGACCTCGGGGTCGTCGAGCAGCGGCTGGAGGCGGCCGACGCCGAACAGTGCCGCGTGGATGCCCGCGGCCAGCGCCTCCTCCTCCTCGGCGGTGGGCGGCGTCCTGCCGACGCCGATCTCGCCGCGGGCGAACTCCTCAAGGATCTGGGCGATCAGCGCGCGGGCGAACTGGCGCTCGTCCTCGCCGGTCATCGGCGGCAGGCCGCTGGCCTGGTCGAGGCGGCGCTGGTGGGCCAGCCTGTCGCCGACGTCCTGGCGGAAGCGCTTCACCAGCGTGTGGTCGATGGTCATGGCCTCACCCCGCCCGACGGCTCGACCGGCGAGCGGGCGGCCTGCTCCCGTGCGCGAAAGGCCGACTCGGCCGACTCCTGGGCGCGGAGCTGGGCGTCGAGACGGCCGCCCAGCTCCCTGGCGGTGCGGATCAGCAGGGAGCGGTCCAGGCGCCCGCCCCACTGGCCGCGCAGCAGTTCCGCGCCCTTGGGGTCGTGCGCCAGCCCGCTCACGAAGGCGACGTGCCTGCCGGTGCCCGCGACGATCCGGCGCACCTCGTCGATGGTCGTGCGGTACTGGCGGGGGTCGGCGATCACCACCACGCCCACCTGGGGCTCGCGCGGCATGATCTGCAGGCGTTCGCGCAGGTGGGCGACGTGGTCGAGGCTCGCCCTCGTGAACAGCACCACGAGCGAGGCCTCGGTGGTCAGCTCGGCGAGCTGCGGGTGCCCGCCGAGCCGGCCGCAGTCGGCGAGCACGTCGGCGTCGGGCAGTGTGGCCAGCGCCCGGCCGAGCGGGCCCCAGAGCCAGGTCAGCCCGGACGCCTGCTCGCCGTGGGTGAGCCCGGCCAGCACGTCCAGACCACCGACGATCTTCTGGGTGTGCTCGTGGATCTGGTCGGGGTGCAGGCCCCTGCGGGCCATGGCCCCCAGGGTGAGCAGGCCCCTGGCGGGGTTGAGCACGCCGCCGTCGGCGGCGGGCAGGCGGTAGGCGAGGTCGCCGCCCGCCGGGTCGCACTCGGCGAGCAGCACCGGGCGCGGCCAGATCGCGCCGAGCGCGGTGGCCGCCGTGGTCACGCCGGGCGCGCCCTTGTCCGCGGCCAGCACGATGAGCGCCACGTCAGCGCGCTCCCGGCAGTTCGGCGAGGGCGATCTCACCGGCGGAGGCGTACGCGACGATCTGCGGTGAGACGGAGCTGTCCACGATGATGGTGACCAGGCCGTTCGCCCCGGTCCTGCCCGGTGTGCCGATCTGGTGGACGAGGGCGCTCTGCGCCAGCACCCGGCTCTCCCTGTCGGCTCCGCTCCCCTTGCTCGGCACGTGGACGACCTGGACCCGGTCTCCGCGCTCAAGGGTGCCCGGCGTCTGGCCGGGTTTGAGCGCGAGGCCGACCTGGGCCTTGCCCGGGCCGAGCTCCCTGCTGGAGGAGACCACCATGTCGCGGGTGAGGAGTGTGCCGGGCAGAAGGGTGACGCGGGCGAAGTTCTCGGTGACGCGGGCACGCTGTGACCAGGCCACGTAGCCGATGCCGGTGTCGGCGATCTGGACCTCCTTGAGCATCGCCTCGGTGAAGGGCTGCCCGGCGCCGATCTGCTGGGAGACGGCGATCGCCGAGACACGGTCACCGCTGCGAAGGACGAGCAGCGTGGTGGCGAGGGCGCCGCCCAGGATGAGGAGGACGGCGAGGGCGGCGAGGGCGGGTTTGCGCTCGCGTGGGGGCACGGGAAGCTTGCGCGACGCCGGGCCCGACAGGGCGCCCGCCGAGGTCTGACGCTCGGCGTTCACCGGGGCGCGGCCCGTTGGCTTCTCACTGGTCCTCATGGGTAGGGGGACTCCCAGAGTGATCAAAAACATGGGGAACTACTGGTCGAATTTACGCCATTATGCGCACCATGCCGACGGGCTGTCGGACAAAAGCCAGGACCCATGCTCGTTTGATAGGAACACCTCTGTCAACGCCACTTCAGAAGAAGGTGGCCGTTTGGCTAGCTGACGGGAGGCTTATCCGGGTGATATGGACGATAATTAACTCTCGTACCAATCACCCCAGCTTTTTCTCCCCTCATTCCCGTGCCCGGCACGCCCGCCGCGCAAGGGATGCCGCCGTTTTCCGGATCCGGAACGGAACGCGCGGCTCTCCCCCCGGTTCTCCGAACAGGTTTTCCACAACCTCGCATCACGGGCAGGTCACCGCCACGAAGCCTCCCCAGCGACAAATGCCCACTTGAGACGGGATAACCAGCCAACACCCTCGGATGGTTATCCACAGGTTTTACCGTTTTCCACATACCGGTCGTGAGTCACGACATTGCCGCGAACACTCCCACCGGGATGGTTTTCACTCTGTACGGTGGACCCGCGGCCCGACCCGAGGAGAGCGGCGATGCGGATCATGCTCACCGTGCTCAGCGAGCACGCCGACCGCGATGTGGTGGTCGAGGGCGACGAGACGACCACGGTGGCACGGCTCGCGGAGTCCCTGGCGGGCCAGGGCGGCGAGCGGCCGAGCAACGTGGTGCGGCTGACGCGCAGCAAGGCCCCCTACGGGCTGGATCGCGACTCCGCGGGCGCCGAGCCCCCGACGCTGTGGATGGACGGCCGCCCCCTCGACCCCGCCGCCCCCGCGCTCGGCCTGCTCCGCGACGGCGACCTCGTCACCCTCGACCGCTCCCTCGCGGTGGCCACCCTCGCCGAGGAGCCCGGCGGGATCGTGGAGATCCGGGTGGTCGGCGGGCCCGCCGCGGGCTCCGTGCACCGCCTCAGCCTGGGCGTGCACACCATCGGCTCCGACCCCGCCTGCTCGGTCGCCGTGGCCGACCCCCGGCTGCCCGCGCGGGCGGCGGTGGTGCGGCTCACCCCCGACGCCATCACCGTGGAGCCCGGGGAGGGCACGGCGCCCCTGCTGGACCGCGCCCCCCTGGAAGACCCGCTGCCCTGGCCCGAACACGCCCTGCTGAGCTGCGGCGGCACCGTGCTCACCCTCAAGGCGGTGGAGCCGCCCGACGCCCACCTGGACGCGCAGCCCGACGGCGGGCTCGCCTACAACCGGCCGCCCAGGTTCCGGCCGCCGGCCGCCGCGCGGCGCTTCGAGGTCCCCGCCGAGCCCAGGCGCGCGGAGACGATGCGGCTGCAGCTGCTCACCGCGTTCCTGCCCGCCGCACTGGGGGTGGGCCTCGCCATCGCCCTCAAATCGCCGTACTTCCTGCTGTTCGCGTTCATGACACCACTGATCATGATCGGCCAGTGGTGGAGCGACAGGCGGCACGGCCGCAAGCAGTACCGCCAGCAGCTCAAGGAGTACAAGCAGCGGCTTGAGGTCTTCGAGGCGGCCGTGGAACGGGCGCGCGCCGACGACGAGACCGCCCGCCGCGCCGCCGCGCCCGACCCCGCGGAGGTGCTGCTCACCGTGACCGGCCCCCGGCGGCGGCTCTGGGAGCGGCGCGACCACGACCCCGACGCGCTGCGGCTGCGGGTCGGCCTCGCCGACCTCCCCGCCGACCTGGAGTTCACCCCCGAGCGCTCCGCGCCGGCCGGCGCCCCGCTGCCCGCGCCGCCCACCTGCCAGGCGGTACCGGTGGCACTCGCCATGCGCCGCCTGGGCGTCGTCGGCCTCACCGGGCCCAGGAACACGACGGCGGGGGTGGCGCGCTGGCTGGTCGGCCAGGCCGCCGCCCTGCACAGCCCGCGCGACCTGGCGATCGTCGTCCTGTCCGCGCACGGCGACGGCGAGGAGCGCTGGAACTGGGTCCGCTGGCTGCCGCACTGCGCCCCGCGCGGCGGCGAGGACTGCGTCGCCCTGGTCGGCGCCGACCCGGAGAGCGCGGCCCGCCGGGTGAGCGAGCTCGCCGCGCTGATCGACGAGCGCCTCGGTGACGACGCCGCCGCGGGTCCCGCGGCCAAGCTGGGCCGAATCCCGGCCGGCTGGGGCGATCTCGGCGGGGCCACGGGCGCGGGCGCCGAGCAGCCGTACGCCGCCCCCGTCTACGACGAGCGTCCCTACGACGTGCTGGTCGTGCTCGACGGCGCGCAGGCGCTGCGCGCCCTGCCCGGCATGCCCCAGGTGCTGCGCCAGGGGCCCAGGGCGGGCGTCCACACCCTGGCCATCGACGGTGACCAGCGACTGCTGCCCGAGGAGTGCGCCACCGTCGCCGCCGTGGAGGCCGACGGCACGGTGCGGCTGCGCGGCGGCGGCCTGGACGACCTCGGGGAGATCCTCGCCGACCAGGTGACGGCCGCCTGGTGCGACAGGCTGGCCCGCTCGATGGCACCGATCCGCGATGTCAGCCGCGACGACGCCGGGCTCGCCCTGCCGGACTCCGCGCGGCTCCTTGACCTGCTGGAGCTGCCCTCACTCTCCGGCTCGGCCCTGACCGGACGCTGGGGGCGGGCCACCGAGGCCGTGGTGGGAGTGGGCCCCGAGGGGCCGTTCTCCGTCGACCTGCGCAGGGACGGGCCGCACGCGCTCATCGCGGGCACCACGGGCGCGGGCAAGTCGGAGCTGCTGCAGAGCCTGATCTCCTCGCTGGCGGTGGCCAACCGGCCGGACGAGATGACGTTCGTGCTCATCGACTACAAGGGCGGTGCCGCGTTCAAGGAGTGCGTGCGGCTGCCGCACACCGTCGGCATGGTGAGCGACCTCGACGGCCACCTCACCCAGCGGGCCCTCGCCTCGCTCGCCGCGGAGATCCGCCGCCGCGAACGCCTGCTGCTCGCCGTGGGGGCGAAGGACATCGAGGACTACCACGAGCTGCGCGACACCCGCACCGCCCGCGCCTCCCGCGACCTGCTCGTCGCCGGAGGCGGCACGCAGGTCAGGCCGATGCGCGGCCGTTCCGGCGCCTCGGCGTCCCTGGAGCCCCCGCCGCCGCTGCCCCGGCTGGTGCTGGTCATCGACGAGTTCGCGGCCATGGTGAGCGAGCTGCCCGACTTCATGACCGGGCTGGTCGACATCGCCAGGCGGGGACGCTCGCTGGGCATCCACCTCATCCTCGCCACCCAGCGGCCCGGCGGCGTGGTGACCGCCGACATCCAGGCCAACACCTCCCTGCGGATCGCCCTGCGGGTCACCGAGGCGTCGGAGTCGGCCGACGTCATCGGCCGCCCCGACGCCTCGTACATCCCCAAATCCGCTCCCGGCCGCTGCTACGTGAAGTCGGGCGCGGGGGCCGCGACGTCCGTGCAGACCGCGCGGATCGGCGGCCGGAGTCCCGGCGCCTCCGGCGGCGAGGTGAGGATCCGGGTGACGGAGGTCGGGTGGCAGGCCCTGGGACAGCCCAGGCCGGTGCACGCCGGGGCCGAGAGCGGCCACGTCACCGATCTCTCCCTGCTCGTCGACGCCCTGGTCGAAGCGGCCCGCCTGGACGGGATCGCCGAGCAGCCGAGTCCCTGGCTCGAACCGCTCCCCGACCTCGTGACCGTCCCCGTCCTTTCCGCGACGCCCGTGTCCTCCGGTGACGCGCCCCGCGCCCTGCCGTACCGGGCGGGGGTCGAGGAGGTGCCGCCGCTCGCCTTCGGGATCACCGACCTGCCCTGGGCGCAGGACCGGCGCGCACTCGCGCTCGACCTGGCCCACGGGGGGCACCTGCTCGTCGCGGGCGCCTCACGCAGCGGGCGCTCCACCGCGCTGCGCACGCTGGCCGGGGCGATCGCCGCCGGAGCCTCCCCCGACGACGTTCACCTGCACGCGATCGACTGCGGCTCGGGGGCGCTGCTCCCCCTGATGGCGATGCCGCACTGCGGGGCGGTGGTGACCCGCGACCAGCTCGACCGGGTGGAACGGCTGCTGGCCAGGCTCCGCGCGGAGGTGGGGCGGCGCCAGCAGCTCCTCGCCGAGGCCGGGTACGCCTCGCTGGCCGAGTTGCGCGCCGCCGCGGACGGGCCTCGGCTGCCGTGGCTGGTCCTGATGCTCGACCGGTGGGAGGGGTTCGTCGCCGCGTTCGAGGCGTACGACTACGGGCGGCTGATCGAGTCGCTGATGCAGCTGCTGCGTGAGGGCCCCGCGGTGGGACTGCGTGCCGTGGTGACCGGCGACAGGTCGGCGCTGATCGGGCAGATCTCCACGGTCTTCGACGACCGGCTGATCCTGCGGCTGGCCGACCCCACCGACTACGGCCTGGCGGGGCTGTCCGTGAAGGACCTGCCCGCGACCCTCGCGCCGGGCCGGGCGCTGTCGACCGGCGAGCACGGCACGATCGAGAGCCAGATCGCCCTGCTGTGCGACGACCCCTCGGGCCCGGCGCAGGTCGCCACGCTCCAGGCTCTGGCCCGCTCGGCGCCGGAGATCACCGGGGAGCCGCCGATGCGGGTGGACGCGCTGCCGATGCGCGTCACCGCCGCGCAGGTCCTGGACCTCGCGCCCTCCTTCCGGCCTCCTTCGCCGCTGTGGGCGCTGCTCGGCGCGGGCGGCGACTCGCTGGCACCGCTCGGCGTCGACCTGCTCGCCCACGGCCCGGCGGCGGTCGTCGCGGGTCCGCCGAGGTCGGGCAGGTCGACGGCCCTGCTGACCGCCACCCACTCGCTGCTCTCCCACGGCACCCCCGCGGTCCTCGTCACCCCTCGGCGCAGCCCCCTGTGCACGCTGGTGGACACCCCCGGTGTGCTGGCCGTGCTGGACTCGGGCGGCGACCTGCACGAAGCCGTCGCGGGGCAGGACCGCTACGTGGTGATCGTCGACGACGCCGAGCTGATCTCTCCCGACTCCCCCCTGGGCACCGCGCTGGAACAGGTGCTGCGAAGCGGCAGGGACGGTGAGCACGGCATGCTCATCGGCGGCACCACCGGCGATCTGACCACCGCCTACCGGGGGTTCGCGGCCGAGGCGCGCAAGGGCAGGACGGGCCTGCTGCTCGCGGTCCAGAGTCCCGCCGACGGCGACCTGTTCACCGTCCGCCTGCCCCGCGGCGCGGTCGGCGGCCCTCCCGGCCGCGGCCTGCTCGTCACCCTGGGATCGGTCATCCCCATCCAGGCCGCCGTCACGTGAGAGGGCGTCGTCCCGCGACGGTTCGTCATCGCACGAGCGGCCACCGGGGCGGCGCCCCCTCCGCCGTCGATGCGCCGATACGGAAAAGCGTCAATGCGGAAATGCCCCGCTCCTCAAAGGGCGGGGCATTTCGGCGGACCGTTTCCTATCGTGTGGCGGATTCGATATTGCCGCGGTAGGTGTTGATGACCCGGGATGCCTCGGACAGCTCCTCGGACATGCGCTGGAAAGCGGCGCGGTAGTTCTGCCAGGCCTCGCTGAAACGCTGGGCACCGGGCCCCGTCCAGGCGGTGCCGACCTTCGCGGCCTCCCGGTCGAGGGCGGCCACGGTGGCCCTCACCTGGTCGGCCTGCTGGGTGAACTGGGTGGCCATCTGCTGCATTTCCGCGGGATTGCCGCCGAGCAAGTTCTGGCTCATGCCAGTCTCCTTCGGATCGGTGTCGGGGGGAGTCGGTCGCCAAACGAAATCACGATAGGCGTAAGGATCACAGGGGTGCCCGGGTTATGCCAAGCGGCTATGGACGTTCCCTCGGCAACTGAGAGGCTAAACGTTCTCCAACGCCTTGATTTTTCATAATTCAGAGGGCTACAGGATGGTTATGGGAGATCATGGTGAAGGACGAGACCTCGGGAGCGGCGGGGCGGCGCTCCCTCCGCGCCCCGGCCGGGACGGGACCGCGGCCGGGACCGTGACCGGGAGCGGGACCAGGACCGTGACCGGGGCCGGGACCAGGAGCGATAGCACGAGCGGGACCGGGGGCCGGCACCGGGACCCACCGCACCCTCCCCATGAGGCGGCGCCTACACTCCGTTGAAGGTCCGCCAGTCCTCTCCTCCGCGCGTACTGGCACGTAATGAAGGGAACGACGCCGGTGCACAAGGTCTTGATCGCCAACCGTGGTGAGATCGCCGTACGGATCGCCCGTGCCTGCAAAGACGCCGGGTTGACCAGCGTCGCCGTCTACTCCGACCAGGATCTGGACGCGCTCCATGTCCGGGTCGCGGACGAGGCCCGCGCACTCGGCGGTGAGACTCCCGCGGAGACCTACCTCGACGTCGGCAAGCTGCTGGGCATCGCCGCCGAGGTCGGAGCCGACGCCGTGCACCCCGGCTACGGCTTCCTCGCCGAGAACGCCGCCTTCGCCCAGGCCGTGATCGACGCGGGACTCACCTGGATCGGTCCACCGCCGGCCGCGATCACCGCACTCGGTGACAAGGTGCAGGCCCGCCACATCGCCCAGAGGGTCGGCGCACCGCTCGTGGCAGGCACCAAGGATCCGGTCTCCGGGAGCGAGGAGGTCGTCGCCTTCGCGCGCGCGAACGGCCTGCCGATCGCGATCAAGGCCGCGTACGGCGGCGGCGGGCGCGGCCTGAAGGTCGCGCGCACCCTGGAGGAGATCCCCGACCTGTACGACAGCGCGGTCCGCGAGGCCGTCACCGCCTTCGGCAGGGGCGAGTGCTTCGTCGAGCGCTACCTGGACCGGCCCCGGCACGTGGAGACCCAGTGCCTCGCCGACTCCCACGGCACCGTGGT
>Ga0233377_1000112_pt1 | contig 49166 bp, 44 predicted proteins | sample ElkDunMinimDraft_6_FD_191540 | JGI IMG/M metagenome (GOLD analysis project Ga0233377, IMG submission 191540) | Fecal eukaryotic communites from dung pellets of Tule Elk in California, USA - Elk Dung E36 | ecosystem: Host-associated > Mammals > Digestive system > Large intestine > Fecal | place...
CGTCGGCCTGGGCCTCCTTGACGCCTGTCACACCCGCGACCGAGACATAGTAGATAAAGCCAGAAGTGCCCCGGGCGATGACCTGAAGACGCGCATCATCCGACGTCGGCGTGGCCAAACGGATCAGCGACACATCGACCGCGTCCAGCGCCGCCACCAGAGGCGCGGCCTCTTCCGGCGGGCAGTCGACCATGATCAAGCCGTCGACACCGGCTTCGGCGGCGTCGCGGGCGAAGGCTTCATAGCCATAGGATTCCACCGGGTTCAGATAGCCCATCAGGATCATCGGTGTCTGGTCGTCGCCTTCACGAAAGGCCCGCACCAGATCCAGCGTCCGCGCCATGGTCATGCCGGCGTCCAGACCGCGCAGGGCGGCCTTCTGGATGGTCGGCCCCTCGGCCATGGGATCAGAGAAGGCCAGACCCAGTTCGATCAGGTCGGCCCCGGCTGCGGGCAGGCCGCGCAGGACGGCCAGAGCCTGATCCCACGACGGATCGCCCGCCATGACATAGGGGACGAAACCGGCGCGCGCCTCAGCCTTCAGCGCCGCAAACCGCGCATCGATGCGGGCGGTGGTCATGATCCGGGCGTCGCCGGGCTGGCGACGCAGACATCACCGGGAATGGTGGCGAAGGCCAGATAGGCAGGGGCGCCCGGCCCCGGCGTGCGGGTTTCATCAGCAAAAGCCTGCATCTGGAAGGCTTCGCAGCCGCCGCCTTCCTTGCGTCGGACGAAGACGATCAGATTGGCGTCCCCCGCCCCGACCAGCCAGCCCTGTCCTGTGAACGCGGCGGAATAGGCGTCGGCCACGCCCTGCATGCCCGCCTGCGTCGACGAGATGCAGAAGGCGATGCGCGCCAGCTCCGCACGGCCGCCGCACGTCGGGTCAGCCGTCGCCCCGGCGACTTGAGGCAACTCCACAGTCTGGGGTGCAGGCGCGGTCGGCGCCGCATCCTGAGCCGCAGCAGGCAGGGCCATCAAAGCCGCAAAGGCCAGAGCCAGTTTCATCATGTCAGATCTCCACACCCAGGTGTTTGGCCACGGCAAAAATATCCTTGTCGCCCCGTCCGCTCATGTTCAGCACGACATCGCCGCCCTTGCCAACCTCGCGGGCGATGTCGCCGACGCGCGCCAGGGCGTGACTGGGCTCCAGCGCCGGGATGATCCCCTCCAGCTTCGAGCAAAGCTGGAACGCTTCCAGCGCTTCAACGTCGGTGGCGGCGCGGTATTCGGCGCGGCCCAGGTCGTGCAGCCAGGCATGCTCCGGCCCGATGCCGGGATAGTCCAGCCCTGCTGAAATCGAATGGCCTTCCAAAATCTGGCCGTCCGCGTCCTGAAGCAAATAGGTGCGGTTGCCGTGCAGAACGCCGGGGCGTCCGCCCTGGATGGAGGCGGCGTGATCCGGGCCGTCCAGACCTCGCCCGGCGGCCTCGACCCCGATCAGGCGCACGCCCGCATCGCCGATGAAGGGGTGGAACAGGCCGATGGCGTTGGACCCGCCGCCGATCGGCGCCACGCAGGCATCGGGCAGCTTGTTCTTGCGGGCCAGCATGGCGGCGCGGACTTCGCGGCCGATGACGCACTGAAAGTCGCGCACCATGGCCGGATAGGGGTGGGGCCCGGCGGCGGTGCCGATCAGATAATAGGTGTCCTCGACATTCGTCACCCAGTCGCGCATCGCCTCATTCATCGCGTCCTTCAGCGTCGCCCGGCCCGAAGTCACCGGCACCACCTCGGCCCCCAGCAGCTTCATGCGGAAGACGTTGGGCATCTGACGCTCGACGTCGGTGGCGCCCATGTAGACGATGCATTTCAAGCCGAAGCGGGCGCAGACGGTGGCCGTGGCCACGCCATGCTGGCCGGCGCCGGTCTCGGCGATGATGCGGGTCTTGCCCATCCGCATGGCCAGAAGCACCTGGCCCATGCAGTTGTTGATCTTGTGCGCGCCCGTATGGTTCAGGTCCTCGCGTTTGAACCAGATGTCGGCGCCGCCGTGATGCTCGGTCAGCCGTTCGGCGAAATAGAGCGGGCTGGGACGGCCGACATAGTCGGTCAAGAAGCCGTCCAGTTCGGCCTGAAACGCCGGATCGGCTTGAGCCGCCGCATAGGCCGCGTTCAGCTCATGGATCAGCGGCATCAGGGTCTCGGCCACGAAGCGTCCGCCATAGGGGCCGAAACGGCCCTCGGCGTCAGGCATGGCGTATTGGTTGGGCAAGCTGGCGTTCACGGGAGAGGAGCTTTCACGCAGGTCACGTCGGAATTACGACCGGAGGGAATTACGACCGGGCCGCCTGCAAAAAGGCCGCGATCCGGCTCGCGTCCTTAACACCGGGCGCGCTTTCAACGCCAGAGGACACATCCGCCAGCATCGCCCCGCTGATGGCTGCGGCCTCGGCCAGATTGTCGGGGTTGAGCCCTCCGGCCAGGAACCAGGGCCGCGCGAACGTCCGTTCGGCCAGCAACCCCCAATCGAAGGTCGCGCCCACCCCGCCCGGCAGGACCGACCCCTTGGGCGGCTTGGCGTCAAACATCAGATAGTCGACCACCGACGACCACGCCTCGACCCCGTCGAAATCCTCAGCCGAGCGGATCGGCAGGGCCTTGATGATCCCGGCCCCGGTCAGCCGTCGGACTTCGACCGCCCGCTCCGGCGTCTCCGATCCATGCAGCTGGATCAGGTCGGGTTTGAGGATCAGGGCGATCTCGGTCAGCAGGGCGTCGTCGGCGTCCACGGTGACGGCCACAATCCGCGCCTTCCCGCGCGCCCGTTCGAACAGGGTCGCGGCGTGCAGCGGCGCGATGTGGCGCGGACTGGGCGGAAACACCACCGCCCCGACAAACGCCGCACCACCGGACAGGGCGGCGTCCAGCGTCTCCGGCGTGGTCAGGCCGCAGATCTTGACCTGAAGGGATGGCGTCTGGCTCATGACCCGCAGGTGCCCCCGGCCCGGCTTCGGGTCAAGCGGCGGCGGGGCGATAAAGGTCCGCATCAGGATCAGGCCGCCCCCGCACGGCGGCAGAGACGACCTGGCTGGCGATCAGCGAATAGGTGATGCCGTTGCCGCCGAAGCCCATGACCGCCCAGGCGTTCTGCATGTCCGGCACGGGGGCGATCGACGGCAGACTGTCGGACGATTCCCCGAACGCCGCGGCCCAGGCGTAGTCGGCTTCAAACTCCAGCCCCGGCAGAAGGATCTGCAGTTTGTCGATGATGGCCGCCTGCTTTCGCTTCAGCTTGGCCTTGTCTTCATGGGCCAGAGGGTCATGCTCGTCCTCGCCGCCGACCACGATCCGCCCGTCGCCGCCCATGCGGAAATACAGATAGGGGTCAGAGGCCTCCCAGACGACCATATTGCGCAGCCAGGCCGGGCATGCCTGACGCGGCTGCGACGCCAGCGCCCAGGTCGATGTCACCTCGGCTCCGGGCGTAGGGACGCCCTTGGGAAACTCATAGCCGCAGCAGAAGACGACCATCTTCGCCCTGACGACGTGACCGGCGTCCGTGATCAGGGTGACGCCGTCTGGATCGCTGACCGCCTGCTGCACCTCGACCGGGGAGTGAATCCGGGCGCCCCGGGCCGCCGCTCGACGCAGCAAGCCCGCCGCCAGGCGGGCCGGGTCGGCGCTGGCCGACCCGGGCGACAGGATCGCCCCGGTGCGATCAACGCCGAAGCGGTCTCGCAACGCCGCCGCGTTCAGATATTCTCCGTCCAGCCCGATGTTCGAGCGCGCCCGAAACTCCGCTTCAAGGGCCCGATGCCCATAGGCGTCTCCGGCCAGATAGAGACTGTCCTTGGCGCTGAATCCGCAACGAATACCTTCGCGCTCAACCAGGGCCTTCAACGTCTGGACGGCGGCGTAGGACCGCAAATAGGCGCGTCGGGCGTCAGCCTCGCCGATCCGTTCAGCCAACGCCGTCAGCGGCAGATCGATCTCCCACTCCAGCATGGCGGTCGAGGCGATGGTCGATCCCATCAGCGGCTCACGCCGGTCCAGCACGACGACCGAATGATCGCGCGACAATTCGTAGGCCATCAGAGCGCCGCTGATCCCCGCCCCGACCACGGCCACATCGACCGAGACCGCTTCCTTAAACGGACGCAGCGGAACTTTCAGTTCGGGGCTGTCCGCCCAGACGGATCGTCCTGTGCGCAGATCGCGCTTGATGGTGGCCCCGGTCATGGCACGCTCCAGATTGCGACGCCGTAAAGCCTCCCGCTCAAACGGGTTCCGGATCAGGCGAAGATCAGATCGATCTCGGCCGGAGTCAGCAATCGCCAGTCGCCGGGCGCGAGGTCATCGGGCAGAGCCAAAGCCCCAACTCGCTCCCGGTGCAGGTCCTCGACGTGGTTGCCGACGGCGGCGAACATGCGGCGCACCATATGATAGCGGCCCTCCGTCACCATCAGACGGGCCTCTGTGGGAGACAGCACTTCCAGAACGGCGGGGGCCAGAGGCTTGTCCTCCCCCTCCAGCACCAGACCGCCCGCCTCGAACACCGCCTGTTCGGTCCCGACCAGAGGCCGGGCCAGCACGGCGCGATAGACCTTGGCCACATGGCGGCGCGGCGAGATCACCCGGTGCAGCAGGTCGCCGTCGTCGGTCAGCAGCAGCAGGCCGGTGGTCTGCTTGTCCAACCGGCCTATGGTCGAAATGGCCGGGTCGCGGCGGCGCCAGCGGCTGGGCAGGACGTCATAGACCAGCGCCCCCTCCTCCTTGCGCGAACAGGTCATGCCCAGCGGCTTGTTCAGCATCATCACCAGACCAGCGGGCGGGTCCAGGGGACGGCCGTCGACCTGCATCCGTTCCGGAAGGTCGGGCGTTACGGGGATGCGTTTCGACACATCGATCAGCTCGACGCCGTCCAGCACGATCCCCCCTACACGCCCCAGCCGCGCCACCTCCGTGCGCGAGCCGTAACCCAGCGAGCCCAGCAGTTTGTCGATGCGAGCGGTGGGAACTTTTTTCGTCGCCCTATCACCCGTCGGGCTGCTTGAGGGCGTGGTCACTTCACCGCCTCGAACAGTTTGTATCCGCCCGCATCGGCCACCATCCGCACCCGCTTGAAGGCGGCGTTCAGTTCGGCCTCATAGGGCAGGTGACGGTTGGCGACGCACCACAGGACGCCGCCCTTGTGCAGCAGTTCGGCGGCCTTGCGGATGAAGGCCTGGCCCAGGCGGCGGTCTTCTGCCCCGCCGTCGTGGAAGGGCGGATTGCTGACCACGAAGTCGAGGTCCCCTGCCGCTTCCAGCGTGCGCACATCGGCCCAGTCGATGGCGACGCGCGGGTCGTCAATGTTGCGGCGGGCGGCGGCGACAGCGCGGCGGTCCAGGTCGATCAGGCGCAGGGCGGTTACGGCGGGCGAGCGCAGCACCACGGTGGACAGGGCCCCATAGCCGCAGCCCAGATCGACGCCCGCCCCCTTCATCGGCGGCAGATGCTGGGCCAGCAGCAGCGAACCAGCGTCGATGCGGTCCCAGGCGAAGACCCCCGGTTGCGACCAGGCCTCCAGTCCCTCGACCAGACGCAAGGCTCCCGCCTCTATCGCTTCATCCAGACCGGTCGCGGCTTCGGGATTGGCGACGACGCAGCGGCGGTGGTGGGCCTTGGCGCTTTCGCCGACCGTGACGCCGAACGCCTCCAACTCCTTCTTCAGGCGCGATCCGCCCTTGTCCTTGGCGGCCATGACATCCAGCCGTCCGCCGGGTTTCAACGCCCGCAGGGCCAGCGCCAGCGTATAACGCCGCTCCAGCACGCCGGGCGGGGCGTAGATCATGATTTCGTCGGCCGAACCGGGCGCGATCTCCTCCAGCGAGGCAGAACCGGGGATCAGGGGCGAAAGCTGGGTCGCGGCGCCGGGCGGATCGAACACAACGGGCGGGCGGCCATAAAGAAGCGAGGTCATGCGCGGCCCTATAACGCCAACCGCCGCCAAGGCGAAACGGCGCTTGCCTTCCCCTGCGGCGCCGTCCGACAGTCGGTCCATGCTGATGACCGACATGATCCGGCGCGGCGCGCGCCAATACGCCGACCGACCCGCCGTCTTCTATGGCGATGAGGTCCTGACCTTCGCCGAGGTGGACGCCGCCTCCGACGCCCTGGCGCGGCTGTTGATCGGCCGCCACGGCCTGACGCCGGGCACGCATGTCGCGCTTTTGGCCTCAAACGGCCTGCACAGCATGACGCTGGACTTCGGCTCCACCAAGGCGCGTCTGGTGCGCACCCCCTTGAACGCCCGTCTGGCCCTGGCCGAACATGTGCAGATGGTTTCGGGCGTCGGGGCGACCCTGCTGATCTATTCGCCGGACCTGTCCGAGCGCGCCGCTGAACTGGCCGCCGCCCTGCCCGGCCTGACTCTGCTGGACCTCGAGCGCGACCTTCTGGACCGGCGCCATGAGGCCGACCCCGCCGTGCCCTTGCCCACGCCCCGGCCCGAGGACCCGCTGCTGGCGCTCTACACCTCGGGCACCACCGGCGTGCTGAAGGCGGCGGTCCACACCCAGGCCAGTTTCGGCGCCATCGCCCGCAACATCCTGCTGAACATGATCCAGCCCCGGCCAGGCGACATCATGCTGCACGCCGCCTCCCTGATCCACGCCAGCGGCACCTTCGTCCTGCCCTACTGGGTCAGCGGCGGGGCTTCGGCGGTCCTTCCTGGCTTCGCCCCCGCCGACTATCTGGCCGCCATCGAACGCTATCGACCCACGGCGCTGAACCTGGTGCCGACCATGATCGGCATGCTGCTGGACACCCCCAGCGTGGAGCGGACCGACTTCACCTCGGTGCGTGACATAATCTACGGCGCCTCGCCCATGCCGCGCCCGATCATCCGCAAGGCTCTGGACCTGTGGGGCCCGCGTCTGATGCAATACTACGGCCAGACCGAAGCGCCCCTGAGCCTCGCCGTCCTGAGCAAGGAAGACCACGTCGGCGAGGGGGCCGAGGCGCGTCTGTCGGCCTGCGGACGCCCTACGCTGGACTGCGAAATCCGTCTGGTGGACGAGGCGGGCGCCGTCGTGGCGCCGGGCGAGCCGGGCGAGATCACCGTCCGCGCGCCCTTCATGATGGCCGGCTATCATCGGGCGCCGGATCTGAACGCCGCCACCTTCACCGACGACGGCTTCATCCGCACCCGCGACATCGGCCGCATCGACGAGAGCGGTCTGCTGCATCTGGTCGACCGGGCCTCGGACATGATCGTCACCGGCGGCTACAACGTCTATCCGCGCGAGGTCGAGGACGTTCTGGCCGCCCACCCCGCCGTGATCGAGGCCGTGGTCGTGGGCCTGCCCGACGACAAATGGGGCGAGGCCGTCACCGGCTTCGTCGTCCTGCGCCAGGCGGCGGATGAGGCCGACATCATGGCATTCTGCCGCCAGCATCTGGCCGGCTACAAGACCCCGAAATCCATCCGCACCGTCGAGGCCCTGCCCAAGAGCGCAGTGGGCAAACTGCTGCGGCGAGCGGTGCGCGAGCCCTTCTGGATCGGCCGGGAGGCACGGCTGTGAGTGTTCACACCTCGCACGACGGCGCCGTCTTCACCGTCACGATTGATCGGCCCGAGCGGCGCAACGCCGTCGACGACGCCACAGCCGTCGCCCTGCGCGAAGCCTTCGACGCCTTTGAAGCCGACGATGAGGCCCAGGTCGCCGTCCTGACCGGGACGGGCGGCCATTTCTGCGCGGGCTACGACCTCAAGGCCTTCAGCGAGAACGGCTCCAGCTACGACCCCGAAGGCGAAGGGCCGATGGGGCCGACGCGGCGCCTGTTGTCCAAGCCGGTGATCGCGGCGGTTGAAGGCTCAGCCGTGGCGGGCGGGCTGGAGCTGGCCCTGTGGTGCGACCTCAGGGTGGCGTCCGACAGCGCCGTCTTCGGCGTCTTCTGCCGCCGCTGGGGCGTGCCCCTGATCGACGGCGGCACGGTGCGCCTGCCGCGCCTCATCGGCCATAGCCGGGCCATGGACATGATCCTGACCGGGCGGGCGGTCGAGACCGAAGAGGCCATGGCCATCGGCCTGGCCAACCGTCGCTGCGCCACAGGCGAGGCGCTGGCGACGGCTCAGGCCCTCGCCGCCGAAATCTCCGCCTTCCCCGCCCTGTGCATGCGCACCGACCGCCGCACCGCCTACGACCAGTGGGGCATGCCCCTGTCTGTTGCGTTGGCGCTGGAGGGTCGTCGCGGCGAGGCTCCGGTGCGTCAGGGGGCCCGCGACGGCGCCCGACGCTTCGCCGAAGGGGCCGGGCGCGGCGGCAAGTTCGACACGCCAGCATAGACGCAAGGCAGGATTGCCGCCTGACATGGCGGAACAAATACGGCACAAGTCGCCGATGCTCGCCGACTCAACCCTGACCAAAGCTGCGCCCGCCACGCTCGATCAGGCCCGCGCCACGCTGGAGAAGGTCTGGGGCCACGCCGATTTCAGGGGCCTGCAGGCCGAGGTGGTCGAGGAAATCCTGGCCGGGCGCAACGTCCTGGCGGTGCTGCCGACCGGCGGCGGCAAGTCGGTCTGCTATCAGATTCCCGCCATTCTGCGGCCCGGCCTGGGTCTGGTGGTCTCGCCCCTGATCGCCCTGATGACCGACCAGGTCGAGGCGCTGAAACAGCAGGGGGTGGCGGCGGCGCGTCTGGATTCCGGCGTGTCGATGGACGACCGATCCGAAATCTGGCGTCAGGCCCGGGCGGGAGAGCTGGACCTGCTGTATGTCTCACCAGAGGGACTGGCTCAGCCGCACCTGATCGACCGGCTTCTGGACCTGCCTTTGTCGCTGATCGCCATCGATGAAGCCCACTGTGTCTCGCAATGGGGACATGACTTCCGGCCCGACTATCGCTCGCTGGGGCGGCTGGCCGAACTGTTCCCCGATGTGCCGCGCATCGCCGTCACCGCCACCGCCGACGCCCGCACGCGTGAGGACATCGTCGCCTCCCTGAGGTTGGACGGCGCTCGGGTGCTGGTCGACAGCTTCGCCCGTCCCAATCTGCAGCTGTCGGCCGAGCGCAAGGCCAACGGCTCGCGCGCCCGCACCGACGCCCATGTCATCGAACTGGTCCGCCAGAGGCGCGGCAAGTCGGGCGTGGTCTATTGCGGCAGCCGCGACGGCTGTGAGCGGGTGGCCCAGGCCCTGCGCGACGCCGGGACCAACGCCATCGCCTATCATGCGGGCATGGACGCGCGGAAACGCGACGCCCTTCTGGCCCGCTTCCTGGCCGAGGACGGGGCGGTGATGGTGGCCACCATCGCCTTCGGCATGGGGGTGGACAAGGCCGATGTGCGCTTCGTCATCCATGCCGATCCGCCCGGCTCGCTGGAGGCCTATTGGCAGGAGATCGGCCGCGCCGGACGCGACGGCGAACCGGCCGAGGGCATCACCCTTTACGGCCCCTCCGACATCGCCTGGACGCTGAAGCGGCTGGACGGCCGCCCCATGGCCGAAGAGGTCAAGGCGGTCCAGATCGGCAAGGCGCGCCGCCTCTACGCCATGCTGGACGGGGCGACCTGCCGGCCTCAGACGGTGCGGCGCTATTTCGGCGAGACGGGGGCAGAGCCCTGCGGCGTCTGCGACCTGTGCCTCGAACCGCCCGCCGTGTTCGACGCCACCGTCCCGGCCCAGAAGGCTCTGGCCGCCGTGCAGCGGCTGGGCGAGCGGTTCGGGCGCGGCCGGGTCATCGATCATCTGCTGGGCAAGACCAAGGACGTTCAGTCCTGGGAGAGCTCGCTTTCGACCTGGGCCATCGGCGCCGATGTGGCCCTGTCGACCTGGCGTGACGTGATCGACCATCTGATGTTCGACGGCCTGCTGGTCGAGGATCCCAACGATGGCAAGCCCCTTCTGCGGCTGGGCGAGCCCGAGGTGGTGCGCTCCGTCTATCGCGGCGAGCGGGCCGTCGAGGTCCGCCGCGCCCCGGCCCGCGCCGAATCACCAGGCAGAGAACGCACCCGCACCGGCCGCAACGCCGCGCTGGAGCAGATGGACGCCGACGTCCGCGCCCGATTCGAGACCCTGCGCGCCTGGCGCCGCGACCGGGCCGCCGAACAGCGCGTGCCGCCCTATGTCATCTTCCAGGACAAGACACTGCTGGAGATCGCCATGAAACAGCCCCGCGACATGGCCGTTCTGGCGGGCATTTCCGGGGTCGGCCAGTCCAAGATCGAACGCTACGGCCAGGCGGTGCTGGGGGTGCTGGCGGATACGTCCGACTAAGGACCGATGTTCGCCCGGTAACCATCAGGCAAGGCTTTGCCAATCTCGCCTTAAACATTCGGGTCCACTGTGCGTCGGTGATCCCGAACCGCGCCTCCTCTCCGGTCGACAAATTGGCCATGGCCATCGTGCATCAGCCCGAACGCGCCCAGCCGGCGCCGTCGGGTGCGCGCGAGGACGCGCTGCGTTTCCTGCTGCAGACCGGCGCCGACGCCGGACTGCATCAGGTCGCCACCCGCCCCGAGGGCGACGGCGAGCGCTGGTTGGGTCAGGCCTGGCCCTTCCCTTCGCCCTTCCAGGTGTCGGTTCGCACAGTGTCGATCACCGAAGGCGTCGACCGCATCGAGGCGCGCGCCCGCCGCTCGCTGGAGCGTCTGGGCCTGCCCCGCGGCGATCTTCTGCTGATCTCCAACGCCGCCGACCTGGCAGGCTCCGAGGGACGCGCCCTTTGGGACCGGCTGTCGGCGTTGAAGACGCGCGGCCTGTTCCGCAAGATCGGCTTCTGCGCCACGGTCGAGGACGGCCCGGCGCTTCTGGCCCGGCGTTTCCTGCCCGATGTGGTCCAGATTCCCTGCAACATTCTGGACCAGCGCGCCCAGCGCACCGGCGTCCTGTCCGAACTGGCGGCGCAGGACGTGGCGGTGCACGCCTCATCCGTCTTCGCTGACGGCTTGTTGTTCATGAGCGGCGAGACCCTGCCGCCGGAGATCAGCCGCCACGCCCACGCCCTGTCGCGCATCCGTCGCCGCATGGCCGAAGCCCGGGTCGACCCGATGCAGGCCACCCTGGCCTATGCGATGAACCTGCCCGAAATCACCACCGTGGTGGCCAGCGTCGCCTCGGCGGCCGAGCTGCGGGCGGTGATCGCCGCCGCCCACGCCCCGGTCCCCAGCCTGGACTGGGCCACATTGCAACTGGAGCCGGCGACCATGGCCGCCGACTCCCTGTCGCGGATCAATAGCGCAGCTTGATCCCCAGATAGCCGGAACGACCCGGCTCTCCATACCCCAGAACCTGCTGGTAGTGCTTGTCCGTCAGGTTCTCCAGACGCGCGGTCAGGCTGACATTGTCGGTCAGGGCCCAGGCGGCGTTGAGGTTGGCGGTGACGAAGCCCTTGCGGACGCCGCCGGCGTCATCCTGGTCATCCTCGGCGCGCACGGTGAGAGCGCCCGACAAGCGCTCGCCGGACCAGCCCAGAGTGGCCGAACCCGAATGCTCAGGCACGCGCAGCAGGCGCGCGCCTGTCGAGCGATCCTCGGCGTCGGTCCAGGCGTAGGCGACCGCCAGATTGAAACCGCCCCCCAGTTGCGCCCGGCCTTCCAGCTCCAGACCGTCGGTGCGGGTCTTGGCGATGTTGATGTAGTAGCCGTTCCAGGTGCCCGGCGGGGTGAACCAGGAGATCTGATCCTGGATGTTCAGCCTGTACAGGGTGGCGCGGCCTTCGATACGGCCGTCCGACGAGGCCCAGCCCAAAGCGATCTCGACGCTATCGGCCTCTTCCGGGTCCAGCGCCGGATAGACCGGCAGGCCCGAGCAGTAGTCGCACACCGCCTGGCTGATCGACGGCGCCTTGAAGCCCGTTCCATAGGCTCCCGACAGGATGAAACCGCGGTCCAGCCGCAGCGCCGCCGACACCCTTCCGGTCACCGCCGAACCGAAGTCGTCGGTGTCGTCCCAGCGCAGGGCGCCCGTCAGGTTCAACCGCTCGGTGGCGTCATAATGGATCAGACCAAAGACCGAGGTCGTGCCCAGATCGTCGGAACGACCGCTGGACAGCTGGCCCGAGACCTCTTCCCGCTCGAGGCCGAAGGCATACTGCATCTGATCGCCCGAACGGCCGTCAGCTTGCCAGCGCAGCACCTGACGGTCAGCCTCGAACGTCGAGGGGAAGCCGCCGCTGACCGAGGTCCGCGAGATGTCAGACGCCGACAGGCTGAACTGATGATCCAGACCCAGGGCGTTGACGCGCAGGCGGCCGAAGCCGGACCATTGCTCGCTGTCGGATGTGTCCAGCGTGTCGCCGAAGGCGTAGGTCGGCGGCGCATAGCCGTCGATGTCGGCGCGGCTGTCGGTCCAGCGGGCCGAACCGTCGATGCTCAGACCGGGCGCGAAGCTGTAGCGGCCCTTGGCGCCGATGGTGGTGCTTTCAAAGCCGTCTTTTTCCGTATTGCCATCGGCCTCGTCGGCGGCGGAAATGCCGTCCGTCTCGAAGCGCGAGACCCAGGCGCCGAAGGCGTAGGTGTCATTGGCGACGCCGCCGGCCAGACGCCCGCGCACCGTGCCGAAAGAACCGGCCTCGGCCTCGGCGCGGATCCCATCGACCTCTTGCGTGGTGAAGGCGATGACGCCGCCGATGGCGTCCGATCCCCACAGCGAGGACTGGGGGCCCGACAGCACTTCGATGCGGTCCACATCAGCCAGCTCCAGACCGGAGAAGTCATAGGCGCCGTTGATCTCGGCCGGATCATTGACCGGCACGCCGTCGATCAGCACCAGGGTCTTGCCCGGCGCCGCGCCGCGCATCCGCACCTGGGCCACGCCGCCGAAGGCGCCGGCGCGGACCACCGACAGGCCGGGCACGTCGGCCAGGATGTCGGCGGCGAAAACCGCCCCGCGCTGTTCGATGGTCTCGCGGTCGATGACGCGGGCGCCGGGGGTCTCGCTGGCGATGGACGGCAGGCGGGTAGCGGTGACCACCACCTCCTCCAGCTCAGGCGTGGACTGAGCGAAGGCGGGCGCGGCGAGGCCGGCGGCCAGCAGGGCGGTGGAATAGAGAAGATGACGCTTCATGAGAGAGCGGCTCCGTATCGGTCTCCGGCGTCGCGCGCGCCAGGGACGATGAAAGCGACCAACCCGCTCCGAACGGGTTCGGAACGGCGCAGAGATCGGGTCGCTTCGACGGAACAGTCCTGCGGTCAGCAGGGGGCAGGCCCCACGCCTCTGTCTGGTCCCGGACAGCGGACGAGCGACATCGGCGGCCAGGTTTCCTGACTTGCGGGTCAACAACCGCCGCCCTCGCCTTCCCGATCCTTGGCTATAAGGGATCAGTGACGCCGGGATCGCTCCCGGACCGGACGACGGTCTATCCGCCTACAGTTGCGGGCACAGCCGCGGTGTCTGACCGCGTTCCCTTAACCGCCTGCGCGCCTTTTCGCAGTGCAGCAGAGCTTGTGCAAGGTCAGAAGACGTCGGCCTGCTTCCATCGCATCTGCAGGGCTGTGACCCCTTGGACAATGGACATGAACATCAGGCAGGACACCATGCCGGTGAGGGCGGCGGCCAGCAACATGATCAAGGCTACGGTCTGACCTAGAGGCGGATCAAATAAAGGACCGACGTAAGAGGGCGCGATCTCCAGCACGCGATTGACCCAGAACACACCCCACCAGATCAACAGAAGCTGCGGAACCCGCGCAGATCTCCACTGCTCATCCACCCCGCTGGCCCGCCAGACCTCGGCCAGCGCCTGATAAGGCTTCCACAGATTGGCGACAGGAACGAACCACCAGCCGATGGCCCAGGCCGGAGACGTTTCGAGCCTGCGGCCTGACGCATGCGCATTGGCGCTGGCGCGGTAAAGCCAGACCGCGCACAGGATGTGGACCGCGACATGAAGCAGAACGATCGGCAAACGCGCCATGTTGACGCCCGCCAGGAAAGACATCTGAGCATTCGACAACACGCCTTCCAGACCGAGCGGAATCATCATCAGGTTGATGACCGCCACCCAGGCCAGAACCAGATCACCGAAGGCGCACACCGCCAGCCAGAAGGCCGTGGCGCCGCCAAGCGCATCGATGGCGCGAAACGAATGAGCTCTGGATGTCATCTTGTCCCCCACAAGCAGAGAGCCACACAGCCAGACGGCGCGCAACCGCTTGAGCGGACCCGCACAATCCGTCACCCTGCACGGCTCATATGAACGCTCACCTTCCCCCTCCGCCGAAAGCCGACGCCATCTCCGCCACGGAGGGGACGACGCCCGTCATGCTCCAGTATCTGGCGGCCAAGGCCAGCCAGCCGGACGCCATCGTCTTCTTCCGCATGGGCGACTTCTACGAGCTGTTCTTCAAGGATGCGGAGATCGCCTCGGCGGCGCTGGGCATCACCCTGACCAAGCGCGGCAAACATCAGGGCGAGGACATCCCCATGGCCGGGGTGCCGGTGCATGCGCTGGACGGCTATCTGGCGCGGCTGATCCGCCAGGGATTCAAGGCCGCCATCTGCGAACAGCTGGAGGCCCCGTCCGAGGCGAAGAAGCGCGGCTCCAAGGCCGTGGTCCATCGCGACATCGTCCGCGTCGTCACCCCCGGCACCCTGACCGAGGACAGTCTGCTGGACGCGCGCGGAGCCAACCGCCTCGCCGCCGTGGCGGTGCGCAAAGGAAGGGCGGCGGTGGCCGTGGTCGAGCTGTCGGCGGGCACGGTCGATGCCGTCGCCTGTTCGCTGGAGGACCTCGGCGCCACCCTGGCCTCGTTCCGCCCGTCCGAGGTTCTGGTGCCCGACCGCCTGTTCTCGGACGAGACGACGAAAGAGGCGCTGAACGGATCGGGCGGCGTGGTTCAGGCCCTGCCGCAGGCCCTGGCCGAGCCGGTCGGCGCGCGGGTGCGGATCGAGCGCCTGTACGGCGTCGCCTCTCTGGACGGCTATGGCGCCTTCGAGGAGGCGGAGGTGTCGGCCCTGGGGCTGATCGCCGCCTATCTGGAGACGACGCAGGCCGGAAAGATCCCCGCCCTGGCCCCGCCGCGCCGCGCGGGCGAGAGCGGGTTTCTGGCCATCGACCCGGCCACGCGCCAGAGCTTGGAGATCGACCGCACCCAACGCGGCGAGCGTGACGGCTCCCTGCTGGCCTCGATCGACCGCACCGTCACCTCGGGCGGGGCGCGGGCCCTGGCCGAGCGCATCGCCCGGCCTCTGCGCGATCCGACCGCGATCAACCATGGTCTGGACGCGGTCGAATGGCTGCTGGAGCGGCGCGACCTCAGGCGTGATCTGCGCGATGGTCTGAGAGCCTCGTCCGACGTCGCGCGCGCCACCTCGCGGCTGGTGCTGGGCCGGGGCGGGCCGCGCGACCTCGCCGCCATCCGCACCGGCCTGTCGGTCGCTGAAGGACTGGCCGGCCTGTTCCCGCCGGAACGCGATCCCCTGACCGGACCACCCGCGCGCCTGTCCGCCTGTCTGGACCGTCTGATGCTCAGCCCCGACCTGGGCCGGCTTCTGGTCGATCTGGCCGAGGGACTGGTCAATGAGCCGCCGCATCTGACCCGAGACGGCGGCTTCGTCGCCCCCGGCTACCGCCCCGAACTGGAGGCCGCCCGCACCTTGCGCGACGACAGCCGCCGGGTGGTCGCCGATCTGGAGGCCCGCGCCGTGGCCGAGAGCGGTGTGGCCTTCAAGATCAAGCACAACGCCGTGCTGGGCTATTTCCTGGAGACCAGCGCCAAGGCCGCCGAACCCTTGCTCCGTCCCACAGGCGACAGCCCCTTCATCCACCGCCAGACCCTGGCCAGTCAGGTGCGCTTCACCACCGTCGAACTGTCGGAACTGGACGCCAAGATCAGCCAGGCCGGGCACCGCGCCCTGGCCATTGAAAACGAGACCTTCGAGGGCTGGCGCGGCGCCGTCCAGCGTCTGGCCCAGCCGCTTCAGGCCGTCGCCGAGGCGCTGGCCGAACTGGACGCCCACGCCGCCCTGGCCGAATGGGCCGAAGAGGTCGGCGCCGTGCGTCCCGTCGTGGACGACAGCCTGTGTTTCGCCGTCGAGGCGGGCCGTCATCCGGTGGTCGAAGCGGCGGTCAAGGCGGCGGGCGATCCCTACACACCCAACAACTGCAAACTGGCGGGAGACGGGCAGGGAGCGTCGCGCCTGTCCATCGTCACCGGGCCGAACATGGCCGGTAAATCGACCTTCCTGCGCCAGAATGCGCTTCTGGTCGTGCTGGCCCAGGCTGGCGCCTTCGTGCCTGCACGGGCGATGCGGCTGGGCGTGGTCGACCGTCTGTTCTCCAGAGTCGGCGCCGGAGACGATCTGGCGCGCGGCCGCTCCACCTTCATGATGGAGATGGTCGAGACCGCCGCCATCCTGACCCAGGCGACGCCGCACAGCTTTGTCATTCTGGACGAGATCGGGCGCGGCACCGCCACCTATGACGGCCTGGCCATCGCTTGGGCCGTGGCCGAGGCCCTGCACGACGTCAACCGGGCCCGCACCCTCTTCGCCACCCACTATCATGAGCTGGCCGGGCTGGAGACGCGGCTGGCCCACGTCTGCAATCTGTCGATGAAGGCGAGGGAGTGGAACGGCGACCTGGTCTTCCTGCATGAGGCCGCGCCCGGCGCCGCCGACCGCTCCTACGGCGTGCAGGTGGCCAAGCTGGCGGGGGTGCCCGGCGCCGTCGTCAGCCGCGCCCGTCAGGTGCTCGATCGGCTGGAAGGTGAAAAGGCCGCTGTCGGCAATCTCAACGACCTGCCCCTGTTCGCGGTGGCCGAAGCGCCGCCCCCGCCGCCGCCTTCCTCTGCGGTCGAGGACGCCCTGTCAGGCATAGAGCCCGACGAACTGTCGCCCCGAGAGGCGCTGGAGGCGCTCTATCGGCTCAAGGCCCTTAAGCGATGATCCGGCCTCTGGTCTCATGACCGGGACATTTGAGCAGCAACTGGCCAAGGCCGCGTCTTCGTCCGACCAGCGCGCCGCCGTCGCCGCTGTTCTGAGCGAAAACTACGACGCCGCCCGCGCCCGCGCCGCGCGGCGGCTGGAGGCGGGCGGCGAAGGTGTGGAGGTGGCGCGCCTCTACAGCGCCGCCGCCGATGACATGCTGAGCGCCCTGTGGCGGTTGACCACGCAGACCGTCTATCCTGCGCCTGATCCGACCGGGGCCGAGCGGCTGAGCCTGATCGCAGTCGGCGGCTATGGCCGGGGCGTTCTGGCGCCCTGTTCCGATCTGGACCTGCTGTTCCTGCGTCCGGGCAAGTCCAACCCCCGCAGCGAACAGGTCATCGAATTCATCCTCTACGTCCTGTGGGACATGGGGGTGAAGGTCGGTCAGGCGACCCGGTCGATCAACGAATGCCTGACCCTGGCGCGGTCGGACATGACGGTGCGGACCAGCCTTCTGGAGGCGCGCCCCCTGGTTGGAGACATGGCTCTGGCCCAGACCATGATCGACCGTTTCCAGGCCTTCATCGCCCGGGCCGACCCCCGGCCCTTCATCGCCGCCAAGCTGGACGAGCGCGATTTGCGCCACCAGAAATCCGGCGCCGTCCGCTACCGGGTCGAGCCCAACGTCAAGGACGGCAAAGGGGGCTTGCGGGACCTCAACACCCTGTTCTGGATCGCTCGCGGTCTGGCCCCCGACAGTCCTCTGGGTGCGCGGGTTCTGGACGACCTTCTGACCCCGCGAGAGCGTCGCACCTTCGAGGAATCCTTCGACTTCCTGTGGCGCACCCGGGCCCATCTGCACCGGGTGGCCGGGCGGGCCGAGGAGAAGCTGACCTTTGATCTCCAGCCCGAGGTGGCGCGGCGGATGGGCTGGCGCGGGCGCGGCGACGAACCGGCGGTCGAGCGGTTCATGCGCCGCTACTTCATCGTCGCCCGCGATGTCGGCGCCCTGACGCGAGCCCTGTCGGCCAAGCTGGAGGCCCGTCACCAGAAGCCGACGCTCAGCCTGTCGCGCCTGATGCCGGGACGGCGGCGCAAGCTGGGCGTCGAAGGCTTCATCGAGGTGTCGGGCCGGTTGTCGGTGACGGGGCCCGAGGTCTTCGCCGACCATCCCGCCAAGCTTCTGATGCTGTTCCGCGTCGCCGACACCCATGATCTGGACCTGCATCCCGACGCCTTTTCGGCGGTGACGCGGTCGCTGTCTCTGGTCACGCCGTCGCTGCGCCGCGACCCGGAGGCGGCCCAGGCCTTCCTCGATCTGCTGGCGCGCGGCCAGAGGCCCTACCGCTCCCTGACCCTGATGAATGAAACGGGTCTGCTGGGCCGCTTCTTGCCCGAATGGGGCCGGATCGTCGGCCAGACCCAGTTCAACATGTACCACGCCTATACGGTGGACGAGCACACGCTGCAGGCCATAGGCATCATCAACGACATCTGGCGGGGTCATCTGAAGACCGACCATCCGACGGCGACGGAGATGGTCCACCGCATCGACGATTTCGAGGCCCTGATGCTGGCCATGCTGCTGCACGATGTCGGCAAGGGCGGCGACCGGGGTCAGCTGGAGGATGGGGCCATCGCCGCGCGGCGCGCCTGCGACCGGCTGGGGCTGGACCCGCGCCGGACCGAATTCGTGGTCTGGCTGGTGCGCCATCATCTGGCCCTGTCCGATTACGCCCAGAAGCGCGACGTCTATGACCCCGCCACCTTGCGCGCCTTCGCCGCCCTGGTCGGCGATCCCGAACGGCTGAGGACGCTTCTGGTCCTGACCGTAGCCGACATCCGCGCCGTCGGGCCCGGCGTCTGGAACGAGTGGAAGGGCCAGTTGATGCGCGCCCTCTATCAGGGCTGCGAGGCCGTGTTCCGGGGGGAGGCCCTAACCGACGCCGATCCGCTGGACGACTATCCGGTTCTGGTCGCCCGCGCGCGCGAACAGGGCGCGGCGGCGGAAGTCTTCACGGTGACAGAAGCCGGCGAGACATCCCAGGCGACCACCCGCGTCGCCGTCGCCGCCCGCGATCGACCCGGCCTGTTCGCCGATCTGGCTCGAGCGCTGGCGCTTGCGGGCGCTGACGTGGTGGGCGCGCGGGCCTCGACCGGGTCCGACGGCATGGGCGTCGATGTCTTCCAGATCCAGGACGGCGTGGGCGCGCCCTATGGCATGACCCATCCACGCAGCCTGCTGCGCCTGCGGCTTGAGATGGAGGCGGCGGCGCGGGGCGAGGCGCGCATCCGCAAGTCGGCTCCGCCCCGGCCGAGCCCGCGCCGCGCCGCCTTCGACGTACGCCCCACCGTCGTCTTCGACCGCGACGAGACCCCCGACGCCGTGGTGCTGGAGGTGTCGGGCGCCGACCGTTCCGGTCTGTTGGCCGACCTGGGCCAAGTGCTGGCGCGTCATGAGATGTCGATCCGCTCGGCCCACATCGCCGTGTTCGGGGCCCGCGCCGTCGACGCCTTCTACATCACAGACGCCCAAGGAAAGCCCCCCGCGCCGGGTGCGGCCATCGACGCCCTGCGCGCCGATCTGCTCGCCGTTCTGGACCGCCAGGGGCCCGCAGCGGACGGCGCCTCGGCCCCTGTCCGCGCCAGTTTGCGGGATGTCTCGGATCTGGGACGGCCGACGCTGCGCAAACGGCTTTCATCACGCCCCTCAACCCCCGTATCGCGTCCGCCGCAAGCGGGCTAAACAGCTCCGCATCGCCTCCACGGATCACCGCCTTGACCCCGACCGACACGCCGAAGGCCCCGCAGGACGCGCCTGAGCCCATCGAGCCCGCGGCCGCAGTGCCCAGCGCCTCGGCGGTGGTCGAGCCCCTGGTCCAGCCGCCCGCGTCCGGCACGACGTCTGGAAAAGGCGGGGGCATGATGCGGTCCTCGGCCATCTTCAGCGGCCTGACCCTGGTCAGCCGGTTCGCCGGTTTCGCTCGCGACGTGGTCATATCGGCGGCTCTCGGCGCCTCGGCCGGCCCGGCGGCGGACGCCTACAACACCGCCCTGAACTTCCCCAATCTGTTCCGCCGCATCTTCGCCGAAGGGGCCTTCGCCGCCGCCTTCGTGCCCGCCTACGCCCGCACGCTCCAGACTGAGGGCGAAGAGGTCGCCGACAAGATCGCCACCGACGCCCTGGCCGCCGTCGCCGCCGCCACGCTGGCTCTGACCCTGGTGGCCCAGTTGACCATGCCGTGGCTGATGACTGTCATCAATGTCGGCTTCCTGGATGATCCCGCCCGCTTCAAACTGGCGGTCGTCCTGACCCAGATCACCATGCCCTACCTGCCCTGCATGGCGGTGGCGGCCCTGCTCAGCGGCGTGCTGAACGCTCGGGGGCGGTTCATTGTCTCCGGCGCCTATCCGATCCTGCTCAACCTGATCATGCTGGCCGCCGTCATTCCCGCCCAAGGCGACCAGATCGGCGCCGCCTACGCCGCTTCGTGGGCGGTTCTGGCCGCCGGCGTGTCCCAGGCCGGCCTGTGCTGGTGGGCGGCGAGGAAGGCAGGCGCGAACATCCGCCTGGCCTGGCCGCGCCTGACCCCGCCGGTGAAGGCCATCATCATCACCGCCGTGCCCGCCGCCATCGGCAACAGCGCCACCCAGATCAACGTCTTCATCTCGGGCAATCTGTCCAGCTTCATCGCCGGTGGCCGCACCTGGCTGGCCACGGCGGACCGACTTTACCAGCTGCCGCTCGGCCTCGTCGGCGTGGCCATCGGCATCGCCCTGCTGCCCCGCCTGTCGCGCGCGGTGGCCTCCAAGGACCACGTTCAGCAGCAGGCCTCGATGGACGAGGCCCTGACCCTGTCCATGGCCCTGACCCTGCCGGCGGCGGCCGCCTTGATGGCCATGCCCTATTTCCTGATCGACGCGCTGTTCACGCGCGGCGCCTTCCTGCAGATCGACGCCATGAATACGGCCCACGCCCTGTTCCAGTTCGGCTGGGGCGTGCCCGCTTTCGTGCTGATCCGCATCCTGGCCCCGGCCTTCTTCGCGCGCGGCGATACGAAGACCCCGATGAAATACGCCTTGGTCAGCGTCGCCGTGAACGCCGGTTTGGCCATCGGCCTGTTCAACCTCGGCTGGGGCATAGCCGGCATCGCCGCCGCCGTCTCGGGCGCGGCCTGGGTCAATGTCCTGCTGCTGGGCGGAACCCTGTGGCGGCGCGGCCTGTATCGGCCCGGAGCCGCAGCGACCTCGCGTCTGGTCCGCATCACCCTGGCCGCCGTCGGCCTGGCCGTCGTTGTTGCTGTCGCGACATCGGCCCGCCCGCTGATCGAAGCGCCGATCGCCCAGCTTCTGGCCTCGCTGCGGCTGCATGTCGGAGCCAAGGAAGTCGCGCTTCTGCTGGTGACGGCGGCGGGCGGCCTGACCTATCTGGCCCTCGCTTTCCTGACCCGCGCCATCACGGTCGCCGAGGTCAAGAACCTGCTGCGTCGGACGTGAGGCTTCGACTGGCTTGCCCTGCCCGGCGCCAGACGATAAGCGCGGGGCCATGACGTACTGCGGACACATCCTGGCCCCTCGGCGATGGCGCGGCTGACTGACAACAGCCCAGACGCTCGCACGTGCGCCCTCGATGCGCCGCCTCCATCCGCCTTTGCGCGGTCCTATCCAGTACTGAAACGAAATCCGTCATGACCGATTCCACACCGGCCTCCACCTCGTCCGACATCTCGCCCGCCGCCCCCGCCTACACCGGCCCGCGCCGCATCCTGTCGGGCATCCAGGCTTCCGGCGCCCTGCACCTGGGCAACTACCTCGGCGCGCTGAAGCGCTTCACCGCCCTGCAGGATTCCGGCGCGCCCTGCTTCCTGTTCGTGGCCGACATGCACGCCATCACCGTCTGGCAGGACCCGGCCAAGCTGGCCGCCCAGACGCGAGAGATCGCCGCCGCCTATCTGGCTTCAGGACTGGACCCGAAAAAGTCGATCATCTTCCCGCAATCGGCGGTGCCCGCCCACGCCGAACTGGCGTGGATCTTCAACTGCGTCGGCCGTCTGGGCTGGCTGGACCGGATGACCCAGTTCAAGGAGAAGTCGGGCAAGCACAAGGAACGCGCCAGCGTCGGCCTCTACACCTATCCGGTGCTGCAGGCGGCGGACATCCTGCTCTACAAGGCCACGGAAGTGCCGGTCGGCGAGGACCAGAAACAGCATCTGGAGCTGACCCGCGACATCGCCGCCAAGTTCAACAACGACTTCGGCGCGCCCGGCTTCTTCCCCCTGCCCGAGCCCCTGATTCAGGGCACGGCGACGCGGGTCATGTCCCTGCGCGACGGCGCCGCCAAGATGTCCAAGTCCGATCCGTCGGACCTGAGCCGCATCAACCTGACCGACGACGCCGACACCATCGCCGCCAAGATCAGGAAGGCCAAGTCGGACATGGATGTCCTGCCGGACACGGTCGAGGGTCTGGACGGCCGGCCCGAAGCCAAGAACCTGGTGGCCATCTATGCGGCCCTGGCGGACACCACGCGCGAGGCCGTTCTGGCCGAGTTCGGCGGTCAGGGCTTCGGCGCCTTCAAGCCCAAACTGGCCGAGCTGGCCGTCGAATCCATGGCCTCCGTCACCGCCGAGATGCGCCGCCTCATGGACGACCCCGCCGAGATCGACCGCGCCCTGTCGGCGGGCGCCGAGCAGGCCCGCGCCGTGGCCGAGCCGGTCATCGCCAAGGTCAAGCAGGTCGTCGGTTTCTGGCGCGGCTGACCGCGCCGAGATGAGTTCGTCCCACCCTCTCGACCGCGCCGTCTGGAACGCCCTGACGACGCGGCAGGCGCATCTGGCTGTCGCTGAGGGGCCCGTGCTGCGCTTTGATCCCGCCTATGCCCGCTTCACGGCGGTGCGGCCGGACGCGGGCGACGGCGCCGAGGCCATGGTGCGCCTGGCCCGCCGCACTGGTCCGCTGGCCCTGTTCCAATCCGGGGCCGCCGCACCATCGGGCCTTCACGAAACCGACCGGATCGACTGCTTGCAGATGACCTGCACCGCCCTGACCGCCGGGGGGCGTACGGTCGATTTCGAACCCTTGAGCGACGCCGACGGGCCGGAGATGCTGGCCCTCGCCCAACTGACCCAACCCGGGCCGTTTCTGGAGAAGACCCACCTGCTTGGCCCCTTCATCGGCGTGCGCCGCGAGGGACGGCTGGCGGCCATGGCGGGGGTGCGGCTGAATCTGGACGGCTTCACCGAGGTCAGCGGCGTCTGCACCCATCCCGACCATCGCGGCCAGGGCTATGCCGGGGCCATGATGCGGGCGGTGGCGCACGAGATTCTGGCGCGCGGCGACACGGCCTTCCTGCACGCCCGCATCGGCCATGCGGCGACTATCGCCTTCTATGAGACGCTGGGCTTCAAGCCCCGGATCACGCCCAGCTATCTGGTGATGGAGCCCGCCCCCGAACCGGCGTCGGTCTGATCAGCCGACCCGGTCGAGCCGCGCCACGAAGAAGCCGTCCAGCCCGCCCTTCTCCGCCCACATGGACGGCAGGATGCGCAGCCAGCCTTCGGGCGTCAGAGCCTCGTCGGGCAGGCCGACCTCGGCGGGAACCGCAGCTGTGGTCTTGAAGGCCGGGTTTCGGCGCAGGAAGGCGATCACCTGGGTCTCACCCTCTTCGCGCTCCAGCGAGCAGACGCAATAGACCAGACGACCGCCCGGCTTGACCCGTTCGGCGGCGGCGTCCAGCAGGCGGTGCTGCACGTCGGCCAGTTTGGCGACATCGGCCGGCTTGGTGGCGCGCAGGACTTCGGGGTTGCGACGGAAGGTGCCGGTGGCGGTGCAGGGCGCGTCCAGCAGGACGGCGTCGAACGTGCGCTCGTCCTCCCAGTCCTCAGCAGGCACGGCCACGACCTCGGCGGACAGGTCGGTGCGCTTCAGGTTCTCATGCAGGCGCTTCAGCCGCGTGGCCGAACGGTCCAGAGCCACGACCGAGGCGCCCGACGCGGCGATCTGCATCGTCTTGCCGCCCGGCGCGGCGCAGAAGTCGACCACCTGTTCGCCGGCCTGCGGGGCCAGCAGGCGCACGGGAACCGCCGCCGCCGCATCCTGAACCCACCAGACGCCGTCCTCGAACCCCGGCCATGACGCGACATCACCACGGCGACCGGTGCGCAGCGTGCCGCCGGGCAGGATTTCGCCGTCCAAAGCCTCGGCCAGCGCGTCGGTGTCCAGACCGGGCTTGAGGCTGAGGTCCGTGGCCGGCTCCTCGCGCGCGGCCAGAGCCAGGGCGGTCAGGCCCGCCTCGCCATAGGCGGCGCGCCAACGGGCGTTCAGCCAGTCGGGGAGATTGCTCTCGGCCGTGGTCAGGCCGGGGCCTTCGCGGTCGACGCCGCGCAGCACGGCGTTGACCAGGTTCTTGTAGGGCCGGGTCTTGACCTCACGTTCGGCCAGTTTCACCGCCGTCGACACCGCCGCGAAGGCCGGGGTCTCCAGCACCAGGGTCTGGGCCAGGGCGACGCGAAGAATGGTGCGGACGGCCAGAGGCGGCGACTTCTGCAGCTTGCGGTCCAGGATCTGGTCGATCTCGCCCAGACGCCTCAGGGCGGCCATGGCCACCGCGCGGGCGAAGGCGCGGTCAGGCGCCGGCAGGCTGGAGAATTCCCGGAAGGACTGCGCCGCATCCATGCCGCCGCGCCCCTCCAGCGCCGCGTTCAGCAGAACACCGGCGGCCAGACGCGCCTCGACGCCGATGTCGGCGGCCTCGTCGCGCGGGTCATTGGTGACTTCCGGCGCGGCGGGGCGCGGCGGACGAGATCCGGCGCGGACCTTGTCGGCCATGCGGCGGCCGCGCGCGGCGGAGTTGCGTCCAGTTGAATCGGTCATACGGCCACCTGCGCGCCCAGCTCGACCACGCGGCCGGGGGGGATATGGAAGAAGTCGGTCGGATTAGCCGCATTTCGGGTCAAGAAGATGAAAAGCTTGTCCTGCCACATGGGCATGCCCTTGCCGGCGGTGGCGATGACCGAGCGGCGGCCGAGGAAGAAGCTGGTCGACATGATGTCGAACTTCAGACCCTGTTTGCGGCACAGGCCCAGAGCGCGCGGCACATTGGGCTGCTCCATGAAGCCGTAGGAGATGGTCAGCCGTTTGAAGTCGTCGGAGATGGGCTCCATCTTGACGCGCTGATCCTCGGGCACCCGGGGCCGGTCGGTGGTGCGGACCGTCAGGATGACGTTCTTCTCATGCAGCACCTTGTTATGCTTGAGGTTGTGCATCAGAGCCACCGGCGCGACGTCGGGGTCCGAGGTCAGGAAGATGGCCATGCCGGGCGCCCGGTGCGGCGGGCGAGCGCGCAGCATCTCGATCAGATCGGTCAGCGGCAGGCTGTCCTTGCGGGTCTTGTCGGTCAGGATCTGGGTTCCGCGCACCCAGGTCCACATCAACAACACCAGACCTGCGCCCAGCACCAGAGGCATCCAGGCCCCGTCAGGGATTTTCAGCAGGTTGGAGGTCAGGAAGACGGTGTCGATCAGGCCGAACGGGATCAGGGTCCCGGCCACGGCCCACCATGGCCACTTCCACTTACGGGTGACCACCGAATAGGCCATCAGGGTGTTGACGAGCATGGTCCCGGTCACCGCCACCCCATAGGCGGCGGTCAGGTTGTGCGAGGACTGGAACACCACCAACAGGGTCAGGACGCCGACCATCAGCAGGGTGTTGACCGCTGGAACGAAGATCTGACCCGCCTGGGTTTCGGAGGTGTTGCGGATCGAGATGCGCGGCAACAGACCCAGTTGCACCGCCTGCTGCGTCACCGAGAAGGCGCCGGTGATGACGGCCTGCGAGGCGATCACCGTCGCCGCCGTGGCCAGCCCCAGCATGGGCCAATAGATGGCCTGTGGCACCATGCTCCAGAACGGGTTTTCCGAAGCGCCGGGATTGTCGAGGATCAGGGCGCCCTGGCCCAGATAGTTCAACGTCAGGCAGGGCAGGACGATGATCAGCCAGCCGGTGCGGATCGGCGACTTCCCGAAATGCCCCATGTCGGCATAGAGGGCCTCGGCCCCGGTCACGGCCAGGAAGACGCTGCCCAGGATGATGAAGCCGAGGAAGCCGTCGTCGATCAGCAGCTGGACGCCGTAATGCGGCGACAGGGCCCGCAGGATGGAGATGTCGTCAAAGATGTGCACCAGACCCAGTCCGCCCAGAGACAGGAACCAGATCAGGGTGATGGGGCCGAAGAAGCGCGCCAGCCGCGCCGTGCCGCGCGACTGCACCAGGAACAGGCCCACCAGGATGACCGCCGCCGCCGGCACGATATAGGGATCCAGCCGCCCCCCCACGCCCGGCGCCTCCTTGACGCCCTCGATGGCCGACAGGACGGAGATGGCCGGAGTGATGATGCCGTCGCCGTAGAACAGGGCCGCGCCGCATACTCCGAGGATGAAGATCAGGGCGCTGCGCCGTCCGATGGCGTGCTGGGCCAGGGCCATCAGGGCCAGGGTGCCGCCCTCGCCCTTGTTGTCGGCGCGCATCAGGAAGAGGACGTATTTGAACGTCACCACCACCATCAGGGCCCAGAAGGCCAGGGAGACGACGCCGATCACCGCCAGGTCGCCGCCGACGCCTTCGCGGGCGTGGCCGATGGCTTCGCGCAGGGCGTAGAGCGGACTGGTGCCGATGTCGCCGAAGACGACGCCGATGGCCCCCAGCACCAGACCCCATTTTCCGGTCTTCACCAGGCCGCCTTCGCCCGCCGCCGCAGGGTGCGGATGGTCGGCCTGCGGATGGGTGTGGGTGGGATTTGAAGGTGCGGCGACATCGCGCGATGCGCTGTCATCACCCTCGGAAGAGGCCCCGGCCATGGTGTTCCTCCGGGACGCCGCACGCTGCGGTTCCCATCAAAGAGCGGCGAGCCTTTAGGCTCTTTCGTCAAGGGGTTCAATCATGCTGCACCCGCGAAGAGAGTCACCCATTTGTGAAACAGCCTGAGCGTGACTATCTTGTCTCCAACGCCATGTCAGACAGCCAACGTTTCCCCGTCGCCGCCCACACCCTGGCCTATCTCGCCCACAAGGGCGCGTACGGTCCGGGAGACGCTGCGCCCAGCGCCGTGCTGGCGGCCTCCATCCCCACCAATCCGGTGGTGGTGCGGCGCGTGACATCGCTTCTGGCCAAGGCCGGATTGATCGCCACCCGCCCCGGCGCCTCCGGCGGCGCCTGGCTTCTGCACCAGCCCCAGGACATCACTCTGGATCAGGTGTTGCGCGCGGTGAACGGCTGCGCCCAGCTGGGTTCACCGCCGCCCGGGGCCAGGGGCTGCCCGATCAGCGAGCACATCCCCCGCCAGGTGGCCAAGGCCCTGACGGCGGCGGACGAAGCGGCGGGGCACGCCCTGTCGAAAATCACCATCGCCGACCTTCTGGCCGAAAATCCGCCGTCTCTGGCCGGGTACGCGCCGCACGTCTCCTGCCCTGTCGCGGCGTGAGCATCCGATGAGCGGCGCGCTCGGGCGTCGCCCTGTCGTCTTGATCACCGGCGCCTCGGCGGGCATCGGCGCGGCTCTGGCGCGGGTCTATGCGGAAAAGGGCTGGGATCTGATCCTGACCGCCCGCCGCGAAGGGCCTTTGCAGACGCTGGCGGCTGAACTGGCCGGACTGGGCGCAACCGTCACCGTCCTGAGCGAAGATCTGGCCGATCCTGAGGCCCCGCGTCGCCTGTTCGACGCCGTCGCCGCACGCGGTTTGACCATCGACGGCCTGATCAACAACGCCGGCTTCAGCCTGACCGAGGGTTTCCTGCAGACCGATCCCGCCGCCCACGCCGCCATGATCCGGGTCATGCTGACCGCGCCGATCGAACTGGCCCGCCTGTTCGCCCCCCTGATGGTCGAGCGCGGCTATGGGCGCATCCTCAACGTCGCCTCCCTGGCCGGACAGATGCCTGCGACCGGCGGCGACACCCTGTACGGCCCCATCAAGAGCTTCCTGATCAAGGCGTCCCAGGGCCTGCATCTGGAGCTGCGCGGAACCGGCGTCCACGTCACCGCCCTGTGCCCCGGCTACACCTTGACCGAGTTCCATGACGCCAACGGCACAAGGGCCGAGGTCTCCGCCGCCTATCCCGGCTGGATGTGGCAGACCGCCGACCACGTCGCCCGCGTCGGTTACGCCGCTGTCGAGCAGAACCGGCCCAAGGTCACCCCGGGCGTGATGAACAACGTCCTCGCCGGCCTGGCCAAACATTTGCCGGACCGCCTCGCCCTGAACATGGTCGGCGGTCACGCCAAGCGGCTGAAGCGGATCTGAGTGGGTGAATAGACAGCGGAAAGCCATTGCTGTCGTCTTGCTGGGTTTCCTCTTTGGCGGCTGTGATGTGTTCCCGGCGCAAACGCCGGTCGATGACTCACGTCTTGCCCCGCTATGGTTGGCGGCGAAGGTCTTTGATCGCGAAAGCTACGGTTTTTCTCCACTGCCGACTCGCGGGACCGTCGGCTGGGAGCAGGCGCGCGACGCATCCTACGACTCCATGTTGCACCTGAGCGGCGCAAGCCACCGGACAATCGCCTTCATCAAGACTACAGATGGATACCGATGGGTGGGAGAGCAGGAGAGCTTCGAAGGTCCCCACATCTTCCATACGGTCGATGGGGAACAGCATGAAAGCCTCACTCTGACCTACGAAACGGTGGCGGTGTCTGGCGCGCCGCTGAACCGCTTGAACATAATCTACGACGGCGAAGATCGCCGACTGGCTTGGCCCAAAACCCTCGCTCTCGCGGACGTCGAACCCATCCTTGCCGAATGGGGCTATCGCTCACGACCGAATTATTGACCGCCCGTCGGATAGGGCGTGGTCACGCCCGAGGCGAACATGCCCGGCAGGGCCTCGCCCAGGCCCATCAGGATGAACTGGATGGCCAGGGCGCACAGGATCAGGCCCAGAACCCGCACGATGATGGCCAGGCCGACCTCGCCCAGCACCCGGCTGATCGGCCCTGTCAGGCAGAAGCAAAGGAAGGACACCGCCGCCGCCGCCGCGATGGCGGCCAGCGATGCGGCCCAGCCCGTCGGACCGATCTTCTGAGCTTCGCCGGCCTGGATGATGATGGCAGAGATGGCGCCGGGCCCGATCATCAGGGGAATGGCGAAGGGCACGACCAGTCGCTGAAAACGCCGCCGCGCATAGCCGCGCACATCCTTCAGGTCGCTAGCGGCGTCCTTGTCGGCGAAGGAAGCCAGAAAGTCCTCACGCGCCATGTCCAGCCCCAGCAACAGCAGAAGGATGCCGCCGGCGATGCGGAAGGCGGCCAGCGAAATGCCGAAGAACTGCAGCAGCCCCAGGCCTGTGAACAGGAAGAAGGCCAGGAAGACCGCCGCAAACAGGCAGATCAACCCCGACACAGAAACCCGCTGGCGCAGGGTCGCCCCCGCCGTCGCCGCCGCAAAGATGGGCAGGTTGCCGATCGGGTCCAGCAGGGCGAACAGGGTCACGAACAGGTTGACGCCCAGATCGACTGCGTCCATGTGCTGGCCTCGCCTTTTTCGTTGAATCCCTCGCCGGCCCCTCAGCCGACGCGCGCGCTCGCGCCTGTCTGCATAGCCGGTCCACAGGAGCCCGTCGATGACCTCTCCCCTGCTGACCGACCCGCGCCTGATCGTCGGCCTGGACCTGCCCTCGGTCGAGGCGGCCCGCGACATGGTGCGGACGCTGGGCGGAACCATCAGCGCCTATAAGGTCGGCCTGACCTTGCTGGCCCGCCCGGGCGGCGTCGCCTTCGCCCACGAACTGCGCGAGCAAGGCAAGTTCATCTTTCAGGACTGGAAGCTGCACGACATCGGCGCCCAGGTCGAAGGCGCGGCCCGCGCCGTGGCCGAGGGCGGCTGCGATATGCTGACCATTCACGCCGAGCCGCAGGTGATGCGCGGCGCCGTCAGGGGTCGCGACGCCTCCGGGGCGCCGACGAAACTGCTGGCCGTCACCGTCATGACCAGCCTGTCGGACGCCGACCTGATCGAGATCGGCTATGACTTCGATACCTGGACTCTGGTCGAACGCCGGGTGCGCCAAGCGCTGGACTGCGGCGTCGACGGCGTGGTCTCCAGCCCGCTGGAGGCCACGCGTGTGCGCCAGATCGCCGATAAGGCGGGCCGTCCCGACTTCCTGATCGTCACCCCCGGCGTTCGGCCCGAGGGCGTCGATCCCGGCGACCAACAGCGCATCGCCACTCCCGCCGCCGCCCTGCTGGCCGGGGCCAGCCATCTGGTCGTCGCCCGCCCCATCGTCACCGCCGCCAATCCGCTTCTGGCCGCCTCGGCCATCGTCGAATCGATCGACGGCGTGGGCCGCTGAAGCCCTCTTTTCCTGTCTGAATTGAAAACGGCCGGGGTGCGGATCGCATCCCGGCCGTTTGTCATCTGTCGTCAGCCTCAGCCCCGCTCGCCGGGCTCCTGGCGGTAGTCGTGCCGCACCGGCGGGGGTGGCGGAGGAAGAGGCGGGGGCGGCGGAACCGCACCGTCCAGCTCATAGTACTGGTTCGGCGTCATCGGCACGACATAGTCCGGCGCCGCGATCCGCACGTCGGGCTGACGCACGCGCACTTCCTGCTGCTGGATGCGGACGTCGGGCTGGCGCACCCGCACCTCGCGCTGCTCCATATAGACCTGCGGCTCCTGCATATGGACACGCGGGGCGTCCATATAGACCTGCGGCGGGGCAACATTGACCTGGGGCTGGGGCACGGTCACCTGCGGCGGCGCGACATAGACCTGGGACGGTTCGACGTAGACGTCCGAAGGCTCCACATAGACCTGCGAAGGTTCGACGTAGACCTGTGACGGCTCCACATAGACCTGGGCCGGTTCGATATAGACCGGCGGGGCCTGCACATGCACCGGCGGCGCCTGGACGCGCACAGGCGGGCCCTGAACGTAAACGGGCGGCGACTGCACATAGACCGGCGGCTGCTGGATGTAGACCGGGTCAGGGCGATAGGTTTCGCGGTATTCCTCACGGTACTGCGGGCGATACTCCTCACGATACTCTTCGCGGTATTGCGGGCGCTCGACATAACGCTCTTCGTAGCGGCTCTCGCGACGCTCGCTGTAGCCGTAACGGCCGCCGCGGTCGGCGTAGCCCGTGCAGGTCGTGCCCGTGCGCACCGGCCGGCCGAAACCACCCAGAACATAGCCATAGGGGCCGGTCCGGCAGCTTGAACCCTGATAGGGCGCTTCATTGTAAACCGGGCCGCCGTAAGAGGCGTAGCTGTCGCCGCCGCCACCGCCGCCGACATAGGAGGTTCCGCCGTAGTTGCCGCCGCCGCTGTAGCGGGCGCTGCGGACATCATAGCTGCGGGCGTTGATGATGCTGCGACCGCCGCCATAGGCGTAGGCATTAGCGTTCGCGTTGGAATTCGAGCTCGAATAGCTGTTCGAATTGACGTTGACGTTCACGTTGGGACGTCCACCCGGGTAGCCGCCGCCCTGATGGCCGCCGCCGGGGCGCCAGCCTCCGCCGCCGCCGCCGCAGCCGCTATTGCAGCCGCCGCCGCTCGGACGACCACCGCCGCCGTTCGGGCCGCCGGCCAGGACAGGCGTCGCCGCCAGGATCAGAAAGGCGGCGCCAGCCGCTACAGTCAGGATTCGCATCTCTCAGGCTCCAACTCAGGATCCTGCTTTAGACACGCCGTGACCGACCCGTGTTGCGCTTGCACCGAACGGGGGAAGCCACGCCCACGCTTTCCCCTGATGGGATGCAATTTAACCCTGGCCGTTCACACCCAGGCCGACCGCGATCAGAAATCGACCGCCAGACCCTTCTTCTCCCAGTCGCCGTAACGGGTCGGTTCTGGACCGCGCGGCCCTCCGTCCTCGGGCGGCAGAACCGCCTCGTCGGCGGCGGCGCGACGATCCGCCGCCTCCAGCAAGGCCTGGCGCGCGACGTCGCTCAGAGGCCGGTCCGACACGGCGTGGGGCACGTCAGCATTGAAGACAGGCGTTTCAGCAGGCGTCTCGGGCGTCGGGGTGGGTTGATCGGTCACAGCATCCTCATCTTGAGCCCGGGCGTTGATCCCCACAGTTTAGACCACGCCCTCCCCGGCGGCCATGTTGATCGAGCCATGAACCACCTGAAGACCTTCAGCCTGCTGGCGGTGATGACCGCCCTGTTCGGCGTCATCGGCCTGGCCGTCGGCGGCGTCACCGGCATGGCCATCGCTCTCGTTCTGGCGGCGGGCCTGAATCTGGTCGGCTACTGGAACGCCGACAAGATGGTGCTGAAACTGTATCGCGCCCAGCCCGTGGACGAACACCACCCCAACGCCGTAGTCCGCGCCTATGTCGCCGATGTGGTGCAGATGGCCCGCGACGCGGGTCTGCCGCGCCCGGTCATCGCCATCGTCCCCAATGACCAGCCCAACGCCTTCGCCACCGGGCGCAACCCGAACCACGCCGCCGTCTGCGCCACCACCGGCCTGCTGGACATGCTGACGCGCGCCGAGATCCGGGGCGTGATGGCCCATGAACTGGCCCATGTGAAGAACCACGACACCCTGACCATGACCGTGACGGCGGTGCTTGCGGGCGCCGTGGCCGCCATCGCCAATTTCGCCCTTTTCTTCAACAACGGCCGCGATCAGGAGAACGGCGGCGGCATCGGCGGCCTGATCGGCGGTCTGGCCCTGATGATCCTGGCCCCGTTCGCTGCAGGCCTGGTGCAGATGGCCATCAGCCGCTCGCGCGAATATGAGGCCGACCGCATCGGGGCCGAGATCGCCGGCGATCCCCGCGCCCTGGCCGACGCCCTGAAGAAGATCGAGGCCTACGCGCGGGGCGTCGCCAATCCGACCGCCGAACGCAATCCGGCCTCCGCCCCCATGTTCATCATCAACCCCCTGTCGGGGCGGGGCGCCGACAGTCTGTTCTCGACCCATCCGGCCACGGAAAACCGCGTCCGCGCCCTGTTGAAGGCGGTCCCGGCCTCCCCGCCGAAGCCCGCCGCCGATCCGGTCGTCGCAAGCCGCGAAGACGCCCCCCGCCCGATCCGCGCCGCCGGTCCCTGGGGCTGACGCACCTTCACGGTCGTCAACCGCCGCAATCCCGCCCTTGCATCACGGGCCGTCTCGCCCTTTAAGCGCGGCGACAACACGCCTGCGCTCCCCCGCAGTCATCCAAGGAAGCCGCCATGACCGCCGCCCCAGACAAGCCCGTCAAGAAGGTCGTCCTCGCCTATTCGGGCGGTCTGGACACCTCCATCATCCTGAAATGGCTGCAGACCGAGTATAACGCCGAGGTCATCACCTTCACCGCCGACCTGGGCCAGGGCGAGGAACTGGCGCCGGCGCGCGAAAAAGCGCTGAAAATGGGCATCAAGCCCGAGAACATCTTCATCGACGACCTGCGCGAAGAGTTCGTGCGCGACTTCGTCTTCCCCATGTTCCGCGCCAACGCCGTCTATGAGGGCCAGTATCTGCTGGGCACCTCCATCGCCCGGCCGCTGATCTCCAAGCGCCAGATCGAGATCGCCCGCATGGTCGGCGCCGACGCCGTCTGTCACGGCGCCACCGGCAAGGGCAACGACCAGATCCGCTTCGAGCTGGGCTACTACGCCCTGAACCCCGACATCCACGTCATCGCCCCGTGGCGCGAATGGGAGTTCAAGTCGCGCGAAGCCCTGCTGGACTTCGCCGAAAAGCACCAGATCCCCATCTCCAAGGACAAGCGCGGCGAGGCCCCCTTCTCGGTCGACGCCAACCTTCTGCACTCCTCGTCCGAGGGCAAGGTGCTGGAAGACCCGGCGGTCGAGGCCCCCGAGTTCGTGCATCAGCGCACCATCAGCCCGGAAGACGCGCCGGACACGCCGACCGTCATCACTATCGGCTTCGAGCGCGGCGACGCCGTCTCGATCAACGGGGAGGCCATGAGCCCCGCCACCCTTCTGACCGCCCTGAACCAGTATGGCCACGACAACGGCGTCGGCCGTCTGGACCTGGTCGAGAACCGCTTCGTCGGCATGAAGTCGCGCGGCGTCTACGAGACCCCCGGCGGGACCATTCTGCTGGCCGCGCACCGCGGCATCGAGTCGATCACGCTTGATCGCGGGGCCATGCATTTGAAGGACGAGCTGGCGGTCAAATACGCCCACCTGATCTACAACGGCTTCTGGTTCAGCCCCGAGCGCGAGATGCTGCAGGCCGCCATCGACCACTCCCAGGCCAAGGTCTCGGGCGTGGTGCGGGTCAAGCTCTACAAGGGCAATGTCACCGTAATCGGCCGTGAGAGCGACCAGAGCCTGTACGATCAGGACCTGGTGACCTTCGAAGAAGGCGTCCAAGCCTATGACCACCACGACGCCGAGGGCTTCATCAAGCTGAATGCGCTCCGCCTGCGCGTGCTGGGCAAGCGCGAAGCCCGCAACAAGGGCTAATGCTCTAAGGTCGGGCGATCCTGAGGATGGCGGCCGAGCGATCGTCCGCCACCCAGATGGAGCCGTCGCGCGCCACCGCCATGCCGACGGGCGAGCCTTGCGGATGCTTGCCCGCCTGACGGCTCCAGCTAGGGGTCAGAACGCGGGCGCGGGGCGCAGGCGCCGTCGCCGGATAGGCCAGGGCGCCGCGCGGATAGATGGCGTAGCGAGCGTTGCCTTCGGTCAGGGGCGAACCCTCGGCGTCGGTCTCTATGGCCACGATCCGGCCCGCCGCGCGCCGATAGCCGTGCCAGCTCATCAGCATCCGCCCGCGCAGTTCTGGGAACATGGCCCCGTCATAATACAGCATGTCCAACGGCGCCGCGTGCGGCGGCAGCAGAGACACCGGCGCCGTCCTCTGGCCGCAACGGGCCGGCGCCGCCGTCCAGCCCGGCATGACCGTGTTCATGTCGGTGCAATAGGGCCAGCCGTAGTGGCGGCCCGCCTGAAGACGATTGATCTCATCAAACGGTCGTTCCGGCGAAGGCAGATCGACAGAGTTTTCGCCCTGATAGATGGCGCCGGACGAATGTCTCACCATAGAGACTGAATTTCTCAAGCCCGAGGCGAAGACGGTCCAGTCGCTGCTCCAGCGCCCGCTCCCGCGATAGGCGTAGCGCCGCACCATGGCCTGGGCGTCGTCTTCAGCGCACAGGCCGCGCGCATTGCGGCTGGGCCGTCCGGCGGTGTCCAGACAGCGGTCGCTCGGCGCCCCGACATTGACCAGCAAGGCCCCGTCGCCGTCGAAGATGAAGGCCGACAGCGGGTGGCGGTTCTCGTGCAGGCGGTTGTCCGGCAGGTCTTCGACCACCGGCGTCTGCGTCATGCCGGGCGCCAGACGCGCCGGGTCCAGGGCCACGATCCGGCTCATCTCGGCCAGGTAGATGCGGCCGTCCGGCCCGCGCGCCAGCGTATGCGGCATGGACAGGCCCGACAGCAGACGGGTCCAGCGCACCGTTCCGTCCCGCTGGCGGGACATGCGCCACAGGGCGCCGCGCCCGGCCTCCCAGCCGCCCAGATCCGAGACCAGCCAGTCGCCGCCGCCCAGCTCCAGCAGGTCGCGCGGCATGCGAGGCCCATCCGTTCCTGTCCTCTGCCACACCCGGCCCATGCAGGCGTCGCCGGCCATGGCCACACGCGTCGCCGGCCAGCCGCCGCAATCGCCCGAGACGGCGTAGACGCGGCTGGAATTCTGCGCCGAAGCGGCCCCCGCCAGCACGAGCGTCGCTGCAGCAGCCGACAAAACAGCCAAGCTTTCCAACGTGCGTTTGATCATCCGTTCTCTCCCCGGTCCCGATGAAATACTCTCGCCCGCGCCGCAAAAATGCGCCACCCTGAAGCGGAGGAGCATTGGCTCCATCTCCATTCAGGACCTCATACATGTCATTCCGCGCCCTTCTCGCCGCGTCCGCCGTACTGGCCTTCGCCGGCCCCGCCCTGGCCCAGCAAGCGCCCGCAGCGCCCGCCGCCGCCGCTGCCCCGGCCGCCGATCCCGCCGAAGCCGCCTTTGAAGCCGAAGCCGAAGCCTTTGAAGCCAACGTCGAGGCCATGACGTCCGAAATGCAGGCCGCCGCCGTCGCCGCCGGCGCCGACAGAGCCAAGGCTTCGGCTGATCTCGACGCCATCGCCGCACGCTATCAGGCCCGTCTGGACGCCTTCGCCACGTCGCTCGAAGCCTTCCTCGCCGTGAAGATGGCCGAAGCGCCCGAAGCGCAGCGCGCCCAGATGGCGCAGATGGGTCCGATCCTGGTCGGCCAGATCCGCTCCGCCGGCGCCCTGACCAAGGCTTCGATCCTTCAGCCCGCTCCCGCCGCGCCCACATCCGAGTAAGACGCGCGTCATGCTTCAAGGCGGCGGGGCTCAGGCTCCGCCGCCTTACCGCGATTTCACTTGAGCCCAGGCGGCGATAGGCGGACCCTGCGGTCACCCTCATCGGAGCCCCGCCATGATCAAGGCCCTCTCTCTCGCCGCCGCCCTCGCCCTGCTGCCCCTGTCCGCCTCCGTCGCGGATGAGGTGCGCGGTCCGTCCGAAGACGCTCTGGAAGCCGCCGCCGAAGCGTTCGAAGCCCGGATGGAGGCCTTCGGCGAACGCGCCGAAGCCATTTCCGAAGACGAATCCCTGACCAAGGTCGAGCGCGACACCCGCATCGCCGCCCTCTGGGCCGAGTATCAGCCCGACGTGATGGCCTTCACCGTGGAGGCGACGCGCCACGCCGGCGCCATCGCCTCCGAAGCCCTGGCTGAACTCGACATTGACGCCATCGTCGCCGACGCCCTGGCCGAAGCCGACATCTCCGGCGCCATCGCCGCCGCCGGTCAGATCGCCGCCAACGGCGCCTGGGCTTCAAACGATCCCGAACATATGGAGACCTACGCCCTGATGGCCGACTACGCGGTCGGCGAGGCGATGGACTCCCTGGATGAAGCCGAGGCCGAGATCGCCAACGTCCAGGTCGATCTGAACACGGCCGACACCGCCGTGACGACGCCGCCTTCCCGCAACTGACCCACCACGGCGCCTTGACCCGGCGCCGTCCCGGTCCGACAGGGGCGCATGTCCGCCCTGCCCGTCGATCCGCACCTGTATATGACCTTTCTCGGGGTCATGGCCGTCATGGCCGCGACCCCGGGGCCGGCCAATCTGTTCGCCATCGCCAATGGCGCAGCGCGGGGCAAGGCCGCCGCCATGGCGGCCACGGCGGGGATGAACACCGCCACCCTGGTCTGGTTCGGGGCCGCCGCCCTTGGGCTGGGCGCCCTGGTCACCGCCTTTCCGCAGGCCTTCCGCCTGATCTCGGTCGCCGGCGCCCTCTATGTGGCCTGGCTGGGGCTGAAAGCCTTGCGCGGGGCCTTCCGCACCGCCGCTGATCCCGAGAGTGCCGCCATCAAGCCCGGGCGCAGCGCCCTCGTCGATGGCTTCATGGTCCAGATCGCCAACCCCAAGGCGGTGTTGTTCTTCACCGCCGTCCTGCCGCCGTTTCTGGACGTGAACCGTCCGGCGGCGCCGCAGCTGGCCCTGTTCGCCGTCGCCACCATCGGCATGGACGTCCTGTCCATGACCGCCTACGGCCTGGGCGGCGCAGCCCTGGCGCGCCGCATGAACCAGCCGCATTTCCGCAAGGGATTCAGCCTGACGACGGGCTTGCTCCTGCTGGCCGCCGCCCTACTTATCGTCATGCGTCTTTAGCACGCAGGCGATGCTGGAATCGGGGCGGAACCGGAGCTGTTCATGTCCCGTTCAAACATCTCGGCGTCTTTTAGACTTTCAAGGAGAGTCCCGATGAAGATTCGTCTGCTCAAGCCCGTGTTGCTGGCGGCGACCGCCGCCCTGGCCTTGTCGGCCTGCGCCACGGCCACCCCGTATGCGCCGGCCAGCCCCGACAGCCGCTTCGGTTACGCCGAACAGCGCGTCGACAACGACCGTTACCGCGTCAGCTTCTCGGGCAATTCCGTGACCTCGCGCGAACAGGTCGACATGTCTTTGCTGCTGCGCGCCGCCGAACTGACCACGCAGAACGGCTATGACTGGTTCGCTACGGTCAATCGCGCCACCGACCGCGACACCCGGCTTCAGGCCACGCCCGACCCCTTCTACTATGACCGCTACAGCCCCTTCTGGGGGCCGTCGTGGCGCTATCACCGTCGCGGCCTGTGGAGCCCGTGGCGCGACCCGTTCGCCCCCGACTTCGACGTGCGTCAGATCGACCGCTATGAGGCCTCGGCCGAGATCGTCATGGGACGCGGCGCCAAGCCGTCCAATGATCCCAACGCCTTCGACGCCCGCGAAGTCATCGCCAACGTCGGCCCCCGCGTCGCCCGCGCGATGTAGGGGCAAGGTCTTCTTCAAGATGCAAACGGCGCTCTGGAAACGGAGCGCCGTTTTTCTTCCTTCTTCCGCTCATCCTCGCGAACGCGGGGATCCAGTCCTGTCCAGCTTGACGTCGGTTTTTCAGGACGAAGGATGGCGGATAACGCCCCAGACCGATCACCCAAAACACTGGATCCCCGCGTTCGCGAGGATAAGCGGAGTGAAGTGATCCGCCCCTACCCCACCTTCGGCGTCTTCATGCGGCGCTTGTTGGTGTGGCTGGCGGGGGCCTTGCCCAGCTGGTCGGGCAGTTCACCCTTGAAGTAGAATCGCTGCCACGCCTCCTTGGCCGCGTCGGGATCGCCCGCCGCCAGACGGGTGTTGAAGTCCGTCCGCTCCCTCAGCCAGGCCTCATACTGCCCCTGCATCACCGGGTTGGAGGACAGGGCGCGGATCACCGGCTGAGCTTCCTCGGCCTTCTTGTGCTGGCTCAGGGTGATGAAGCAGAAGGGCTCGCCCTTGTCGAAACGGATCTTGCCGGGCCGGGTGAAGATCCAGTTCATGGTGAAGGGGAAGGGCAGCCAGTCGGTCTCAACCACGCCGACCAGAGCCTGAATGCCGTCCTTGATGTGGTTGGGGCTGCCCGAGCAGGTCATGCTCCAGCCCGGCGGGGTGCGGAACAGATACTGAGGATGCATGGTCAGGACGCCGCGCGAGAAGTGCGAGCTGACGAAATGCTTCAGGTCAGGCTGGGGCCGGTCGGGGGTGATGACGATGTCGGCCTGCGCTGGGCCGCCGTTCCATTCCGCCGTGAAGCCGAAGGGGCACAGGATCTCCCACCCCGTGGTGTTGGCCATGTTCAGAGGCAGGCAGCGATAGGGGTGGCGGCTGGCGAAGGCGTCCATCCAGTCGCGCGACGGCCGCCCCGGCACCAGGTCCGGCGGCGTGGCCGACATCGGATAGCATTCCAGTTCCACAGCGGACCTCCGGCGGGTATCGAGAGCGTTCCTCTCTCCTAACGACGCATGATGACCCAGGACAAGACGACATCTTCGCCCGCTCCAGAACCTGCGCACGACCGCAACAGCCTGCTGGACTGGTTCGCCGCGAACGACATCGCCCACACGACCCACGACCACCCCGCCGTCTTCCGCGTCGAGGAGGGGTTGGAGCTGAAGGCCGCCCTGCCCGGCGCCCACACCAAGAACCTGTTCCTCAAGGACAAGAAGGGCCGGCTGTGGCTGATCTCGGCGCGTCAGGACACGGTCATCGACCTGAAACAGGCGCACAGGACCATCGCCGCCGACCGCCTATCGTTCGGCAACGAGGGCTTGATGTGGGAGACGCTGGGCGTGCGGCCCGGCTCGGTCACGGCCCTGGGCCTGATCAACGACGCCGACCACCGCGTCACCTTCATCCTCGACAAGGCCCTGTGGGACGCCGACATCGTCAACTTCCACCCCCTGACCAATACGGCGACCACGGCGCTGGATCAGGCGGCGTTCCGGCGGGTGCTGGCCCTGCTGGGGCGCGAGCCAATGGTGGTGGATTTCGAGGCGTTGGCGGGGTGACGGCGGGCTCTCGAGTCAGATTGAGAGGCTGGTCAAGATCGCCTTCCGGCGCGCACTTAAAAGACTGAATCCGACCCGTGTGGTTATTGTCTAAGGCGCTTCGCGAATGACCAAGTTAGGATCGGCGCGTATCGCAAGTTGATACCGAGCTGCGAGATCAGACACATCCTGTGCTGACTTGGTGATTGGCCCGCCGCTTCGATAGAAGCCAACACTCAGTTCGCCAGGACCGTGGCCTCGCGACACGATTATCTGGGCATCAAGTCGATAGAACTGATGTGCGTGGTAAGCATCTGCGCGGAGGCTTTCACGCGACCCCAGAAATCGGAAGCCTTCTCTGTCAGCGAAGCCATCCGTAACGTCGAGCGCGGCTTGCGCATCACCATTCTGAGCGCCGACAACAAAAAATGCCGTGGGATCAGAGGCCGGCTTTGGAGAGCACGAACCAAGAGTCGAGGCCAATATGAACAAGGCGCCTGTGAGCAACAGCCGGAGCATGGCGAACCTTTCGCACTAACATGGGTCTGTCAGCCACCCTTACCAAATATCCAGACGCTCAGCTCAACACATGAGCGCGCTCCCTTCCTGATCAATTCCCGCCCTCATCCGTCCCCATCGGCTGACTTTCGGCGCGGCGCCTGCTAGAGCGCCCGGCATCTCCCCCACGCCAGCCATAACGGACGCCGCCATGCCCGCCGCTCCCGACTTTCCGCCCGCCCCGGACGCGATCAAACCTGTCCGCGCCCTGATTTCATTGTCGGACAAGGCGGGGCTCGAGGATGTCGCGCGCACGCTGGCCGGTCTCGGCGTCGAGCTGGTCTCGACCGGCGGCACCAAGGCGGCGATCGCGGGCTATGGCCTGCCGGTCAAGGACGTGGCCGATCTGACCAGCTTCCCGGAAATGATGGACGGCCGGGTCAAGACCCTGCACCCCGTCGTCCACGGCGGCCTGCTGGGCGTGCGCAACGCCCCGGCCCACGCCGAGGCCATGACCGAGCACAACATCGGCGCCATCGATATCGTCTGGATCGACCTCTATCCGTTCGAGAAGACCGTCGAAAACGGCGGCGGCTTCGAAGCAGCCATCGAGAACATCGACATCGGCGGCCCGGCCATGATCCGCTCGGGCTCCAAGAACCATGGCCACGTCGCCGTCGCCGTGGACTCGATCAGCATCGGCCTGATCGTCGACGCCCTGAAGGCCGACGGTTCGACTTCGCTTAACCTGCGCAAGCAGCTGGCCGCCCGCGCCTTCGCCCGCACCGCCGCCTATGACGCCGCCGTTTCGGGCTGGTTCGCCGTTCAGTTGAACGACGCCGCCCCGGCCCGCAAGTCCATCGCCGGTTCGCTGGCGCAAACGCTGCGCTACGGCGAGAACCCGCATCAGACCGGCGCCTTCTACCGCACGGGCGAGCGCCGTCCGGGCGTGGCCTACGCCGAACAGGTTCAGGGCAAGGAACTGGGCTACAACAACATCGCCGACGCCGACGCCGCCTATGAACTGGTGGCCGAGTTCGAAAGCCCAGCCTGCGTCATCGTCAAGCACGCCAACCCCTGCGGCGTGGCCGTCGGCGCCACCCTGTCGGAAGCCTATGCCCGCGCGCTGGAATGCGACGCCGTGTCGGCCTTCGGGGGAGTCATCGCCGTCAACCGCCCGCTGAACGGCGAGGACGCCCGCGCCATCACCGGCATCTTCACCGAGGTCGTCATCGCCCCCGGCGCCGACGAGGAAGCCAAGGCAGTCTTCGCCGCCAAGAAGAACCTGCGCCTGCTGATCACCGACGGCCTGCCCAACCCGCACGGCGCGGGCGAGGTCTTCCGCTCGGTGGCCGGCGGCTTCCTGGTCCAGTCACGCGACCGCAGCCTGATCAAGCCGTCCGACCTGAAGATCGTCACGCGTCGCCAGCCGACGCCGACCGAGATCCAGGACATGCTGTTCGCCTTCACCGTGGCCAAGCACGTCAAGTCCAACGCCATCGTCTACGCCAAGGACGGCCAGACGGCCGGCATCGGCGCCGGCCAGATGAACCGCCGGGACTCGGCCCGCATCGCCGCCATCCGCGCCAAGGAAGCCGGCGAGGCCCATGCTGCAAGAGTGGGGGGCCTGGCCCACTCGCTGGCGCAAGGCTCGGCCTGCGCCTCCGAAGCCTTCTTCCCATTCGCCGACGGCCTGCTGGAAGCCATCGCGGCCGGCGCCACGGCGGTGATCCAGCCGGGCGGCTCGATGCGCGACGCCGAGGTCATCGCCGCCGCCGACGAGAACAACATCGCCATGGCCTTCACCGGCGTCCGCGTCTTCCGGCACTAAACAAGAAGAGCGCTAACGCGGGCGACGCGGTCGCCCGCTGCTTGAGCGCAAGAAGAAGGGCGCTGCCGGTCGTCGGCAGCGCCCTTTTTGCTTGGCGTCGGGAAACTGAAGACTCAGTCCTCGATCACTTCGTGCGAGCCGGCCCGGCCCAGGCGCCAGTAGCCAGCCACCTTCATCCATTTCGGGTTGAAGGCGCGAGCCGCCAGAAGCGCCGCGCGCATCGACCGGGCCACCGAGGACTCGCAGGCGACCCAGACATAGGCATCGCCTGGGTCGATCCGTCCCGCCGCATCGACCGCCGCCGCCGTCAGGGCCTCGGCCCGACCGCGCGGACCGCCGTTGCGGTGGACCCAGACGATCTCGACGTCGGCGGCGCTGGACAGGGCCAGTTCGCCCGAGGCGTCCGCCACCTCGATGCAGGCGATAACGCGCGCGCCAGCCGGAAGTTCTTCCAGCCGCCGGGCGATGGCCGGAATAGCCGCCTCATCGCCAACCAGCAGATGTTCGGCGAAGCTGGTCGGGATCAGGAAGGAGCCGCGCGGCCCGCCCAGCCCCAGTTCGTCGCCGACTTGCGCATCCTCGGCCCAGGCCGTCGCCGGACCGCCGTGACCGACCGCGAAGTCGAGGGTCAGCCGCCGGTTCGCGGCGTCGAAGGCGCGCGGGGTATAGTCGCGCGCCACAGGCCTCGGCTCCGAAAACACCGGACCATCCGGCCCGACCGTGGGCAGGACCACCGCCTGCCCGCGCGGCGTCGGAAACACCTTCACATGGTCGTCGAAGCCGGGGCTGAAGAAACCCTCCAGTTCCTCACCGGTCAGGACGATGCGCTTCAGCACCGGCGTCAGTTGTTCGACCGTCTCGACGCGCGCGCGACGGAATTTCAGGTCGTGGCGCACCCGGCGCGGCAGGCGCAGATGCGTCTCGTTCATGCCTGACGCACCTTTTCGGCAGCGGCCTCAATCAGGTCGGCGATGGCCTCGACCTGGGCCTCGCTCAACGGCGGCTCCTGGCTCAGGCGCTGATGCGTCGCCATGCGGAAGGCCTCGATGGCCTGGGCGATGCGGGCGGGCCGGTCGGGCCGACCGCGCAGGGCCTTCATCTTCATCTCGATGTGGGCCAGGGCCTCGGTGTTTTCCGTCAGCAGACGGCGGCCTTCGTCAGTGACCGCATAGCGCTTCTTGCCGCCCTCGGCGGCGACGCTGACGGCGCCCATGTCTTCCAGCAGCGACAGACTGGGATAGATGACGCCCGGGCTGGGCGCATAGGTCCCGCCCATGCGGCTCTCGATGTCCTTGATCAGTTCATAACCGTGGCTCGGCTTGTCGGCGATCATCGACAGCAGCACCCAGCGCAGGGCGCCGTGCTCGAACATCCGTCCGCCGCCGCCGCGCCGCCCATGGCGTTCGCCGCGCATCCGGCCTTCGCCCATGCCCGGACCGCGCTGGCCCTCGGGCCGCATTCCCCGGCCATGGCTGTGACCACGTTCAAAACAGTGGCCGTGGTGTTTGATCCCTCTGGATCCTCTCATATTGTTCTCTTTCACTTAGATATATCGAACCGTCCGCATAGATATATCGATATATCTAAACCGCAAGACCCTTTCTTCGCGCCGCCGGTTCTTTAAAGCTGCACGGATGGACACCCTCGATGCCCGCTGGGCCCTGCTGGAACCGCACACCACCGTGGTCGGCCCCGATGATGATCGGCCGCGCCCGGCGGTGATCCTGTTCCACGGCTGCGGCGGCCTGCGCGAGCATCTGCCGGTCTACGCCGAGGCGGCGAAGGCGGCGGGCTGGCGGGCCTTCATCGTCGATTCCTATGCACCGCGCGGCTGGAGCCGGTCGTTCGCCCTGACCATGGTCTGCACCGGCCTGCGCCTGCGCGGCGACAAAAGGGCGGGCGATGTTTTGGCTGCCCTGCAAGGTGTGTCACAGCGGCGGGACGTGGATGCCTCCAAACTGGCGCTGGCGGGCTGGAGCCACGGCGGCTGGGGCATCATGGAGGCCATGAGCGCCGACCGCAGCCGGCCCGCTCTGGGCCTAGCCGACCCGGGGTCCGCATCTCTGGACGGGGTCAAGGCGGTCTATCTGGCCTATCCCTACATCGGCCCCGCCGCGCTCAACCGGATGCGGCCCTGGCGGCACTGCCCCAGAACTCTGGCGGTGGTGTCGCGCAGCGATCATCTGACCACGGTCCGCAACGCCGAACGGGTCCACGCCATGATCCGCGACTGCGGCGTCGACATCGAGACCTGGATCGCCGAGGGCAGCCATGCCTTCGACGAACCGGGGGCGGCCAGGCCCATGCGCCACGACCCCGAACTGACCGCCGAAGCCGTGCGTCGCTTCGCTGCCCTGCTGACCGACACAGCGGCGGCCCACCCGACCTGACGACCCTGTGACTCCGCCGCGCTTGCCCCCGCCCGCGACCCGGCTTATCCCCCGATCATGACCGCGCCCCTGATCTGTCCGTCGATCCTCGCCAGTGATTTCGCCCGTCTCGGCGAGGAGGTCGCCGCGCTCGAAGCCGCCGGCGCCGACTGGATCCATGTCGATGTGATGGACGGCCATTTCGTTCCCAACATCACCCTGGGCCCCGATATCGTGAAGGCCATTCGGCCGCACACCACCCTGCCCTTCGACGTGCACCTGATGGTCGCGCCGGTCGATCCCTGGCTGGAGGCCTATCGCGCCGCCGGGGCCGACATCCTGACCGTCCACCCCGAGAGCGGACCGCACCTGCACCGCACTCTGGGCCGCATCCGCCAGCTGGGGGCCAGGGCCGGCATAGTGCTCAACCCCGGCACGCCTCTGGACGTGCTGGAAGAGGTTGTGGAGATGGTCGATCTGGTGCTGCTGATGTCTGTCAATCCGGGCTTCGGCGGCCAGAGCTTCATCGACACCACCCTGAGGAAGATCGAGCGCGCCCGCGCCCTGCTGGACGCCGCAGGGTCCAAGGCCCACCTGCAGGTTGACGGCGGGGTCACCTCGGCCAACGCGGGGGCCTGCGTCGCCGCCGGGGCCGACGCCCTGGTCGCCGGCTCCTTCGTATTCAAGGGCGGTCCGTCGGCCTACGCCGCCAACATCGCGGCGCTGAAGGCCGCGTGAGCGAGTTCGGCTCCTTGACCCCCGAGGCGGAGGCGGAGCGTCCGCCGGAGCCGGCCATGGCTGTCCCCGGCCTGCGCGGCGCGCCGGTGCGCACCCCGGTGCGGACCACGGAGACCGGCGGCGGTCCCGGCCTGTGGCCCGCCATCGTCGGACGCCTGCTGACCCGCCAGCTGTGGATCGAGCTCTACGGCCTGCCCGGCTATTCCCTGACCCTGGCCGGACGCCCGGCCCAGGCCTTCGCCGCCACGCCGCGCGACGTCCGGCCTGTCGACGCCGAGCTGGGGCGCAGCATCCTGAACGGCCGTTTCACCCTGGCTGGGACCAGTCTGGAGGCGGCGTCGCCCGAGGATCCGTTCAACCGGCCCAGCCCGACCCGGGCTTTCGCCGTCGAACTGCACAGCTTCGCCTGGCTGCCGTCGCTGATGGCCCAGGAGGAGAGAGGCGCGCGCGAGGCCCTGCGGCTGACCCTGGCCTGGGCGGCGCAATTCTCGCGCTGGTCGCCCTTCGCCTGGGGCCCTGAGATTCTGGCGCGCCGCACCTACGCCCTGGCCTGCGCCGCCCGCCGCATGGGCCAGGTCGCCACCGAGGCCGAGCGGCTGAAGCTGGCCGACATCATCGCCCGCCAGGCCCGCCAGTTGTTGCGCCCGCCGGTCGCCATGGCCGAGAAAGCCGCCTGTCTGACTGCCGCCGCCGTGGCCGGCTGCACCTTGGGCGGCAAGACCGGCTCCGCCATCCGCAGCACGGCCCTGCACCGGCTGACCGGCGCCCTGCACCGCACCGTCGCCGACGACGGCGGCCACGCCACTCGCAGTCCCGAGGCGGGGCTTGAGCTGCTGCTCGACCTGCTGACGCTGGACGACGCCTTGGGCCAGATCTCCGTTCCGGCGTCAGAGCCTGTGCGCCGCACGATCCAGAAGCTGACGGCGGCCTTGCGTCTTCAGACCCTGCCGGACGGACGACTGATCACCATGCAGGGCGGCGGACCGTCCACGGCGGCCCGCGTCGCCGCCGCCCGCGCCCATGACGACGCCGTCGCCGGTGTCGGACAGGAAGGCGTGGTCGGCGGCGTCGCCCGTCTGCACAGCCCCCTGCTGACCGTCGTCGCCGATGTCGCCGCCGCCGCCCACGGCCCCTGGTCCGCGGGGGCCTGCGCCCAGCCGATGGCGTTAGAGATCGTCTGCGGCAAGGATCGTCTGATCACCGGCTGCGGCTGGACCCCCCGCGCCGCCGAACGCCAGGGTCTGCGCCTGCCGCCCGGCCATTCGACCCTGACATTGGGCGAGAGCACCACCGCCTCCCCCCTCGGCGGCTGGAAAGCCGGACTGATGGGTCCGCGCCTGATCGGCGCCGCACCGCATTTCGACATGCACCGCCGCGACGGCGAGGGCGCGGTCTGGCTGGAGGTCGAGCATGACGGCTGGGCGCATCAGTTCGGCCTGCTGCATCAACGCCGCCTCTATCTGGATCAGAGGCTGGACGAGCTGCGCGCCGAAGAGCGGCTGCACCCCGCCCCGCATCACGGCGAGACGGTCCGCGCCATCGCCGCCCCTTACGCCGTGCGCTTCCATCTTGAGCCGGGGGTGCAAGGTTCGCTGGCCCGCGACCGACGCTCCATTCTGCTGCGCGGCCATTCCGGGCGCGCCTGGTGGTTCAGGACCGATGGTCCCGACGTGGCCATCGAGCCTTCGGTCCATGTCGATGACGGCCTGACACGGCGCTCGCTGCAGATCGTGGTGCGCGGCTCGGCCCGCACCGACGCAGAGACGAAGATCCGCTGGAAGCTGAGCCCGGCGGGCGCGGGGACCGATCCGGCCTGACGTTGCGGCCTTGAGGTTCACCGCCTGCGCGACCATCTAGGATTTGCCGCGTTATGCCTTGCCTGTACAGGATTGACTGATGAGCTTCGCCGACCCCACCGCCCTGCCCGACGATCTGATCAAGGACGGCTCCGACGCCGGCTTCATGGCCGACATCATCGAGGCCTCGAAAACCCAGCCGGTCATCGTCGATTTCTGGGCCACTTGGTGCGGGCCCTGCCGGACCCTGACTCCGTCGCTGGAGAAGGCCGTGCGCGCGGCGGGCGGCAAGGTGAAGCTGGTCAAGATCGATATCGACAAGAACCCGGCCTATGCGGGCCAGCTGCGGGTGCAGTCGATCCCCACCGTCTACGCCTTCGTCGACGGCCAGCCGGTCGACGGTTTCCAGGGCGCTGTTCCAGACAGCCAGATCAAGGCCTTCATCGAGAAGCTGACCGGCGGCGAGGCCGTCAACTCCGACGTGGAGCAACTGTTGTCGCTGGGCGCTGAATCCCTGTCGCTGAACGACCTCGGCGGCGCGGCCCAGGCCTTCGCCCAGGTCCTGACCATGGAGGCCGACAATGAGGCCGCCATCGCCGGCATGGCCCAGGTCTATCTGGCCGACGGCGACATTGATCAGGCCCGCCAGACCATCGCCATGGCCCCACAGGACTCGCGCCACCCCGGCGTCATCGGCATCCGCGCTCAACTGGCCCTCGCCGCCGCCGCCCCGACCGGAGACGCCGTCGCCGTCCAGGCTCGTCTGGCCGCCGATCCGAACGATCATCAGGCGCGCTACGACCTGTCGCTGGCCCAGGCCGCGTCGGGCGACTTCAAGGGCGCGGTCGACAGCCTTCTGGCCATCATCAGCGCCGACCGCGAGTGGAACGAACAGGCCGCCCGCAAACAGCTGCTGGTGGTGTTCGACGCAGCGGGCGCCGGTTCGGACGTGGCGCGCGAAGGCCGTCGCCGCCTGTCCTCCATCCTGTTCGCATAGGAGGCATACGTTGGCCCAGGGCTATGTGAAGGCGACCGATCTGCCGCAGGTGATCCCGGTCTTCCCCCTGCCCGGGTCGATCATCCTGCCGCGCGGCCAGCTGCCGTTGAACATCTTCGAGCCGCGCTATCTGAACATGATCGACGACGCCATGGCCGGCGACCGCATCATCGGCATGATCCAGCCCAGCGGCGGCGACGCCGTGACGCCGCATCTGTCGCCCATCGGCTGCGCGGGGCGTATCACCAGCTTCGCCGAGACCTCGGACGGCCGGTATCTGATCACCTTGACCGGATGCGCCCGGTTCCGTCTGGCGGGCGAGATTTCGTCGCAGACCCCCTATCGCCAGATCCGCGCCGACTTCACCGGTTTCGAGGCCGACCTGACGGCGCCGCCGCCCGACGACCAAGGACTGGACCGTGACGGCCTGCTGGACGCCTTGCGCGCCTATCTGGAGAACCGGGGGCTGGACATCGACTGGGACACCGCCGAGACCGCCCCGCCAGAAGCCCTGATCAACAGCCTGTCCATGGCCCTGCCGTTCGAACCTTCCGAAAAGCAGGCTCTACTGGAGGCGCCCGCCCTGACGGACCGTTCAACGGTGCTGACCGCGCTTCTGACCATCGACGCCGCCGGTCCGGGCGACGACGAAACTCCCACATCCATGCAATGAGCCCCCGCCCATGAGCGACGCCTTCCTGACCCCCGCCTCGGTCGATCCCCGCCTGCTGGAGGTGCTGGTCTGCCCCGTCACGCGCGGCAAGCTGACCTATGACCGCGAGCGCCAGGAACTGGTGTCCAAGGGCGCCAAACTGGCCTTCCCCATCCGCGACGGCGTGCCGATCATGCTGGCCGAAGACGCCCGTCCGCTGGACTGAGGCGGCGACAGGGCCTTCGCTTAAAGCGCTTCGCCGCGCAGCAGTCTCGGCAGGTCGCCTGTCGCGCCGCCCGCCTCGTGCATGAAGGCGCGGCGCAGGGGGGGCATGCGGTTGACGACGGCGATGCCGATGTCGCGGGCCAGACGCACCGGGGCCAGATCGGTCGAGAACAGACGTACGAAACCGTCGAACCCGGCTGACAACGCCGCATTGTCGAACCGACGCCAGCGCGCATAACGGTCGAGCACAATCTCCGAGCCCACATCCTCGCCTGTCCGCATCGCCTCGACCAGAACCTCGGCCAGGGCAGCGGCGTCCTTCAGCCCCATATTCAGGCCCTGGCCCGCCACCGGATGCACCGCATGCGCCGCGTCGCCGATCAGGGCCGTGCGCGCGCCGGTCAGGCGTTCGGCGTATTGCAGAGACAGGGGATAGACGAAACGCGGTCCCA
>Ga0233377_1000113_pt1 | contig 48909 bp, 44 predicted proteins | sample ElkDunMinimDraft_6_FD_191540 | JGI IMG/M metagenome (GOLD analysis project Ga0233377, IMG submission 191540) | Fecal eukaryotic communites from dung pellets of Tule Elk in California, USA - Elk Dung E36 | ecosystem: Host-associated > Mammals > Digestive system > Large intestine > Fecal | place...
TCCTGGCCGGGGAGCGGACGCTGGACTTCGACCGGGTGATCGTCTGCGCCGGGCTCGGCACCGACACCGTCGCGCGGATGGCGGGGGTCCCCGGCGACGTAAGGATCGTCCCCTTCCGCGGTGAGTACTACGCCCTGGCCGGAGGGGCGAAAGACCTGGTCCGCGGGCTCATCTATCCGGTTCCCGACCCCCGGTACCCGTTCCTCGGCGTGCACCTGACCCGCAGGATCGACGGCGAGGTGCTGGTCGGCCCCAACGCGGTCATGGCGCTGGCGCTGGAAGGGTATTCCTGGCGGGACGTCGCCCTCGCCGACCTGGGCCGGACTCTGGCCTGGCCGGGCACCCGGCGGCTGGCGGCGAGGCACTGGAGGACCGGGGTGAGGGAGGTGGCCGGCTCGATGGGGAAGGGGGCGTTCCTGAGGGCCGCGCGCCGTTACGTCCCGGCCCTGACAGCCGCCGACCTGGTCAGGACCTCCGGGGGTGTCCGCGCACAGGCTGTGGACAGGCGGGGCGGCATGCTGGACGACTTCGCGATCGACGTGCACGGCCGCGTCGCCCTCGTGCGCAACGCCCCCTCACCGGCGGCCACATCGAGTTTGGCGATAGCCAGACATATTGTGGGGTTAGCCTCTGTCTTGACCAGTTAACTGCTTTCTCACGTGGGCCGGTGAAAATAGACCAGTGACCGACTCACCCGAGGCACGCCTACTGATCGTCGAGGACGAGCCCAACATCCTCGAACTCCTGGCCGCGAGCCTGCGGTTCGCCGGGTTCGGCGTCAACACGGCGGGTAACGGCACGGAAGCCGTCGCCGCCGTCCAGCGGCACCGGCCCGACCTCATCGTTCTCGACGTCATGCTCCCCGACATGGACGGCTTCGACGTCGTACGGCGCCTGCGCGGCGGCGGCAGCGACACCCCCGTGGTCTTCCTCACCGCGCGTGACGCCACCGAGGACAAGATCCGCGGGCTGACCATGGGCGGGGACGACTACGTGACCAAGCCGTTCAGCCTGGAGGAGGTCGTGGCCCGCATCCGGGCCGTGCTGCGCCGTACCAACTCCGGTGAGCTCAGTCCCAGGCCGCCCCGGCTCACCTTCGCCGACATCGAGCTCGACGAGGAGAGCCACGAGGTGTGGCGCCAGGGACAGGCGGTGGCGCTGTCGCCGACGGAGTTCAAGCTGCTGCGCTACTTCATGGCGAACGCGGGGCGGGTGCTGTCCAAGGTCCAGATTCTCGACCACGTATGGGACTACGACTTCAGGGGTGACGTCGGGATCGTGGAGTCCTACGTCTCCGTGCTCCGCCGCAAGATCGACAATGTCGACCCGAGGCTGATCCACACCCTGCGCGGTGTCGGATACGTGCTGCGCCTGCCACCGGCCTCGTGATGCTCGACGCGACCCCCCTGCGGGTGAAGCTGATCGGCGTCATCCTGCTCCTGCTGACGGTCGCGCTCGCCCTCATCGGCGTCGGCAGCGTCTCGATCATGCGCGGCTACCTGATCGATCGCGTCGACGGCCAGATCGACATGACCGCCGACTCCGCGCTGCGCCGCATGAACAGCCGGGGCACCCTCGGGCTGGTGGGCAAGCCGATGCCGTCCGACGCCAGGCTGGAACTCCGCGGCAAGAACGGCAGGACCCGCATCCTGCTCAGCGGCATCGACGTGGAGGGCAAGCCGGGGCCGGACATCTCCCTCGGCCAGGTCGGCGAGCTGTTCGAGAGCGGTGACTGGCGGGTCCGGGTGACCTCGCTGGACACCGGTGGAAGCCTCATCGTGGCCGTGGACATGAGCGAGGTGCGGCAGATCGTCGGCCAGCTCGCGCTGGTGGAACTCCTCGGCGGAAGCGGCCTGGTGCTGATGCTCGCCGGAGCCGGTGTAGTGATCATCCGCAGGAGCCTGCGGCCGCTGGAGGAGATCGAGCGCACCGCGGAGGCGATCGCCGCAGGAGACCTGGGCCGCCGCGTCCCCGACGCCGATCCGCGCACCGAGGTGGGCCGCCTCGGCCGGTCGCTGAACGGCATGCTCGCCCAGATCGAGGCGGCCTTCCGCGCCCGCTCCGAGTCCGAGTCCTCGGCCCGCAGCTCGGAGGAACGCATGCGCCGGTTCGTCGCGGACGCCTCGCACGAGCTCCGCACGCCGCTCACCTCCATCAGGGGTTTCGCCGAGTTCTACCGGCAGGCGTCCGATATCGACGCCGCGCCGCTGATGCGCCGGGTCGAGTCCGAGGCGGTCAGGATGGGCCTGCTCGTCGACGACCTGCTGATGCTGGCCAGGCTCGACCAGCAGCGGCCGATGGTCATGCGCCCGGTCGACCTGCTCGCCATCGCCGCCGACGCCGTCCACGACGCCCGCATCCTCGCCCCGGAACGCGAGGTCACGCTCTCGGTGGACGGCTCCGCGCTCATCGTCTCCGGCGACGAGGTGCGGCTCCGCCAGGTCGTGGGCAACCTCATGACCAACGCGCTCACCCACACCCCCGAGGGCACCCCCGTACGGGTGATCCTCTCCAGCGACGACGGCATGGCCGTCATCGAGGTCGCGGACGAGGGGCCGGGCCTCACCACCGAGCAGCGCGAGCGCGTCTTCGAACGGTTCTACCGCGCCGACTCCGCCCGGGGGCGGCGTGCTCCGGAGGACGGCGGGAGCGGTCTCGGCCTCGCCATCGTGGCCGCGATGGTCGAGGCCCACGGTGGCCGCGTCGCCGTGGAGTCGGAGCCGGGCAAGGGTGCGACGTTCCGGGTGATCCTCCCCCTCGCCTCGGAATCCGACTGATCTTTCTCCCGTACGACGCCGTCGGCCCCTACCGGGGGGCGTCGGACTCCGGCCAGCTGCTGTCGGGGAACTCCCCTTCGGCCGCGCCGGGCAGTATCACCTGGTCGTTCTCGGACAGCCCGGAGGTGATCTCGACGTAGCGGTCGCCGCGGACCCCCGTTTCCACGACCCGCTCGGCGCCGCCCCGCACGGTGACCCTGGAGATTCCGCCTCCGGTTCGTACGGCCTGTGCGGGAACGTAGAGCGTCTCCGCGGATTCGGCGACGGTCACGGTGACCGAGGCGGTCTGGCCCACCAGGAGGTTCGGCGGAGGGTCGTCGAACGCGATCGTGACGCCGTATCGCACCAGCCGGTCGCTCGTGGTCGGGGTGGGAGCGATGCCTGTCACGGTGCCCGGGTACCTCTCTCCCTGTCGCGTGGCGAGGGTGATCACCGCCTGCTGTCCCGGCTTCAGGCTGGCGATGTCAGACTCGGTGAACAGCGCCTCCACCTGGAGTTCGTCCAGGTTTCCGAGGGTGAGGAAGGTACCGGTGCCCACGCGGTCACCGACCGCTCCGGCTACGGAGATGACGGTGCCGTCAACGGGGGCGACGATTCGCACGCCCGCGAGTTCCTTCGTGGCGTCGGTCAGCTCCGCCCGCGCCTCCTTCACGCGGGCCTCGGCCTGCTCCACGGTGAGCGCCCCCCGCCCGGTTCCGCCACTCTGCTGAGGACCCTGCCGGGTGTTCTGTCCGGTGTTCCTGTTCGGAGACGTGCCCCGGTCGGTTCCCGTTCCCGTGCTCGCGCTCGGCTTCGGGGTGGGGCATGCGGTGGTGGTGGGCCTGGCGGTCGGTACGGCCGTACCGGTGGGGCGGGTGGGGCTCGCCGTCGGTCCGGGGTGCTCGCCGGGACCGGCTGAGGGGCCGGTGGGAACGGTGGGCGGTCCGTTCCCTTCGGGCCTCGCGGTCACGGTGACCGTGGCGGTGGCCGTCACGGTCACCGTCGGGGCGGCCGTCACGGTGACGGTGACCGTCGGGGCAGGCCAGGGAGAGCCGTCATCCGGACGCGCCGTCGGTGTCGGTGTCGGTGTCGGTGTCGGTGTCGCGGTCGAGGTGGGCGCGGGCGTCGCGGCCGAGGATCGCGCCGGTGTGGACATGGAGTCCCGTACGGGCACGGGGGTGGGGGTGAGGTCGGGTGCCGTCGTGAGGCGGTACCCGGCGGGGACGATCCCGCCCGCGGGAGCGATCTGTATGGTCTGCCCCGATTCGGTCGGCGCGGGTGCCGGGGGTGGTGAGAGCGTGCGCGCGGGCTCCGGGGCCTCGGCCGGGACGGAAGGGGTGGCGGAGGCACCCGTTCCAGAGGGGCGCGTCGCCGTGGGTTCGCAGCCGGTTCGGTCCGTCGTCCGCTCCCCGTCCTGCCCTCCGCTCTGCTGCCCGGTTCGGTCCGTCGTCCGCTCCCCGTCCTGCCCTCCGCTCTGCTGCCCGGTCCGGTCCGTCGTCCGCTTCCCGTCCTGCCCTCCGCTCTGCTGCCCGGTCCCGGTTCCGGGCGTGCCCGTGCTCTCCGGCGTGCTTCCCGCCGTCTCCAGTGCCTCCTCGGCCGCCGCGAGCCGCGCCTTCGCGGCGGTATGGCGCTCACGTGCGGGCTCGGAACCGATCCTGGCGAGTACGTCTCCCTTGCCGACCCTGTCCCCGGCCTTGACGTAGACCTTCGTGACCGTCCCCGATCCGCCGAACGCCAGCTCGCGGGTGCCGTCGTCCACGGTGCTGCCCGCTGCCGACACCGCGGCGGTCACCGTCCCGCGCCTGGCGGACACCGGTTCCGTCCGTGGGGTCTCGTCGGAGCCGCCGTCCAGCGCGACGAGCGCTCCCGCGCCCACCAGGACGAGGGCGGCCAGGGCGAGTCCTCCGGCGCGCAGGCTCTTCGGGAGATGGGTCGGTCTCATGGCGGACATCCTGGACCGTCTGATTCACAGCATGCTCACAGCTCCCTGAAGGTTTGCTGTGCATCACCGGCGGTACGACGGAGTCTGCAGGAAATCTTCAGCCTCCGCCGGGGTGGGTCCAAGCCTGGTGCGCCAGGGTCAGGCGCTGTGAAGCTGTCGAACAAGCGCGGAGCGCTGATCGTGAACGGGACCCTGGGGGCCCTGTTGCTGGGCGGAGTGGTGATCGCCTACTCCTCCCTCGGCGGTGAGGCCTCATCCGCCGATGTCGCGGTGCGGACCGTTCCGGTGACCCGGGCCACGGTCTCCGCCTCCGTCTCCGCGTCGGGGACCGTGTCCAGTGCCCGTGCGCGATCGCTGTCCTTCGGAACGAACGGCACCGTCGAGAAGATCTACGTCAAGGCCGGGGACAAGGTCACCGCGGGACAGATCCTCGCCAGGCTGGACGACGAGTCGGCGCAGGAGAGCCTGGACGCGGCCGCCGCCGCCCTCGACACCGCGGACGACGACACCTCGACCGCCGAGGCCTACGCCCAGTACGTCACGGCGAGGAACACCTACCGGGCCGCGAAGCGCGCGGTGGACGGCACCGTGATCAAGGCGCCGTTCGCCGGTACGGTCACCGCCGTCAACGGCACGGTCGGTGGATCCTCAGGTGCCACCTCCAGGACCGCGACCACCACCGCCGGTTCCGGGGCCTCCGCGAACGCGGACGGCGCGGCGAACGCCTCGGGCGGGTTCATCGACCTCGCCGACACCCGCAGACTCGAACTCGTCGGCACCTTCACCGAGACCGACGTCACCAGGCTCAAGGTCGGCCAGCCGGCCTCCATCGGGTTCGACGCGCTCAGCGGTGTCACCGCCTCGGGGAAGGTCACCCAGATCCAGCCGACCGCGACCATCGGCAACAACGTGGTCAGGTACCCGGTGACGATCTCCTTCACCGAGGTGCCGAAGGAGGTGAGGCTGGGCCAGACGGCCACGGTCGGGATCGTCGTCGAGCGCGCGGAGGACGTGCTCGCCGTCTCCTCCACGGTGATCTCCACGACGGGCGGGCGAAGCACGGTGACCGTACTGCGGGAGGGCCGGCAGGTGCCCGTTCAGGTGGAGATCGGGATCAAGGGCGACACGCTCACCGAGATCAGATCGGGGCTCGCGGAAGGCGACCAGGTGGTCCGCCCGACGGCCACGGAGACCACCCGGCAGGGCGGCGGCTTCCCCGGCCTCGGCGGTGGCGGGGGCGGGGGCCGCAACGGCGGTGGCGGGGGAGGTGTCGGCCGATGACCGTTCCCGTCCTGTCCCTCACGGACATCACCAAGGTGTACGGCAGGGGAGACGCCGAGGTCCGGGCGTTGCGCGGGGTATCGCTCAGCGTCGACCGAGGCGACTATGTGGCGATCATGGGCGCCTCGGGCTCCGGCAAGTCGACGCTCATGAACATCCTGGGCTGCCTGGACGTGCCCACCTCCGGTAACTACCGCATCGACGGCACCGACGTCGGCTCGCTGGACGAGCGCAGGCTCGCGGTACTCCGTAACCGGAAGATCGGATTCGTCTTCCAGTCGTTCAACCTCATCCCTCGGATGAGCGCGCTCGCCAACGTCGAGCTGCCCATGGCGTACGGCGGGGTCGGCGCCGCCGACCGGCGGGCCCGCGCCCTGGCCGCCCTGGAGCAGGTGGGCCTGTCCGACCGGGTCGGCCACGAGCCGAACGAGCTCTCCGGCGGCCAGCAGCAGCGGGTGGCCGTGGCGAGGGCGCTGGTCACCGCGCCCGCCCTCCTGCTCGCCGACGAGCCGACGGGCAACCTCGACACCGTCTCCACCGGGGACGTGCTGGGCATCTTCGACCGCTTGAGCGTGGCGGGCAGGACGATCGTGATCATCACCCACGAGGACGACGTAGCCGCCCACGCCAAGCGGGTCATCCGCCTGGTGGACGGTCGCGTCGTCGAGGACCGCCGTCAGGCCCCCGTCGACGGCCCTCCGCCCCGCGTGCCGGAGGTCACCGCGTGAGCCGGCTCGAAATCCTGAGGTTCGCGCTCCGGGGACTGGCCGCCAACAAGCTGCGCAGCTTCCTCACCACCCTTGGCATCCTCATCGGGGTGGCGGCCGTGATCCTGCTGGTCGCCTTCGGCGAGGGGGCCTCGCAGAGCATCCAGCAGTCCATCCAGCGGCTCGGCGCCAACACCCTCACCATCTCGGCGTCCTTCGCCGGTGGCGGTGGTGGCGGTGCCTTCGGGGGAGGGGGAGGCGGTGGGAGCCGGGTGGCCGGGGGCCAGAACGACGGACCGCGTACCCAGGCCAGGCCGCTCACCCTGGAGGACGCGAGGGCGCTCACCGACCGCGAGCTGGTTCCCTCGGTGCGGAGCGTGTCGCCCGTGGTGACCGCGAACGCGGCCACCGCCGTCCACGAGGGCGCGAGCCACACGATCGCGCAGCTCGTGGGCACCTACCCCAGCTACTTCGAGGCCACGAACAGGCCCGTGGAAAGCGGCACCTACTTCGTCAACGACGACGTGCTCGCCGCGAGGAAGATCATGGTCATCGGGCGGACCGTGGCCGAGGAGCTGTTCGGCACCGCCGACCCGATCGGCGGGCAGGTCAGCGTCTCCGGGGTGCCGTTCACGGTGGTCGGGGTGCTCAAGGAGTCGGGCTCGTCGGGCATGCAGGACGCCGACGACGTGGCCGTCGTGCCGCTGCCCGCCATGCAGCAGAGCCTGACCGGGTTCGGCGCGCTCGGCTCGATCATCGTGCAGGCGACCGGCGCCGACACGACCGACTCCGCGCAGGCCGAGGTGACCGCCGTACTCGACCAGCGGCACGGCATCACCCCGGCGGGCGTCGCGGACTACCGGATCCTCAACCAGGCCACCCTGCAGGAGACGATCGGTTCGACCGTCGGGATCTTCACCGCCCTGCTCGGCGCGGTCGCCGCCATCTCCCTGCTGGTGGGCGGCATCGGCATCACCAACATCATGCTCGTCACCGTGACGGAACGGACGAGGGAGATCGGTATCAGGAAGGCCATCGGCGCGCCCAGGAGCGCCATTCTCGGCCAGTTCCTGCTGGAGGCGACAGTTTTGAGCCTGGTGGGCGGTCTGTCGGGCGTCGCGGTCGCGTTCGTCGGCACCCGTTTCACGATCGCGGGGATCTCGCCGGTGCTCGTACCGTCCTCGATCGCGCTCGCCCTCGGTGTCTCCGTGGGTATCGGACTGTTCTTCGGCGGCTACCCGGCGAACCGGGCCGCCAGGCTCCGGCCCATCGAGGCACTGCGTCACGAATGACCCGCACGGCTCACGCGGCTTAGGAAGGAAGGACACATGGGCGGCAACGCCGACGAGAAGGTCCCGGCGGGCAGGGATCTGGAGAGTTCCCCGTTCCGGGGAGACTTGGACAGTGAGCTGGCGGCCCGGCCGCAGCGCCGCCTGTCGACGCTCACCCTCGTGCTGGGCGCCGGGGTGATGCTCGTGGCGGGGGTGATCGTGGGCATCCAGGCGCAGAAGGCGATGGGCGCCCCGTCCGGTCTCACCGAGGCGGTGATGCGGCAGGCGGGCCCCGGTGGCCCCGGCGGCCCCGGCGGCCCCGGCGGCCCTGGCGGCTTCGGCGGCTTCGGCGGCGGCCAGGGCCGCCAAGGAAGCCAGGGCGGTCAGGGCGGCGGTGGCCAGGGCGGCATGACCGTCGGGACGGTGCAGCGGGTCGAGGGCGGCAAGGTCTACGTCCAGACGGTCGACGGCTCGGTCGTGACCGTGAACACCACGGACGAGACGTCCGTACGCGTCACGAAGAAGGGGGAGGTCGCCGACCTCAAGCCCGGAGGCGCGGTCGTCGTGCGGGGGACGCCGGCCGATGACGGCTCGGTGACCGCGACCGACATCAGCGAGGGCGCCGGGCGTCGGTGACCCCGGTCGTGACGGCCGCGTTTCTCCGGGAGGGGTGTTGAAAGGTTTCAGGAAACGTTCAGCCTCGGCTGAGCTGTGTTCCAGAGAGGTGGGCGAGTCTCGGAGCGTGCTGGACAGAGTGGAAGCCCGATTGCTGGTCGTGGACGACGAACCGAACATCAGGGAGTTGCTCTCGGCCAGCCTGCGCCTGTCAGGGTTCGAGGTGGTGACCGCGGTGGACGGCCGGGAGGCCGTGCACTTCGCCGAGCGAGTCCGTCCCGACCTGGTCGTGCTGGACGTGATGCTGCCCGACATGGATGGCTTCGCGGTGGCGGGACGGCTGCGGGAGATGAGCGGGCAGATGCCGGTGCTCTTCCTGACCGCGCGGGACGGCACCGATGACAAGGTGGCGGGGCTGCGGGTGGCCGACGACTACGTGACCAAGCCTTTCAGCCTGGAGGAGGTTCTCGCCCGCATCCGGGCCGTGCTCCGCCGTACCAGGGGAGACCTCGACCTGCCCGTACGCCTGCAGGTCGGCGACCTGGAGTTGGACGAGGAGGCGCACCAGGTCTGGCGCTCCGGCATCCCGGTGCGGCTGTCGCCGACCGAGTTCAAGCTCCTGCACTACTTCATGGTCAACACCGGCAGGGTGCTGTCCAAGGCGCAGATCCTCGACCACGTCTGGAACTACGACTTCGGCGGTGACGCGGGGGTCGTCGAGTCCTACGTCTCCTACCTTCGCCGGAAGGTCGACACGGCCGAGCCCCGGCTCATCCACACCCTCCGCGGGGTCGGCTATGTGCTGCGACCGCCCCACAGTGATTGAACTTTCAGCCGATATTCAGCTCCACGTGACCCGTTTCTGAGGTTTGTGTGTTCCAATAGGCATTGCACGACCCCCGATCACCTCGGAAGCATCCGGCGGGTTCGAGTTCGCCTCCAGCTGCGGGGGAGACGAGCCCGGCATGACCCCCGGGTGAGATCCGAGGGCTGGGCCCCACCGCTTTACCGAGTTCGCCCCCGTAACCCGGTCCAGCGGTGGGGCCAAATACGTCTAGAGGGGCCTGGGCAGGGCAGGATCGACCGTATGGGCGACAACGACGGTCTTCTGGAGACGCTGCGAGAGCTGCGGTGGCACCTCGACCGCGAGCTGTTCCCCCTCGCGATCGGTGACGTGGAGGCCGACCGGCGGGCACTGCGCGAGCTGACCGGCCAGCTCGACGACTACCTGATCCCACGGCTGAGCGCGATCGACGCTCCGCTGCTCGCCGTCGTCGGCGGATCCACCGGGGCGGGAAAGTCCACGCTGGTCAACTCCCTGGTCGCCGAGGACGTCTCCGAACCGGGGGTGCTGCGGCCCACGACGATGGCTCCCACCCTGGTCATCAGCCCCGTCGACCGCGAGTGGTTCACCGCCCAGAACGTCCTGCCCGGCCTGCCGCGCGTCACCGGCAGCGGCAGGGGCGAGCCCGGCACGCTCCGGATCGTCACCGCCGCGGCCGTCCCGCCCGGCCTCGCCCTGCTCGACGCCCCCGACATCGACTCGATCGTCACCGCGAACCGCGAGCTGGCCGCCCAACTGCTCGCCGCCGCCGACCTGTGGTTGTTCACCACAACAGCCGCCCGGTACGCGGACGAGGTCCCCTGGAGCTTCCTGCGCTCGGCCAGGGAGCGGAGCACGGCCCTCGCCGTCGTCCTGTCCAGGGTTCCCCCCGAGGCGATGGGCGTGGTGCGCAAGGACCTGAAACGGCTGCTGGAGGCGAACGGCCTGGGCGGAACGCACCTTTTCGAGGTGCCCGAGCTGATACTGCCCGACGAGAACGCCCGGCTGCCGCGCCAGGCGGTCCAGCCGATCGCCGACTGGCTCACCACCATCGCCGCCGACTCCCGTTCCCGCGCCGAGGTCGTACGCCAGACCCTGTCCGGCGCGCTGGAGAGCCTCTCCACCCGGGTGCCCGCGCTCGCGGCGGCGGTCGACCGCCAGCACATCGAAGCCGAGGAGCTCCGCTCGATGGCGGACGCCGCCTACGCGGTGGGCCTCGCCTCCTTCGACGAGGGCATGCGGGACGGATCCCTGCTGCGCGGTGAGGTTCTGGCCCGCTGGCAGGACTTCGTCGGTACCGGCGACCTGATGCGCTCCCTGGAGAGCCGGGTCGGCAGGCTCAGAGACCGGATGGTGGCCTTCGTCACCGGTCGGCCCGCGCCGGAGAGCGAGCTGCGAACCGCTCTGGAGAGCGGTGTGGAGGCACTGATCAGAGCCTCGGCCGACGGCGCCGCCGAGCGCCTGCTGGAGTCCTGGTCGTCACACCCCTCGGGGCGGGCGCTCCTCGAACGCGAGGGGGTCGCCGTGGCCGGACGTCTCGGCCGGGCCTCCGCCGACCTGCCCGCGAAGGCGGAGGAGGCCGTGAGGGGCTGGCAGTCGTACGTGCTCGACCTGGTCCGCGAGGAGGGGGCGGACAAGCGCACGACCGCCCGCATCACCTCCTTCGGGCTCAACGGGGCCGGGCTGCTGCTGATGCTCGCGGTGTTCGCCTCGACCGGTGGCCTGACCGGCATCGAGGTCGGCATCGCCGGAGGCACCGGCGTGCTCAGCCAGAAGGTCCTGGAGGCCGTCTTCGGCGACCAGGCCGTCCGCGCCCTCACCACCAAGGCCCGCAGCGACCTGCGCGCCCGCGTCGCGATCCTTCTCGGCGAGGACGCCGACCGCTTCACCGACCTGCTGGACGCCGCCCAGCCTCCCGAGGGCACCGCCCCCGCACTGCGCGCCACCGTCGACGCCGTACGCGAGCACCTGCGCGAGCTTCCCGTCGCGGACCGCCGCGCCGTCCTGCCCACGGGCTCCGTCCCGATGGCCGCGAAGACCGTGGAGGAGTCACGGAGGTCGTCCGACAGCCTCCCCAACGCGCCTGGCGGCCTCCCACGCGCGCCCGGTACGCCCGAAGACGCCCTGCACGCGCCCGGTACGTCTGGAGACGTCCCGCGGGCACCCGGCGGTGTCCCGCGCACGCCCGGCGGTGTCCCGCGAGTCACCGGTAAGGGAGAGGCGGGCCAGGCGTGAAGCTGCTGCGACGGGAGAAGACGGTCTCGCTGGACGACCGGCTGACGGCGCTGGCACGTGCCGCCGATCTGGCCGACGGGAGGCTGGACGCGGAGGCGGTGAACGCGGCGCGTGCGGTGATCTCCCGCGCCGGGGTACGGGCGAGCCTGTCTGTCGACCACACCGCGGTCGCGCTGGCGGGGGCCACGGGCAGCGGCAAGTCCTCGCTGTTCAACCTGCTGTCCGGCACCTCGCTCGCCACCGTCGGCGTCACCCGCCCGACCACCTCGACCGCTCAGGCCGCCCTCTGGGAGGGCGGCGGCGCGGGTCCGCTGCTCGACTGGCTGGAGATCCCTCGCCGCCACGAACTCCTCGACGTCTCCGGCGGCCCTTCGCCCTCCGCCGTCCAGCCGCCGGACGGCGGAGGGCAGGTGGCCCGGATGGACGGGGATGCCGCCGGGCTGATCCTGCTCGACCTGCCCGACCACGACTCGATCGAGCCGTCGCACCGGCTGGAGGTCGACAGGCTCGTCGAGCTGGTCGACCTGCTGGTGTGGGTGCTCGACCCGCAGAAGTACGCCGACGCGGCCGTCCACGAACGCTACCTCCGGCCGCTGGCCAGGCACCGGGGGGTCATGGTCGTCGTCCTGAACCAGATCGACCGGCTCTCACCGGCCGCCGCCGAGCGGTGCCTGAAGGACCTCCGGCGACTCCTCGACGAGGACGGCCTGACCGGGGTCCCGGTGGTCGGGGTGTCCGCCCGTACCGGCGCGGGCATCCCCGAGCTGCGCTCGCTGCTCACCGCCCGGGTCGCCGACCGGCGGGCCTGGTCCGCCCGCCTCGCCGCCGACGCGGGCATGGCCGCCGACGCGCTCCTGCGGGCGTCCGGCGTCGCCCCCGACGAGACCCCTCCGGGCGTCGCGAGCGGGCCCGACGACCTGGCGAGGCCGTTGAGGGACGCGCTGTCGCAGGCCGCGGGGGTGCCGACCGTCGTCGAGGCCGTGGCCAAGTCCCACCGGCACCGCTGCGTCGCCGCCACCGGATGGCCGCCCACCCGATGGATCCGCCGCTTGCGGCCCGATCCGCTTCGCCGCCTCCGCCTGGACGCCGCGAGCAGGTCCGCCGCAGGGGCGGGAGAGCCGCGGGGCGTCGTCGGAAGGACGTCCATCCCCGCCGCGACCGTCGTCCAGCGTTCCCGGATGGACACCGCGATCCGCGAGGTCGCGGGGGCCGCAGCCTCAGGGCTTCCCGCGGCGTGGGCCGCCGCCGTGCGGCAGGCGGCGAGGTCACGCGGGGACGAGTTGGAGGACGGCCTGGACCGGGCGGTGGCCACCACCTCGCTCGGGGTCTCCAGGCGGCCCCTGTGGTGGCGGCTGGCCGGGTTGGCGCAGTGGCTGGCGCTCGCGACGGTGGTCGCCGGAGTGATCTGGCTGCTCGCCCTGGTCGCCGTCGACTATCTCCGGCTTCCGCAGCTCTACCTGCCGACTGCGGGAGAGCTGCCCTGGCCCACCACGTTGCTGATCGGGGGTGTGCTGCTCGGGTTGCTGATCGCGCTGCTCTCCCGGGTGGCCGCCTGGCTCGGCGGACGGCGCAGGGCACGCAAGGCGGCGAAGGCGCTGCGGTCGAGCGTCGACCAGGTCGGCCGCGAGCTGGTGCTGGAGCCCGTGGAAGAGGAGCTGACCAGGTATCGGCATTTCACCGAGGCGGTCACAGTGGCCGGGAACGAAGCTCGCGGGTAGGCGGGTGGTCTCGGCGGGATACGCGGGCGGTCCCGGCGAGGTGCGCGGGTAGGCGGGCGGCTCCCGGCTGTCGCCGTACGGCGGCCTTGATGGCGCTTGTCTTCATCGGAACCGGGATTCTCAACCCGTGAGCCCGGATCTTGACGCGGGTCGCCTGGCTGGGATCGAGCGCCCCCTGCGCGTAGGGAGGACGGACCCTGGGAAGGGAGTTTTCGGTATCCGTCTCTCAGGAGGCGCTCATCCGCGTCCGCTCTCACCGTGGCGCGGAGCCGGCCAGGACCGGGTGGCGCGTCAGATGAGGGGAGCGCGTCAGGCGGTGAGATTCACGTAGTAGCGCGCGTACCCGTTCATGTCGACGAGCCGGGTGCCGACGCGCCTCGCGGAGGTGCTGCCGATGTTGATGCAGGAGTCGAAGGCGCTCTGGTAGACGTACATCGGGCCGTAGGGACCGGTCCAGACGGCTCCGTTGGCCGCTTCGGCGTAGAAGGCGGCGTAGCGGTTGTCGGTGTTGAGGACGAACGCCTCACCACCCGGGTCGATGGGCCACCAGCCCCGGGTGCCCCACTGGCCGTAGTCGCGGCAGCCGGCGGGGCTGTAGAACATGATCGCGACCCACACCTTGGAGGTGTAGCGGTTGCGGAAGTGCAGCTGCATCTCTACTGCTCCTCCTCCGGCTCGGTGAATCGCGCGGCGAGGGGTCTGTCGTCGATCGGCTCGTCGGCGATGGGAGGCAGGTGGTCGCCGGTCTTCGCGACGACGGCGGCGCGGTCGGCCGCCCCCGGTCGCTCGCTCGTCTCGCCTGTCTTGGCCGATTCGGCGTCCGCGAACGCCACCCGAGGATCGGGGGGGCGCTCTGTGCCGTTTTCCGGCATGGTGCTCACCTACATTCGTTGGGTTCGTAGAGTGATTGCTCGACAACATACAGTCACTTTCAAGGTCATGTAAAGAATCGTTTTCATTTTCGTTGGCAGTCCTGCGGCATGACGGTCGCGGGCTGCCGCCGGTCCGCGAAGACCGGGCGGATGTCCGGGGCGTTCGGCGTCCCCGGCGTGTGCGGGCGCGGGAGCGGCAGCGGGACGAAGACGCCGCCGATGCGGGGCAGGGCTCGGCCGGTGAGGGTGATCATTATTTGTCTGGCGATGGCCTAGACATAGTCGGTATGTTCTCAAACGCCATATTTGTTGATCTCTGTCCGGGTCACTTCACATGTGAACCGGCCGGTTTCCTCACCCCTGAGATCCGGAGTACCTCATGCCTGCAGCACTTGAGATCCATGGTCTGTGCAAGACCTTCGGCGAGAAGGTCGCCGTCGACCATGTGGATCTGAACATCCCCCAGGGCTCCTTCTACGGGCTCGTCGGCCAGAACGGCGCGGGCAAGACCACCACCCTGTCCATGGCCGTCGGCCTGCTCCGCCCCGACGAGGGCCACGCGCGTGTCTTCGGCGCCGACGTCTGGTCCGACCCGGCCGCGGCGAAGGCGCTGGTCGGCGTGCTGCCCGACGGGATGGCCATGCCGGAACGGCTCACCGGGCGGGAGGTGCTGACCTATCTCGGGCTGCTGCGCGGGCTGTCGCGCGAGGTCGTCGACGAGCGCGCCGGGGAACTGCTGTCGGTGCTGGAGCTCGACGAGGCGGAGAAGACGCTCGTCATCGAGTACTCCACCGGGATGCGCAAGAAGATCGGCCTGGCGACCGCCCTGCTGCACGCCCCGAGGCTGCTCGTCCTCGACGAGCCCTTCGAGGCCGTGGACCCGGTGTCCGCCGCGACGATCAAGACGATTCTGCGCGGTTTCGTGGCCGGTGGCGGGTCCATCGTGCTCTCCAGTCACGTCATGGCCCTGGTGGAACAGCTCTGCGACCACGTCGCGGTGATCGACAAGGGCAGGGTCGCCGCCGCCGGCTCCCTGGACGAGGTCCGCGGCGACGGTTCCCTCGAAGACGCCTTCGTCGGCCTGGTCGGCACCTCCAACGGCGGATCGAAGGAGTTGGCATGGCTGTCGCGCTGACCATGGCTCAGATGAAGGTGGCCGTGCTCCGGCACTCGATGACCGGGCAGCGGGCCGGTTTCGTCTTCATGGGCGCGGTGGTCGGTCTCGTTCTCGCAGCCGGTACCGTCTTCCTCGCCCTCTTGGGCCCGGACATGCTCACGGCCGTCTACGCGGTCTGGATGCTGGGCTGGATCTTCGGGCCCGTCTTCGCCGGGGGCGGCGACGAGACACTCCGTCCGGAGTACTTCACGCTGCTCGGCCTGCGGCCGCGCCGCCTGGCCTCGGGGCTGCTCGTGGCGGCCTTCGTCGGGGTGGCGCCCGCGATCAGCCTGCTCGCCCTGACCGGGCTCACCGTCTTCGGCGTACGCCAGGGCGTCGCGGCCGCGCTCGTCTCGGTCCCCGCGCTGCTGCTCCAGCTCGCGGTGTTCGTCCTGCTCTCCCGGGTCGCGGTCGCCCTGCTCGGCCTGGCCCTGCGTTCCCGCGTGGGGGCGATCGGCGCCGGGCTGACCAACGGTCTGATCCTGGCCTTCCTCGGCCAGATCTGGGTCGTCTTCGTGGCGCTCGGCGAGACGAACGGCATCCCGCCGGTGGTGACGACGATGACCCGCTACCTGCCTTCCGGCTGGGGGACGGTCGCGGTCGAGGCCGCCGCGTCCGCCGACTGGGCGCGGGCCTCGGCCGCCCTCGGCGGGCTGGCGCTGCTCGTCGTCCTGCTGCTGGCCGCGTGGGCGGTGCTGCTCACCCGCAGGGCCGGGGCGTCCAAGGCCGCGACGAGGGGACGCCGGCCGATCCAGGCCACCACGGCCTCCGGTGCCGTACTCGCCAAGGAGTTGCGCACCTGGTCGCGTGACCTGGTGCGCACCCACCAGCTGACCTTCGCCTTCGCCTACGGGGTGTTCTTCGCCGCGGCCCCGCTGCTGATGGGCTGGACGGGGATGCTGCCCTGGGCGGGCCCGGTGTTCGTCGTGATGGCCGCGGCCATGTCGGCGAACCTCTACGGCACCGACGGCACCGCGCTGTGGCTCACGCTCATGACGCCCGGCGCGAGTGACGTCCGCGGGCGGCAGCACGCGTGGCTGCTCACCGTCGCGCCCGTCGCCCTCGTGCTGACGGTCTCCCTCGCCGCGGTCACCGGCGGGCCGTGGCCCATGCTGCTCGCCGTCCTCCTCGCCCTGCTGGGCGGCGGCGCCGGGCTGGTCCCCCTGGTCTCGGTGTACGGGCTCGTCCCGGGGACCGACCCGCACCGGCGTGGAGGCAACCCGCTGCGCTCCACCGAGGACGACGGCGCGGTCACCGGCACGGTGTACGCCGTGCTGGTGCTGACGGCCCTCACGGCGGCTCCCGCGGCGATCGCGGCCGAGTTTCTCGGCTGGGCGGGAGTGGCCGTCGGCGCCCTGACGGGGGCTCTGTGTTATTGGGGGTTCGGACTGCTCGCCGAGCGGCGGCTGCTCGAACGGGGACCCGAACTGCTCGACACGATGCGCACCGGCCACAAGCCCGCCTCGAAGCCGGGCGCGGGCGGACGGCTGCCCTTCGACTCCCTGCCGCGCCACAAACAGATCATCATCGGGTTCTGCTTCACGGTCGGTGCGATCCCGCTGATCCCGCAGGGACTGCTGGCCGGCTATCTCAAGGTGTCGGAGAGCCCGACTCGCGCGTGGTTCCTCGCTCTCCACCTGCCGCCGTGGCTGCAGTGGCCCACGATCGTGTTCATGGTCCTGCTGGGGGTGGCCCTCTACGCGACGGGCGTGATCCTCTCCTACCGTCGTAAGGAGTCTCCGACGATCAGTGATTGACGATGAGCCAGGTCGCGACGGCGGTGTCGGTCTCCGAGCGGTTGCCGATGATGTGGGGGCGGCTGCACGGGAAGGTGATGGAGTCGCCCTCGGCGAGGGTGACGACCTCGGACTCGAAGTCGATGGTGAGCTCGCCCCTGGTCACGGTGCCGACCTCGTAGCCCTCGTGTTTGAGGAAGTGGCCGTGGGCGTTGGAGATCGAGTTCGGCGGATAGGTCGACTCGAAGAACTCGACGTCGGGTGAGGGGGCGGGGGAGAGCCTGCGGAAGGTGATGCCGCCGCTGAGGCGGATGGGGGCGACCTCCCAGGAGCGCCGGATGGCGAACCCGGGAGGTGCGCTCGGCCCGACCGGGTCGGTGTCGGGCGCCTCCGCGGTGTCGAACACGGCCGCGAGCGGCACACCGATCGCGGAGACGAAGGCGATGAGCCTGCTGACGGACGGGCGCATCGTGCCGAGCTCGATCTGGGAGACGGCGCTGGGTGAGATGCCGAGCTCGCGTGCCAGGGCGCGCAGCGACATCCCCGATCGGAGCCGTAGCTCGCGGAGCCTGCGGCCGAGGTGCTCGTTCGTGATCGCCTCGATCTCGGCGCCGGGTTCCGGGGTCATGGCTGTCACGGCCTCCACACCAATTGTCACAAGGCCTTTACGCGGCAGAAATTAGGGGTCGGGTGTTAAGGCATACATTGACGACAGCTGTTAAGTGACCACTTAACAGCCCACGCCACAGCCCCTGCGGGGGCAGCTGAGCCGATCCCGAGCACCTTCCGCCCTGGCACACCCGCGCGCGGGACACACCGGTTTCCCGCACCGTACCCCCCACGGAAGCTGACCATGACCGAACACAACGCACCGTCCCAGCCGAAACTACACGACGTCGTCGAGGCCGCAGGCATGCCCGTCGGCGACGGTCTCGTCAAGCCCGGCTACGACCCCCGGCTCGCGAACGAGGACCTCGCCCCGCTCCGCGAGCAGAAATGGTCCTCGTACAACATCTTCGCCTTCTGGATGTCCGACGTGCACAGCGTCGGCGGCTACGTCACCGCGGGCAGCCTGTTCGCCCTCGGGCTGGCGAGCTGGCAGGTCCTCCTCGCCCTGATCGTGGGCATCGTCATCGTGAACGTGTTCTGCAACCTGGTCGCCAAGCCGAGCCAGGTCACCGGCGTGCCGTACCCGGTCATCAACCGGGCGATCTTCGGGGTGCGCGGCGCGAACATCCCCGCCATCATCCGCGGGCTCATCGCGATCGCCTGGTACGGGGTGCAGACCTACCTCGCCTCCCAGTCGCTCATCATCATCTTCCTCAAGTTCTGGCCCGCGTCGGCGTCGCTGAACGAGGGCGGCTTCCTCGGCCTGTCCGCGCTCGGCTACATTTGCTACGCCATCCTCTGGGTGGCACAGGCGGCGGTGTTCTGGAAGGGCATGGAGGCGATCAGGCGGTTCATCGACTGGGCGGGGCCCGCCGTCTACGTCGTCATGGTCGTGCTCGCCGTCTACCTGGTCGGCCAGGCCGGCTGGGAGAACATCAGCCTCGACCTCTCCCAGGGCGAGAACCTCGACTTCGGCGCGTCCATCCCGGTCATGCTCAGCGCGATCGCCCTCGTCGTCTCGTACTTCTCGGGACCGATGCTGAACTTCGGTGACTTCTCCCGGTACGGGAAGTCGTTCGCGGCGGTGAAGAAGGGCAACTTCCTCGGGCTGCCGATCAACTTCCTGTTCTTCTCGCTGCTCACGGTGATCACCGCGTCGGCGACCGTGCCCGTGTTCGGCGAGCTCATCACCGACCCCATCCACACGGTCGAGCGCATCGACACGCCGTTCGCGATCCTGCTGGGCGGGCTCACCTTCGTCATCGCGACGATCGGCATCAACATCGTCGCGAACTTCATCTCCCCGGCGTTCGACTTCTCCAACGTGAATCCGCAGAAGATCAGCTGGCGGACCGGCGGCATGATCGCGGCGGTCGGCTCCGTGCTGCTCACGCCCTGGAACTGGTACAGCAACCCCGACGCCATCCACTACACGCTCGGCATCCTCGGCGCCCTGATCGGGCCGCTGTTCGGGATCCTGATCTCCGGCTACTACATCGTGAGCCGCCAGCGGATCTGGGTGGACGACATGTTCACCCTGGAGACGACCGGCCGCTACTTCTTCCACGGCGGCTACAACCCCAACGCGGTCTGGGCGACGGTGCTCAGCGGGGTCCCCGCGATCGTGTCGGTGCTCGTGCCGAAGATGCTGCTCGACCTGGAGCTCACCACGATCGACGTGACCTGGATCGCCGACTACAGCTGGTTCGTCGGCTGCGCGCTCGGGTTCGTGGCGTTCACCGCGCTGGAGCGGATGTCGCCGAGGATCGGCGGTCTCGACCGCGACACCGACCGGGTGTCGGACGGCACGACCCTGGTCGGTTGATGACCCGCGTCGACCTCCGGGTGATCAACCCCAACACCGCCCGGGCCATGACCGAGAACATCGGCCGGTGCGCCCGGGCGGTCGCGGCGCCGTCCACCGTCGTCACGGCCGTGAACCCGGCGATGGGTCCCGAGTCGATCGAGAGCCACTACGACGAGGCCCTCGCCGTGCCCGGCCTGCTGGCGGAGATCGCGGCGGGCGAGGCGGCGGGGGCGGACGGATACGTCATCGCCTGCTTCGGAGACCCCGGCCTTGAGGCCGCCCGCGAGCTCGCCTCGGGGCCGGTGGTCGGGATCGCCGAGGCGGCGATGCACGCCGCCACCCTGGTCGGCCGGAGTTTCAGCGTCGTGACGACCCTCGCCAGGACCGCGGGCCGGGCGTGGGACCTCGCCACCCGGTACGGCTTCGCGGGCGCGTGCCGGGGGGTGCACGCCTGCGACATCCCCGTCCTTGAGCTGGACGACCCCTCCTCGGACGCGCGCGAGGTGGTGACCGCCCTGTGCGCCGAGGCCGTGGAACGGGACGGGTGCGACTCGATCGTGCTCGGCTGCGCGGGCATGGCCTCCTTCTGCGCGGACGTCTCCCGCGCCGTCGGCGTCCCGGTGATCGACGGCGTCGCCGTGGCGACCAAGCTCGTCGAGTCGCTCGTCTCCCTCGGCCTGCGGACGAGCACCCGAGGCGAGTTCGCCCCTCCCGGCCCCAAGAGATACACCGGCCTGCTCCGCGACTTCACCGTCTGACGTACGGAATCCGGTGCTCTGTCCTTCGGCACCGCGAGGCGGGACAGGGCACCGGTCGTTCAGGAACCCTGGTGGAGACGGGTCAGATCGACGAGTTGTACGTCCGCGCGCTCCTGCGCGGTCTCCCGCAGCTGCGGGTGTGATCTCCGTTTGCGATCGGCAGACCTTGCTGCGATACGGTCAGACGCTCACAACGACCTTCCTACGAGTGGACAAGGACTTCGATGCGCGAAACGCCGGAAGAGCTCCAAGAGCTCCAGGCCCTTCTCGACGACTCTCTCTCCCGCTCCACCGCGCACCTCCGCTCGATCATCAGCGGCGAACGCACCCTGAGCGCGCAGCAGCTCACCGGGGTCCTCACCGGCATGTGCCCCCTCGCGCTGTCCACCGTGACGGCGAAGGGCGAGCCGCGGATCAGCGGGGTGGACGGGCACTTCCTGCACGGAAAGTGGCACTTCGGCACGGCGCGCAACGCCGCCAAGGCCCGCCACCTCGCCGCCAGGCCCGCCGTCAGCGCCGCGTACATGCGCGGTGAGGAGCTTGGCGTGTTCACCCACGGCACCGTGGAGATTCTCAACCCCCAGGACGGTGAGCCGGCCGCGGACTGGCCGGACCTGCTCGCGTACCTCACGGACTTCTACGGCGACGACACCTTCGACTGGACCAACGAGGTGGTCTACTACCGGCTGCATCCGCACTGGATGACCGTCTACGCCTCCGACGTCACGAAACTCACCGCGCCACCCCAGGCCTGATCTGCAGCACAGTCCTCAGCGAGATCACGCCCATCGATGGGGTCTGTGGGTGTTGTCGATGTTCTGCACCGTGAAGCCCTCGGTTGATTCCCCGTCTGTGCGAGGCGCCTGCACTACGTTCGGGCCATGAGCAACGAACTTCCCGCCGATTTGCTTGCCGAGGTCAGGCAGTGGATTGCCGAGACCGGCCAGGACGTCACGTCTGTCGAGTACATCGCTCAGGCCGTTCAGCGACAGATGCAGCAGGATTACCGGGCTGCCAAGGAGCGAGAGGCGCGTCGCATCGAGGCGATCCGCACCTCCAGCCCTGAGGGGTTCGCGGCCGGTGAGCGTCGAGTCGAGGAACTGATCGCCAAGTACGCAGGCCGGGCCACGGTGTGAGCGCCAAGGCACAGAGAAACCGTTCCTAAACAGTGTCCAGGAGTGAGCTTTGTACCCACGTCCCGGAACTGCGCGCATCCCGAACGGTTTTGGGTGCGCTGGTCCCCCGCGTTCGCTGAGTGCCCGTCCGGCCACGCGTATCGTGTGCACGCTCCGTGATGGGTGGGCGGGTTCCCTCACGCCCCCGTGCGCCTGGTCCGGCTCGGCATGCTCTCGGGCGGAACTGGGGCTATCGCTCGCACGGCCGGCAGCCTGCCGGACCGCCTGGTGCGAGCTTCCCTTAGCCGATCCTCCGCACGGTGGCACCCTGTCGGATGGCGCGGGGGATCTCGGCGACGGAGTCCACGGCGTCGATCAGGTGGGCGATGCTCTCGGCTGGAGCAGTGGAGCTGACGTCGACGGTGTAGGTGATCCCGGTTGACCGCCGGCTCCCGACATCGAAGCCGCCGGCGGCGGAAACGCGCACTCCCATCTGTCAGGAGCTTCGAGCCTGGGGAGATCGAACGTCAGGAGGCTTCGCCGAACCGTGCTCGCCACGGCCCGGGCAGGTCCTGCCGTTTCCAGTCGTCGGTGTAGGCCGGGGGCTTGACGCCCCGGTGGGTCAGGATGATGTCATAGCCGCGTTCCCGGAATTTCTGGATGCGTCGGGGCATGGTGTCGCCGAACCGCTGGGCGATGGCCTGCGACTCGCAGCCCAGCAGGTAGCCGAGTTGGGCGCCGCCCTGACCGTAGATGACGCATGGCCGCTTGATCCGGGGCCTGAGTTCCTCGGCGGCGGCATTCATGACGTCGCGGTCGGCGCGGGTACTCGACGACATGGCGACGGCGACGGCGCCCTGGAGGATCAGGTGAGCCGCCACGCCGGCCACGGCCGGTATGGGGGCCAGCAGCGCGGCGGTCGCGACGGGGAGGGCCAGCAGGGCGTACACAGGGAGCAGGAAGCGAGGGGCGGCGTAGTCGACGTAGAAGAAGTACGGCAACGCCATCGCCACGGCCGTCGCCGTCGCCAGCGCGAGCGGGCGGAACCATGCGGTGTGCCGGGCCGCCCACAGGCCCGCGCCCGCGACCAGCGGGATCGCGATCCACCAGATGAGCAGGAGGGGGGACACGTCGCCGCACTCGACCCCGAAGCGGCACAACGTCGGCCCGTCGAGGGCGCGGGCCTGCTCGCCCAGGGTGTTGGTCAGCCCGGTGTCGTTGTGTTCACCGGCCGCCCCGAGGCGTTCGGTGACCCCGCCGAACCGGACGGCCGCCTCGGCCATCCACTGGCCCCAGCCGATCGCCAGCCCCGCGGCCAGCGCCGCCAGCTCCCGGAACCGCCGTTGCCACAGGGCGTAGGCGGCCAGCGGCGCCGCCAGCACCAGTGCGTCGGTCGGCCGCATGAGCGAGACGAGCATCATGGAGGCGCCCAGGCCCAGCGGGGTCCCGGTCAGCAGGAAGCCGGTGGCGGCGACCGCGCCCAGCGCGACGTAGAGGTTGGGCATCGCCTGGTTGCCGTAGAAGAGGGACAACCAGCATCCGGCCAGCAGCAGGGCTGCCAGCGGCACGACCCAGTGGTTCCTGACCCGCAGCCAGACGGCGAAGGCGCCGAAGAGGGCGGCGGAGGAGACCAGGGTCAGCCAGATCCGCAGCACGACCACGTCGTCGGTGATCGCCACGATCGGCGCGACGAGGAGCGGCATCCCCTGGGCGCGCGGGGCGGAGTAGACGGCGGGCGGCGCGTGGGCGGCGTACTGGGAGGCGTAGACGGCCTCGTCCCAGCCAATCCCCATGCCGAGGGTGGGGATGAGGAGCTGGGCGGTGAGGTAAAGCAGCGCGACCCCGCGAGCAGGACCACAGGGGTGGTGGTGACCTCTCGCCGGACAGCGACCATGGCACCCTCCCCATACCGTCGAAAGGCTTTCCTCTAACCTCCAGACAATCGGATACGCCTGACAGACAGGGAAATCTTCCTTGGGCCTTTCTTGATGCGACATGAACTCTCAGGCCAAAGCCTCTGCCCGCCGCCACAGCCTCTCGATCATCGGTGATCGCGATTCCGTCGCAGAGTTCGGCAGCCGAGAACACACTGGCCTCACCGAGGTTCCGCTCAGAGGAGCCGATCCGCTGCGACCATTTCGCGAAACTTCTGATCTCCCCGAGGGAGTCGAGGCGCGCGACACCAAGCCAGTCCGCGTCCAGCACTTTCATAAGAGCAGGATGTTCGGTGACGCCCGCGCGTCGCGAGCGGTCTCGGCGTTTTCCGCGGCGCCGTGGAATTTCTCGGGCACGAGAGGGGCCAACTCTCGCAGCTCGACGAGTTGCCGGACATCGTCCAGCCACGTCGCCAGAGCCGCTTCAAGCCGATGTGACCGGCGGGCGGCGTCCGTTGCCGGGTCGTCGACGAGCTCGGTACGACGCGATACGACCGCTGGACCGGCGCGGGAAATGTGTCGGCGGCATTCCGAGGACCGATGACAGCCGTGCCAGTTCGAGAGCGTCCACTCTGCGGGTGCCCGCTTCGATCTTGGCGATCATCGTACGGTCCAGGTGCACAGCCGTTGCGAGCTGCTCCTGTGACATGTCAGCCGCACCGCGGCATTCGCGGACGCGATCGCCCACGTCAGCCCACTCTCCGAATATCGATCTCGCGGGGACGGCCCCTGGAGCGGTGCCGGAGCACGTCCGGCGCGCAGGTGAGCCGGATGTCATTTCGAGGGGTCGGCGAAGATCACTATTTCGTCGATGTCGCCCTCGACGGTGACGTGCACCACGTCCATCCCGGTCAGCAGGCTCCGGCCCGAGGCATCCTCATAGCGCCACCCGAAACGCGCCCACTCATCCGGTGCGTCCACCCGGGTCGTACGGACTATCCGGCAGGGGCCGGACGGATGTCCCTGCACCACCTCGGTGATGAAGTCCTCGACCGCCTTGCGTCCGACGCCTCGGCCCAGCGGTCCCCAGAAGACGACATCGGCGGTGAGCGCGAGGCTCAGGAGCGTAGCCCTCTGGGCCTGGTCACCGGTGTTGGCCGCCGCGATGAAGGCGTCAATGGCGTGATCATGAAGAGCGTCGTCTGTCACTTCGTGATGATAACCAGCCGACCCGCGCCGTGAAGGCGCGAGCGGACCTCGATGTTCCGCAGGAACGAGCGTGGGTAGATCGCTTTTTAAGGGGATGTAAGCCCTGATGCATCCATGTACCCCTCGCCCCACGAAAAGCCCTTGCAGCTCGGCGTCGAGGTACAGGCTCATCGTGAGCAGGCGGCGGGCTCGCACCACCATTCCCAGGCAGAAGGGCCCGGCGAACATCAACACCGTCGTCGCCACCAGCGCCGGTCGCTCCGCCACAGCGCCAGGCAGGCCACGGCGCCGACCCACGGATTGACCGTGACCATCCAGACGGGGACGAAGTCCACACCCTCCGGGGGGAAGTTCCGGGTGTTCTCCACCCACATGGCCACCGCGAAGCCGAACAGCGCGGTGTCGACAGCCCAGTCTCGGACGGTGCGGCGGTGCGCGGGCCACCCGTCGAGCGCGGCGAGCTCACCCGGCAGGAGCCAGCGCGGCGCGGTGGTCATGATCCGAGCCTACGTGCTGGACCCGCGCTTGTTTCCGGCCGATCGGCCACGGGTTGTGGCCGGTTGTCCAGGGCACAGGACCGGTCGTGCACGGTGAGCTGTACGCATGGATGAGACAGGGAGGCTTCCCGATGGGAACCGGCAAAGGAACATCGAACGAGGCGTGGGAGCGGTCGTTTTCGGGGGTTCGGCATGGATGAGACGGTGAGGCTTCCCGGCGCGGCGCGGGAGAAGGCGCCGTGGACAATGTCAAGAGTCCTGCCGGCCTGCGGTGTCGTCGGCGGATTGCTCTTCATCGCGGTGTTCCTCGTCGAGGGAGCGATCCGGCAGGGCTACGATCCGATCTACCATCCGGTCAGCGCGCTGAGCCTCGGCGACCGAGGCTGGATCCAGGTCGCCAGCTTCCTGGTCACCGGGTCGCTGATGATCGGTTTCGCGGCCGGGGTACGCAGAGCCCTGGGGTCGACGGTCGGAGCCCTGCTCATTGGTGCCTTCGGGGCGGCCCAGATCGTCTCCGGGGTGTTCCCGATGGACCCGATGCGGGGCTATCCGCCGGGAGCCCCGCTCGGCGACCCGGTGGAGACCAGCTGGCAGCATCAGGCGCACGACTGGGGCGGCGTCGTGGTCTTCTTCGCCCTGCCCGTCGCCTGTTTCGTCATCTCCCGCCGTCTCACCGGCGGCTGGCGTGCCTACACGCTCCTCACCGGGGTGGCGGGACTGGCGCTGTTCGTCTGGTTCGGCGTGGCCTGGGAGGAGAACGCGGCGAACGCGGGCCTGATCCAGCGGGCCGCGATCGTGGTGGACTGGGGCTGGGTCGTCCTGCTCGCCCTGCACCTGCGGCGGAGCACGAGCCACGCCGAGCCTCGGTGATCCCGGCCCGCGGCCGATCGTTCGGCGCGGCGAAGGGGGCCGCGCCGAACGATCAGCCGCGGGCGGTGGCGAAGGCCTCCAGGGCGCGGTCGACGTCCTCGGAGGAGTGGGCCGCCGAGAGCTGGACCCGGATGCGGGCCTCGCCCTTCGGCACGACGGGGTAGGAGAAGCCGATCACGTAGACGCCCAGCTCCAGCAGGCGTTCGGCCATCGCGGCGGCCTCGGCGGCGTCACCGATCATCACCGGGACGATGGGATGGTCACCGGGCAGGATGTCGAAACCGGCCTCGATCATGCCGATGCGGAACCGCTCGGTGTTGGCGCGCAGCCGCGTTCGTGCCTCGTCCGAGCCGCCGATCAGGTCGAGGACGCGCAGCGAGGCGGCGGCGATCACCGGGGCGAGGGAGTTGGAGAACAGGTAGGGGCGCGAGCGCTGGCGGAGCAGCTCGCAGATCTCCCCGCGCGCCGCCACGTAGCCGCCGCTCGCCCCGCCGAGCGCCTTGCCGAGCGTGCCGGTGAGGATGTCGACCCTGTCCCGTACGCCGTGCAGCTCGGGGGTGCCTCCCCCGCTGTCGCCGACGAAACCGACGGCGTGCGAGTCGTCGACCATCACCATCGCCCCGTACCGCTCCGCCAGGTCGCAGATCTCGTCCAGCGGCGCGACGTAGCCGTCCATGGAGAAGACGCCGTCGGTGACGATCAGCCTGCGCCGGGCGTCGGCGGACTCCTTGAGCCGCGCCTCCAGCTCGGTCATGTCACGGTTGGCGTAGCGCAGGCGCCGGGCCTTGGACAGGCGGATGCCGTCGATGACGCTCGCGTGGTTGAGCGCGTCGGAGATCACCGCGTCCCGGTCGTCGAGCAGGGTCTCGAACACGCCGCCGTTGGCGTCGAAGCACGAGCTGTACAGGACGGTGTCCTCCTGGCCGAGGAAGTCCGACAGCCGCGCCTCCAGCTCCTTGTGCACCTCCTGGGTGCCGCAGATGAAGCGGACGGACGCCATGCCGAAGCCCCAGCGGTCGAGGGCCTCCTTGGCGGCGGCGACCACCTCGGGGTGGTCGGCGAGGCCCAGGTAGTTGTTGGCGCAGAAGTTGAGCACCTCACCGCCGCCGGCGACGGCGATGCCGGCACGCTGCGGGGTGGTGATGACCCGTTCCGGCTTGAGCAGCCCGGCTTCTGCGATCTCGTTCAGGGTGGTGCGGAAGTCGTCGCGCAGGTTGTCGAACATCAGGCCGTCCAATCCGAGGTGATCTTTCCGGTTCCGCCGCAGGGAGGGCCGGACATCGGGGTGTTCAATGCGAGGTGGTCCTGCCGGTTACGTCGAGATCGCGGTGGAGGGCCGGGCATCAGGCCGTCCAATCCAGGATGACCTTTCCGGTCCTGCCTGCGGCGGCGGTGTCGAAGGCCGCGTCGAACTCGCGGTAGGAGAAGCGGTCGGTGATCACGGGGGTGAGGTCGAGGCCCTTCTCCAGGAGTACGGACATGGCGTACCACGTCTCGTACATCTCCCGGCCGTAGATGCCCTTGATGGTGATCATCGAGGTCACGACCGTCGCGAAGTCGACGGCGAACTCCTCGGCGGGCAGGCCGAGCATGGCGATCTTCCCGCCGTGCGACATGGAGGCGATCATGTCGCGGAGCGCCTTCGGGTTGCCGGACATCTCCAGGCCCACGTCGAAGCCCTCGCGCATGCCCAGCACCTCCATGCCGTCCCACACGGAGGTCTCGGCGACGTTCAGGGCGAGGGTGACCCCGAGCTTGCGGGCCAGCTCCAGCCGTTCGGGGCTGATGTCGGTGATGACCACGTTGCGGGCGCCCACGTGGGTGGCGACCGCGGCGGCCATCAGCCCGATCGGCCCGGCGCCGGAGATCAGTACGTCCTCGCCGACCATCGGGAACGTGAGGGCGGTGTGCACCGCGTTGCCGAACGGGTCGAAGATCGCGGCCACGTCGAGGTCGACCGGGACCCTGTGCACCCAGACGTTGGAGGCGGGGAGCGTGAGGTACTCGGCGAAGGCGCCGTCGCGGTTCACCCCGAGCCCGATCGTGCTGCGGCACAGGTGCCGCCGACCGGCCATGCAGTTGCGGCACTTGCCGCAGACCAGGTGCCCCTCGCCGCTCACCAGGTCACCGGGGGCGATGTCCTCCACGCCCGGCGCCACCTCGACGACCTCGCCGCAGAACTCGTGGCCGATGACGAGTGGTGTCCGCAGCGTCTGCCGGGCCCACGCGTCGAAACTCCGGATGTGCAGGTCCGTGCCGCAGATCCCGGTGCGCAGCACCTTGATCAGCACCTCGCCTGGCCCGACGGACGGCTCCGGTACGTCGGTGAGCCACAGACCGGGCTCGGCCTTCTCCTTGACCAGTGCCTTCATCGCGGATTCCCCCTCAGTGTCGACCATATGCACTGTGCCCGGTCGCCTTCGGGTGTGTCCATCGCGGTTTTCTTAACCCCGCCCACAGCGTTGCTTCACGCCCGGACCCCGGGATCTGGAGGGATACCCAGACATCTCTCCCCAAACCGGCCGGGCAAACGGCTCCGGTCGTGAAACCCGGGCCGTGAGGTCCCGGCTGTGAACACCGGCCATGAACTCCGGCCACGGACGCCGGCATGGACTTCGGCCAAGAAAGGCCAAGAAAGGCCAGGAAAAAGGTCCTCCCGCCCGGATCGCCGGGTGGGAGGACCGTAAAGAGAAACCCTCCGGGGTCAGGAGCGGTGCTCCCCCTGCAGGTGACGCTCCTCCTGCGACTCCGTCTCCGTCCCGAGGAGACCGTTGCCGGGAAGGGACGCGGGAGGCGCGCTGAGCTGGCGAGGGCCGCCGATGCCGCTGTCGCTCTCGGCGGCCTCGGCGACCGCGTCGGCGGCCGCCTGCTCGGCCTGCTTCCTCTCCTTGGCCGCCGCCTCGTTCACCCTGGGGGTCTCACGGGTGGCCGACGAGGCGGGCAGTGCCTCGGTGAACGCCTTGGAGACGCCCTGGATGGCGGAGGTGACCTCGCTGGGAATCACCCAGAACGTGTTGTTCGGGCCCTTGGCCAGCTCGGGCAGGACCTGCAGATACTGGTACGCCAGCAGCTTGGGGTCGGGATCGTTGCGGTGCACGGCCTGGAAGACCTCGTCGATGGCCTGTGACTGACCCTCGGCCTTGAGGATCGCGGCGCTGCGCTCACCCTCGGCCCGCAGGATCGCGCTCTGCTTGTCACCCTCGGCGGTGAGGATCTGCGACTGCCGCTGGCCCTCGGCGTTGAGGATCGCGGCGCGCTTGTCCCGCTCGGCGCGCATCTGCTTCTCCATCGCCTCCTTGATGGTCTTCGGCGGGTCGATGGCCTTGATCTCCACCCGGTTGACCCGGATGCCCCACTTGCCGGTCGCCTCGTCGAGCACGCCGCGCAGCTGGCTGTTGATCGTGTCACGCGAGGTGAGCGTCATCTCCAGGTCGAGCGAGCCGACGACGTTGCGCAGCGTGGTGACCGTGAGCTGCTCCACGGCCTGGATGTAGTTGGCGATCTCGTACGCGGCGGCCCGGGGGTCGGTGACCTGGAAGTACAGGACGGTGTCGATCTCGACGACCAGGTTGTCCTCGGTGATCACCGGCTGGGGTTTGAAGGAGACGACCTGCTCACGCAGGTCGATCATCGGGTAGACCCGGTCGATGTACGGGATCACGAAGTTCAGGCCGGGCTTCAGCGTGCTGTGGTAGCGGCCGAGTCGTTCCACGTTGCGGGCTCGCGCCTGGGGGACGATGCGCACCGAACGGATCACGGTGAACACCGCCAACAGAGCGATGAGCAGTCCGGCTATGAGCAGAGGATCCATGGCGTCACTCCCGACGTGGATTTATGGTGGCACTCCCGCGGTCTGGCAATGGGCAGAGGGGTCGTGAACGTCACTCCCGTGGATACACGAGTGCGGTCGCGCCTTCGATCTCGATGACGTCGACGGTCGCTCCGGCGGGTATCACCAGGGTCTCGTCGTAGGCTCTGGCGGACCACTCCTCGCCGCCGATCCGAACCCGGCCGTCCCTGCCGGTCACCTCGCGCAGGACGTAGGCGGGCTTGCCCACGATCGCCTGGATCCCGAACCGCTGGCTCCGGGGTTGCAGTTTGGCGATATGGCGCTTGGCGACGGGGCGGACCAGGGTCACTCCGGCGGCCATGGAGGCGACGAACACCACGAACTGGAGCGGGATCGGCAACCCCAGCGCGGCGGCGATGGAGGTGATGAGGGCTGCGCCCCCGAGCAGGCCGAGAGCGGTGGTCAGGGTGAGTATCTCCGCGACTCCAAGCGCGACAGCCAAGATCAGCCAGATGACCCAGTACTCCATACTCGACCCTCCTGTCCTAACTTGTGCAACGTTCTGGACGTCAGGTAGGTTCCTTCGCTCACCGTATGTCCTTCACCGGATCGCGGACAGGCCCGGTTCTCCACGTCGATCGCCGGGTTCGGGCTCCAGATGCGATCATCGAACTCCGGCCCCTCGGCTCACCCCTTCCCGCGAATCGCCGAGTTATCGCGCGGGCTCGATCCTTCCGGAAACCTCACCCAGAGTGATCACCGTTCCGCCGGGTCCCGGAGCGGTCGCGGTGATCGTGACGGTGTCCCCGTCCTCCAGGAAGGCCCTGGCAGAGCCGTCGGGCAGCTTCAGCGGCTCGGCCCCGTTCCAGGTCAGCTCGATCAGCGAGCCGCGTTCGCCCGGTTCGGAGCCGGAGACCGTGCCGCTGGCGTAGAGATCGCCGGTACGCAGGGCGGCGCCGTTGACGGTCATGTGGGCGAGCATCTGGTCGGGCGTCCAGTACATGTCCCGGTACGGAGGACGGGAGACGACCTCGCCGTTCACGGAGACCTCCAGCCGCAGGTCGAGCCCCCACGGCTCCTCGCGGCGCAGGTAGCCGAGCGGCTCGGGATCCTGCCGCCTGCCCTCGACCCGTGCCTCCGACAGGGCCGCGAGCGGGGTGATCCACGGGGACATCGAGGTGGCGAAGGACTTGCCGAGGAAGGGGCCGAGCGGGACGTACTCCCACGCCTGGATGTCGCGGGCACTCCAGTCGTTGACCAGGGTCACGCCGAACACGTGGTCCTCGAACCGTCCTGCCCGCTCCCCGAGGGCCGTCGGCGCGCCGACGACGAATCCCAGCTCCGCCTCGATGTCCAGCTTGGCGGAGGGGCCGAAGAGCCCCGCGCCGCGCTGCCCGGAAGGCCGGGTGACCGGGGTCCCGGACACGACGACCGTCCCGGCCCTGCCGTGGTAGCCGACCGGCAGGTGACGCCAGTTCGGCTTCAGGGGCTCTTCGTCGGGGCGGAACATCCGGCCCAGGTTGGAGGCGTGCTCCAGCGAGCAGTAGAAGTCGACGTAGTCGGCCACCTCGATCGGCAGGTGCAGGGTGACCTGGTCGAGGGGGACGAGGTGCGGCTTCACCACCGCGTGGTCGGTGCTCAGCTTGTTCTGGATCAGGGTACGGGTGTCCCGCCACGCGGCGGGGCCCCTGGACATGAAGGCGTTGAGCGATCCGGTGGCGAACACCTCGTCGTGCAGGGCCCCGGCCAGGTCGACCACGTGGTCCCCGTACCGGACGCCGACGCGAGGGGTCTCTCCCTCGTGACGGGAGAAGACTCCGTAGGGCAGGTTCTCCAGGCCCCAAGCCATCACACGCTCTCCTCTGTTGTGCCGGGGACGGCCACACCGTGGGTCGTCTCGCCAATGGTCGCGGTATCGGGGACGGTCGTTTTGTCGGTGGCCGCCGGGCCGACGAGGGCGGGTGGGCGCCGTGCGATCAGGCCCAGGGCGACCAGGTCCTCGATCGGGGTGTGCGTGTCGCACGATCCGTACGACACCAGCAGTTCCCTGGCGCGTGCCGAGGTGTCGGCGGGCACGGCCTGTGCCAGTCGTGTCAGCTCGCCGACGTCGGTGAGCTTCAGCACCGGCACCGGATCGCGGTCCTCCACGGCCGCGCAGACCGCGAGGACCAGGTTGAGGAATCCGTGCCGGTCGACGCCCAGCGCGGGATCGAAGTGGCGGACCGCGTTGTGCAGCCCCGCGGTCGCCTTGAACGGCACGCCATGCCTCGCGCAGTGCGCGATGAGGGCGCCCAGGTCCGCGGCGCTGGGAAAGGCCCCCGCGGTCAGCCCGCCACAGCGGAACTTCAGGCCGGGACCCTCGCCGTCGCGCGGCAGGGAGCCGTGGTCACCGAAAGGCACCTCGACGAACAGCCGGGCACCGCCGGGCAGCCGTCCGGCCAGCCGCTCCCACACCGCTCCGGGGGTCTCGCCCGGCGTCTGCCGCACCTCGACCAGCTCGACGGCGACGTCCTCGAACGGGGGGATGTCAGGAGTGTCCAGGATCAGGCCGAGCCGGATGGGGAAGGTGAGGTGGTCACGAAGCTCCCCCAGGCGTCCGGCCGGGCAGAGGAACCGGTGGGTGAGCACCGGGTCGTTGCCCGCCAGGTCGTTCCTGTGGCGCTCCAGGGCCTCCGCCATCGGCAGCCCGGTCGGCGGGAACAGCCCGGCGTCGTCGACGAGCTGCCGGAAGAGCGTCGCCGTTCCCAGGCCCACACCGCTCACACTGTCCACACCCGCGCCGCTCACACCTGGATTGTCCACACCGGTGCCGCTCACACCTGGGCTGTCCACATCCGCGTCGCTCACACCCGTGCCGCCTATGCCCGTGCTGTCCACACCGGCGCCCGTTCCCCTGCCCATGTTCGCGTCTACGCTCATGGTCCTGCCCCTACCCAGTGGTCGGCCGGAGACCGCGTTCGGGCCGAAGACCGCGTTCGTGCTCGCGGTCACGTCCGCGTTCGTGTCCCGCTCCGGGGCCGTGTCCGAAGCCGGGACCGGCTCCGGGGCCGCGTTCGTCAACGGGCCCACGTCCACGCGTACGCGGGGTCCTCCACGGAAAGCCCGGCGGGACCCAGGTCGAGAGGACGGAAGGTGTCGACCATCACGGCGAGCTCGCTCGTCTGCGTGTGGCCCTGCCGCACCGCCTCGATGACGGCTTCGACGGCGCCCGGCTGCGGGCCGTGCGTGAACCCCGCCGGGTGCAGGGAGACCGAGCCGATGTCGATGCCCGATCCCTTGCGCGCGGTGTAGTCGCCGCCCGCGTAGAACATCAGCTCGTCGGAGTCGACGTTGTGGTGGTTGTACGGGATCGGGATCGCGTCGGGGTGGAAGTCGAGCGGCCGGGGGCAGAACGAGCAGATCACGAAGTTGGGGCCCTCGAAGGTCTGGTGCACCGGCGGTGGGGCGTGGGTGCGCTTCACGATCGGCTCGAAGTCGTTGATGTTGAACGCGTACGGGTAGAGGCAGCCGTCCCAGCCGACCACGTCGAACGGGTGGTCGCGGTAGACCAGCCGGGTGAGGCCGCCGCGCGTGCGGACCAGCACCGGCACCTCCTCGCCCTCGGCGATCAGGGGCTCCTGCGGGGTGCGCAGGTCGCGCTCGGAGTAGGGGGCGTGCTCCAGGAACTGGCCGTACTTGGACAGGTAGCGCTTGGGGGGCCGGATGTGGCCGGCCGCCTCGATGACGAACGCCGTGACGCGTCCTCGCGGCACCCATCGGTGGATCGTCCCGGTGGGGACGACGACGTAGTCACCCTCCCCGGCCTCGATGGCCCCGTACGTCGACTCGAACCTGACCTGTCCGCTTGCGATGTAGACGCACTCGTCGCCCATGGAGTTGCGGTAGAGCCCGCTGGGTTCCTCGCTCGCGGCGTACGACATGCGGACGTCGGCGTTCCCGGCGAGCAGCCCGCGCCCGGAGACCAGGTCCCCCTGGGGCTTGAGGTCCTGGGTGCGCAGATGGCGGGGGGAGAGGGGCACGTTGGGGGTGAGGGTTCTCGACTCGTCGGGCTCGACGGCCTCGGCCTTGACGATCGCCGTGGGGAGGTGGCGGTGGTAGAGCAGCGACGAGTCGCTGGAGAACCCCTCCTCACCCATCAGCTCCTCGGCGTACAGCCCACCGTCGGGCCGCCGGAACTGCACGTGCCGCTTGCGGGGGATCTCCCCGACGACCCGGTAGTACGGCATTTACTTCTCCCGCCTCTGTCCGCTTATAGGACGCATGCGTCCTTTATACGAACAACCATCCGTCAGAGGGATGGGAGATGTCAAACGTCGTCCAGGTGGAGGCTTCGCGAGGAACGCGGCGCGAGACCGCCCGCGGCACTGGCCGGGATGCTCGGAGTCGCTCGGCGGCTCGACCCGGGATGAGCCTCGGCGTCGTTCATCGGTTCGGCCGGGGGCGTGCCCTGGAGCGATTCGCCGGTGTGGCCCGGGATGAGCCTCGGCGTCGTTCATCGGCCCGGCCTTGAAAGGCACGGCCTGCCCGGGGGCCGGGCAGGCGTTTTCTCAGGGGCGCTGCTGGTAGGCGTCGGGGATGCCGTCACCGTCACGGTCGACGGTCTCGGCCTCGTGGATGCGCCGGTAGACGCGATTGCGCATACGGAGGATGAGCGTCGCCAGCAGGGCCGCGGCGAGGGAGCCCGCGAGGACCGCGACCTTGACGTGGGCGTCGCTCTCGCTGCCGGCCCCGAACGCCAGCTCTCCGATGAGCAGGGAGACGGTGAACCCGATGCCGCCGAGTATCGACAGCCCGGCCACATCCACCCAGCTCAGGCTCTCGTCCAGGTCGGCGTGGGTGAAGCGGGACACCAGCCAGGTCGCGACCATGATCCCGATGGGTTTGCCGACCACGAGACCGATGACGATGCCCACCGCGATCGGGTCGGTGAGGGCGGAGGCGAGGCCGCTCAGGCCGCCGATGGCCACCCCCGCCGACATGAACGCGAAGATCGGCACGGCCACCCCGGCCGAGATCGGTCGCATGCGGTGCTCGAAGTGCTCGGCCAGGCCGGGGCCGGCGCTGGGGCCACCGTGCCGCTCGCTGCGGACGACCGGCACGGTGAAGGCGAGCAGCACCCCGGCGACGGTGGCGTGCACGCCCGAGGCGTGCATCAGCGCCCAGGTCGCGGCGGCCAGGGGGAGCAGCAGCCACCAGGCGCGCACCCCGCGCCGCACCAGCAGGGCGAAGATCGCCAGCGGCACCAGCATGCCGAGCAGCGGCAGCAACGACAGGTGCGCGGTGTAGAAGAGCGCGATGATGGCGATCGCCAGCAGGTCGTCGACCACGGCCAGGGTGAGCAGGAAGGTGCGCAGCGCCGTGGGCAGAAACCGGCCGATGACCGCGAGCACGGCCAGCGCGAAGGCGATGTCGGTGGCCGTCGGGATCGCCCAGCCCTTCCCCGCGTAGTCGGCGACGTCGCTGGAGAGGGTGACGAGCAGATACAGCCCGGCCGGGACGATCACACCGCCGAACGCCGCCGCGACCGGCACCGCCGCCCGCCGCACCTGGCGTAGGTCACCGGCGACGAACTCGCGTTTGAGCTCCAGCCCGGCCACGAAGAAGAAGATCGCCAGCAGCCCGTCGGCGGCCCAGGTGGCGAGGGACAGATCCAGGTGCAGGGCCGAGGGCCCGATCCTGACGGCGCGTAGCGCATCGTAGGCGCCGGACCAGGGGGAGTTCGCCCAGACCATCGCCGCTATCGCGCCGATCAGCAGCAGCGCTCCGCCGACGGTCTCCCCGCGCAGGATGTCCGCGATGCGGCGGGCCTCGTCCCACGAGCCGCGGCTGAACAGGCGGGGCGTTCCTGGGGAGTTGTCTGTCATGAGCGTTCCATTTCAGGGGTCGGGTCGGACACTGCCGACCAGACTTCCCGGCGCACCGCCGTTCACGATACCCGCGGGCTCGGCGGAACCCGAAGGAGGGTGCCCATGTCAGGGCCGCTGTGCCGCGGGCGCCCGCGGCCCTGAGGGCAGGGGTTCGCTCAGGGCTTGCGCCCCACGGCGCAGAACTCGTCCACCTCGCGGAGGCCGCCGACGATCGACGGTCCCGGACGCCAGAGCGGGCACGAGACCACGCCGGGTTCCACCAGTTCCAGCCCTTCGAAGTAGCTCTCGATCTGCTCGGGGCTGCGAAGGGTGTACGGGACCGAGCCGGCCTCGTTCCAGATGGCGATGGCCTTCTCGAACTCCATGCCCCGGATCACGTTGGTGCCGTCGGCGACCGCCAGGTAGCTGCCGGAGGGCAGGGCGGCGAGCAGACGGCGCGTGATGGCCCGTCCCTCGTCGATGTCGACGATGTGACCGAGGATGTTCATCAGCATGAGCCCGACGGGCTTGTCGAAGTCCAGGGTGTTCCCGGCGGCCTCAAGGATCCTGTCGGGGGCGCGCAGGTCGGAGTCGATGTACTCGGTCACGCCCTCGGGGGTGCCTGTCAGCAGGGCGCGGGCGTGCGTGAGCACCATGGGGTCGTTGTCGACGTAGACGATGCGCGCGTCCGGGGCGACCCGCTGGGCGACCTGGTGGGTGTTGTCGACGGTGGGCAAGCCGGTGCCGATGTCGAGAAACTGGCGAATCCCGCCCTCACCGGCCATGTACTCGACAGCGCGGGAGAGGAATGCCCTGGACGAGCGAGCGATATCGACAATGTCAGGAAAAATACCGACGAACTGGTCGCCGATTTCACGATCGATGGCGTAGTTGTCCTTGCCGCCGAGCCAGTAGTTCCAGATGCGGGCGGAGTGGGCCACGCTGGAGTTGATCGGGGAGGCGATGTGCGGGGAGGTTTCGTCGGACATGGCCCGCTCTTTCTTTGGTGCAGGGAGGGAAGACCCTATTTTGCCACCTTGCCAGCTCTGTGCCCTTTGTGCCCTTATTTGTCCATTTATTCGATTGTTTGGTGGGTCTCCGGTGCGGAAACCTCAGGCCAGCGAGGCGGACAACTCCTCGGCGGCGGCGACGACCCGGGGCCCCACGGTGTCCGGGTCGAGCCGGGTGAAGGCGACCACGCCCACCGACGCCTCCAGCCAGGGGAGACCGGTCACGGGGGCGGCGACGCCTCTGGCTCCCTCCTGAAGGTGGCCCTCGGAGAGCAGATAGCCGGTACGGCCCTCGCGCAGGGCGAGGATGGCCAGCCCCGACGCGCCCCGGCCCAGCGGGTGGCGGGAGCCCTCGCGGTAGGCGACGTGCATGTTCGTCCAGGAGGGCTCGACCACCGCCACGGCGAGGCCCTCGTCACCCTCGGCCACCGTCAGGTGCGCGGTCGCCCCGACCTCCTCGGCCAGCCCGCGCAGGGCGGGGAGGGCGCTCTCCCGCAGCAGCGGCTGCACGGCACGGGCCAGGACGAGGACCCCGAAGCCCAGGTGGACCCGCCCGCCGCCGTCCCTGCGGACGAAGCCCTCGTTCTGGAGGCTGGTGAGCAGCCGATACACCGCCGGACGGCTCAGCTCCAGCTCCGCCGCCAGCTCCGTGGGGGTATGACCCCGCCGCCCGTCGGCGAGCAGGCGCAGCAGGCGCAGGCCGCGCTCCAGGGTCTGCGAGGATTCGGCCGGCATCTAGGAGGCCCACTGAGCTGGAAGCATGTCCCGATTATCGCCCGGTATCCGTGATGCCCGTTGGAGGGGAACCACAACTGAGGCGTCCGGTGAGGTGGGTGATATGGGTTCGGCGGGATATATCGGAATGCTGATGATTCCCTGACCGGGGCTGTCGGGGCCATCGTGATCTGGGTAAAGTGCGGATCGATCGTTTTGTCCAGTTCGCCGGGGAGCTCAGAACATGCGACTCACACTGCGCCGGGCCCTCGCCGTAGGCGCCACGCTCGCGCTCGTCGGTGTCATGACCCCCGCGGCCGCGTACTCGCAGGACGATCCGCGCAGCTGCAACGACCTGATGGGACCCGACACCCCGGCCTATGTCGTCTGCCACTGGCTGGCCAAGCCCGAGGAGGCCCTCGGGGTCGCGCTGTTCTGGGCGGCCGACGACAACGCCAACCTCAAGAACGCGAGCCCGAGCGACGGCAAGTTCATCGACTGCTCGGCCCCCGGCTCGATCTGCACGGAGCCACCCGGCGGCGGCTCCGAGGGCGACGAGAACTCCCCCCTCCCCGAAGGGGCCGAAGACGGCGGTACGCCCGAATGCGAGGAAGGCCGGCCGTGCTCGGTCGACGGGCACGGTGAGGGCGGCGACGGCACGGCCTCCGGAACCGAGCGGACCGGCACCTCCACCGCGAAGAACGTCCAGGACCCCGCGGCCGCGACCGCGGCGCTGACCCCCGCCGGTCAGGCGGTCACCGCGGCGAAGGCCCTGCAGCTGAGGGTCTGGATCGACACCGAGCTGGCCGACGACTGGAAGGCCGGCACCGAGACCTTCACCGCCGCCGTCAAGCGCATCGGCGCACTGGCCGCGCGCCCCGAGGTCGCGGGTATCCGGTTCACCTCCCAGCTGGGCTACACCTCCACGTTCACCACGAACGAGGAGGTCGCCGCGTTCGTCACCGCGGCCTCCGACGCCCTGCGCCAGGCCGCGCCCGGCAAGCGGCTGGGCATCCACACGGTGGTGCCCGAGCTCGCCTGCGGCGCGAACGACACCTGCAAGGCCGAGATGCGCAAGCGCTACCCGCTGCTCGCCCCCGAGGCGATCGAGTCTCCCCTGATCGCGGGCCGCGTCGACCAGATCTCCCTGGACACCGGCCTGCTGTACGGCGGCTACGACGCCTGGAAGATCAACGCCGAGCAGGCCCACCGCAACCAGTGGATTCAGGTCCGCGCCCGGTCGTGGGACGTCCTGGCCCAGGTCGCCGCCGAGGAGACCGGGATCGTCGGCGAGGTGACCGCGGAGAAGGTCGCCTCCCGCCTCTCGATGCCCGTCAAGGACGGCGCCGCCCAGCAGGTGAACGTGTGGACGAGCGTCCAGGACGCCCAGGGCACCGTGAACAGGCTGACCGCCTGGGACCAGCTGAAGAAGCTCGCCCCGATCCAGCGCCGCCTGGCCGCCGTCTACAACCCGGCCAGCCCCGAGACGGACATGACCGCCGACCTCAAGAAGCTCTCCGAGGTCTTCGGCCAGATCTATCTCAAGACCGCCTGACGCGTCGTGGTCCTGGAGGGGCGTCACGGTCTCCCGAGATCGGCGAGGTGCTCCATGGCGGTGAGGTCGATCTCCATCGCGCTCGTCCCAGGGGGCAGGCCCAGCGCCTGAACCGTACCGGCGCGCAGCTGGCCCGCATGGCCCAGCACGGCCTCGCCGACGAGAAGCTCCAGGCAGCGTCCCCGCAGCCAGGGTGCGTGCTCGGTGGGCCGGGTGACCAGCCCGGCCCCCATGACGTGCGCCGCCGTACGCGCGGCGTCGACCACGCGGGCCCACGACGACTCGCCGGTCAGGGCGGCGGCGAGGTGCCTGGGCTGGGCGGGGATGGCGGCCTCCAGCGCGTCGAGCTCGTCGTCGGTGGGGCGGCGGTCCGAGCGGGGACGAGGCGGAGGGCCGCCGCTCGCGGAGGGGGCGAAGACCACGCCCTGCTCGAAGAGCGCGGGGACGAGGTTTCCCCGCTTGAGGTTGAGGCCGAGCACCGTGAGCAGCCCGGGGAGAAGCGTGGTGCGCAGCGACGGCTCGTGCGGGCTGATCGGGTTCGTGAGGATGAGCGTGGCGCGGCGTGGGTCGTCGGACGCCAGGCCGAAGGCGTCCCAGGCGGCGTCGCAGACGAAGGGGAAGCCGGGCGTCTCGACGTATCCCGCTCTCGCCAGCGCGTGCCCGATCCGCCGCCGTAGGTGCTGTGACGGGGGCAGCCCTTCACCGGCCTCCCGTCTTCGCGTGCTCCCCACGCGGTGACCGCCGCGCGCCAGCGGGATGATCTCCACGTCGGGCACGGCCCGTGCGGCGGGCACGGCCCGCGTCGTCGCCGTGTTCGTGACCCTGTCCAGGGGAAGGAGGATGGGCCGCGACCTGCCGGGGGCCAGCCCGTCCATCTGAAGGGGAAAGCGGATGTCGCCGTCGACGATGTCGCGCATGTCCTTCAGCCCGTGCCTGAGCATCAGCGTGCGCTCGACGCCCATGCCGAAGGCGAAGGCGCCGTATCGGTGCGGATCGACACCGCAGGCGGCCAGCACCCGGGGGTGGACCATGCCGCACCCGCCCCACTCGATCCATCCCTCGCCGCCGCACGTCCCGCACGGACCCGAAGGGGCGCCTTCCCGGAGGACCCCTGCCGGGTCCTCCTTCGTGGCGTCACGGCAGACCGCGCACTCCACGTCCACCACGGCCGACGGGTCGGCGTAGGCGAACCGGCGGGCGCGGAGCCGGGTCGCCGTGCCCCTGCCGAACATGGAGGTGGCGAAGTGGTCGAGGGTCTTCTTCAGGTCGACCATGGTGAGGCCCACGTCGACGGCGAGGCCCTCGACCTGGTTGAACACCGGGCTGTGGGTGACGTCGGCCGCCTCGGGACGGAAGACGCGGCCCGTACAGATCACGCGGAGGGGCGGGGGCGCGCCGAGCATCGCCCTCACCTGCACCGGTGAGGTGTGCGTACGCAGCACCAGGCCCGACCTCCGGCCGGGGCCCGCGGGATCCTCGATGTGGAAGGTGCGTTCGGGGGCGCGGGCGGGGTGGCCGGCGTCCATGTTGAGGGCGTCGAAGGCGAACCACTCGGCCTCGACCTCGGGGCCCTCGGTGACGTGGTAACCGAGGTCGAGGAAGAGATCGGTTATCTGCTCGGCCATGATGGTCACCGGATGCCTGGCCCCACGCGAGTCATGCGGCGCGCTCCCGTCGCTGCCGCTGGATGCGCTCCTCATCGACTGCTTCTGCCTTCTTCCTCTGAGAGGCTTCCCGGGAATGCCGGCCCCGAGGCGGTCAGGCGGAAGCCGCCGGATCGCCTTCCGGCCGGGATATGACGGGAAGCGAGCGGAAGCGCGGATCGTGGCGACCGGACGACCTCACGCGTGAGACGTGAGATCACCTGCTGAAAAGGGATAGACGTACGAAAACCGTTCGGGAACATCGGTGCCCACACGTCGATCCGAGCCCTCGCTACGCCTTGCGCTCGTATGACTACCCAAAGTTATTGCCAGGTCAATGGCGCGTCAACACGCCGCCAGGTCGGCGGTGAGGGTGGAGGGGCGGCCGGGGCGGGGGAGAGGGCGGAGACGGGAGGGCGAGGCGGGAACGGCGGGACCGGATCCGCACCTGGTGCCCCGGCCCGGATCGGGCGGGACACCAGGTGCGGATCCGGTGCGCCGGCCGGTCAGGGCTGCTGTCCGGGACCTGGGTCGGGGCCTGGTGTCCGGGTCGGGTCCGGGAGGCCGGCCGACCCGGTCCGAGGAGTCCCGGGCAGGCCCGGACGCTCAGATCGGTTCGGTCTGAGCCATCCGGACGGAGGGCTGGAAGGTCAGCCCGCCCGGGTCTGGGCGAGGTAGCCGGCGAACTCCTCCAGGGAGATGAGGCCGTCGCCGTCCTGGTCGATCCTGGCGACGGCCGCCGCGGCCGCCTCCGGGGTGATCGGCTGGCCGAGCACCTCCATGAGCCTCATCAGTTCGGGGATCGAGATGAGGCCGTCACCGTCAACATCAACGATCTTGAAGGTTGTCGCGTAGTCGTCCGCCACGATTGCATCCGCCTTCGGCAGCAGGGAAATCAGACGTCAAGCACACTAGCGGGATTCGAGGCGCGTCTTTGGGTTGAAAGCGGAGGATGCATGCCGGAAGGGAGCGCCACCGATCGAATCGGCGGCGCCCCCTTCGGCCCCGCGCCCCTTTGATTTGGAGGATCAGCGGAAAAAGAGGGCGGCGGCCCGAGCGTTGTGCTCGGACCGCCGCCTGGCCTCTCCCGGCCTCCGGTCTCGCTCAGATCGCCGTTGTCAGAGCACCGCGCCCGAACCCTCGCGAGTCCGCGACGGCCCCTTCCGCTTGGGCGCAGGAGGCGTGCCGGGGCTGCGCTTCTCCAGCTCGATGGCGAGCGGCCCCGCGACCAGCGCGGAGGAGAGCGTACCGACGACGATTCCGATCAGCAGCGCCACCGCGAAGTCGGTGAGCGAGTCGCCGCCGAGCACCGCCAGCGCGGCCAGGATGAACAGCGCTCCCAGGCCGGTGTTGACCGTACGGGGGATCGTCTGCAGGATCGCGGTGTTCGTCACCTCGGCGAACGAGGCCTTCGGCCGCGCTCCCCACAGTTCGCGGATCCGGTCGAAGACCACGACCTTGTCGTTGACCGAGTAGCCGATCACGGTGAGCATCGAGGCGAGGAACACCCCGTCCACCGGTTTGCCCAGCCACGCGAACGCGCCGATCACGATCGTCGCGTCGGCGGCCAGAGCCAGCACCGCCGCGAGCCCGAACGTCCAGCGGAACCGGAAGGCGAGATAGGCCAGCTGCGCGGCGAGCGCGACCCCCAGCGCGATCATCGCGTTGCGGCGCAGCTCCTCCCCGAGGCTCGGCCCGATGAGCTCGTCGCGCTCCTTGGTGACCTGCCCGCCCTGGCTCTCCAGCGCGTTCTCGATCCGCACCACCTCGGCGGGGGTGATCTGTCCGGCCCTTACGGAGATGTCGTCACCGGAGCTCTGCACCACCGCGTTGGGGAACCCGGCCTGGCTGACGAGCGCGCGGGCGTCGTCGGCGGTCATCGGGGTGGTCGTGGAGTACTCCACGAGCCTGCCCCCGGTGAACTCCACGCCGAAGTTGAGCCCTCGCACCGCCACTCCCGCCACGGAGGCGGCCACCAGCGCGCACGTGACCAGGAGATACAGCCCGCGGCGGCCCATCAGGTCCGGCTTGTGCGTGTTCAGCCAGGTGCGGACGCGGCCGATGCTGGACAGGCCGGTCATCCTGGGCCGTGAGGACACCGCCTGGAGGGACACCGCCCACTGGGCGATGACGCGGGTGATGACCATCGCGGTGATCAGCGAGGCGATCACGCCGATGCTCAGCGTGACACCGAAACCGCGCACCGGCCCGGACGCCAGGAAGAACAGCAGCGCGGCGGCGAGCAGCGTGGTGATGTTGGAGTCGGCCACCGCGCTCCAGGCGTTACGGAAGCCCTTCTCCAGCGAGCCCCGCAGCCCCGGCTCCGCCGCGTACTCCTCCCGGGCGCGTTCGAAGACCAGCACGTTGGCGTCGACCGCCATGCCGATCGCGAGCACGAAGCCCGCCAGTCCCGGCAGGGTGAGGGTGGCGCCGAGCCCCACGAGCGCCGCGTACGAGATCAGCGCGTAGCAGGCGAGGGCGAAGGCGGCGATGAGACCCACCAGCCGGTAGATCACGATGATGAACAGCGCGGTGAGCGCGATGCCGATGACCGCGGCCTGGGCGCTGGCGGTGATCGCGGCGGCGCCGAGCGTCGGGCCGACGGTCCGCTGCTCGATGATCTCAACGGGCACCGGCAGCGAGCCGCCCTTGATCAACAGGGCCAGGTCCGCGGCCTCCTCCGCGGTGAAGGCGCCGGTGATCTGGGTGGATCCTCCGGGCAGGCCGACGTTGCAGCCGACGCCCTCGTTCACCTGGGGTGAGATGATCACCTTGGAGTCGAGCACGATGGCGACCCTGCGTTTGGGATCGCCCGGCTGGTTGCAGGCGGCCTGGCCGGTCAGCTTGGCCCACTCCGCGCGCCCGTCGTCACGGAAGTCGACGGTGATGAACCAGCCGCTGCCCTGCTGGGCGTCGATCCCCGCCTGGGCGTCGCTGACGCCGTCACCGGTGAGCGCGGCCGGTCCGATGTGCAGCGGGGAGCCGTCCTCGTCGGGCAGGACCTGCTCACCGTTCTTGGGCTTGGTCTCGGCGGCGGGGTCGGGGACGGAGATGACGGGGTGGAAGGTGAGCTGCGCGGTCTTACCGATGACCTCGGCGGCCTTGGTCGGATCCTGCACGCCCGGCAGTTCCACGATGATGCGCCGCTCGCCGGAGCGGGCCAGCGGAGCGTCCGCCACGCCCAGGCCGTCGGCCCGGCGGCGGAGCACCTCAAGGGTGCGGTCGGTGGCCGCCGCGTCGGCCTTGACGGTCGGTGAGTCTCGGGTCTCCAGTACGAGCTGGGTGCCGCCGCGCAGGTCGAGACCGAGGCGCGGCGACATGGTCAGGGCGATGAACAGCGAGGTGGCGATGACGACGAACGCCGCCACCGCGCGTACCACCGGGGCACGCGACATGGAAGCCTCCACAGGCTGGGGATTGTCCTCGGAGATGCCAGAGGGGCCTTTTCAAGGCGTTTCCTGGTACGGCGAAAGGCCCGGAGCGGCTCCGGGGCGGTTCAGCCGACGGTGGAGGCGGGCGGGGCGCGCCCCGGCTTGACGAGCAGGGCCGCGAGCGGACGGGTGTCGTCGTCGCGGGCCGGGCGCGTGCTCCGGCCGGTGGCGACGAAGAGACGCCGGAGGTCGGACGGCGGGGTCGCGAGCGGGTGACCGCCCCCGCCCCCCTGCAGGCCGATCCCCGCGACGGAGAGGCCGGAGGCGAGGGTGTTTCTGTGCCCGACGTCGGAGACCGGGCGGAAGGGCCTCTGGTGCTCGCCGGAGACCTGGGCGACGGTGGAGTGCCGCAGAAGGACGGCGGCACCGCTCCCGCCCAGCCCTCCGGAGACGAGCATCGGCAGCAGGAGAGCGAGCAGCCAGCCGAAGGGCGCTCCGCGCCTCAGCTGTCGCATGATCTCCTCCTGGCCGTTCTGCTCACCGTAACGTGTCGGGGACCCCGCGGCCCCCTCGACGCCGCCCCAATGTCAGCGTCGCCTCATAAAAAGGTTAAGGGAGGGTAGGGCGAACGCATGCGCCTCACCTATACAGCTGATCTGTGGTGGAAGAACGCGGTCGTCTACTGCCTGGACGTGGAGACCTACAAGGACGGGAACGGCGACGGCATCGGCGATTTCCGGGGCCTCACCCAGGAGATCGACCATCTGGACCGGCTCGGAGTGACCTGCATCTGGCTGATGCCGTTCTTTCCCACTCCCAGCCGCGACGACGGTTACGACGTCAGCGACTTCTACTCGATCGACCCCCGTCTGGGCACCCTCGGCGACTTCGTGGAGTTTATGCGCACCGCGAAGGATCGGGGAATGCGGGTGATCGCCGACCTGGTGGTCAACCACACCTCCGACGAGCACCCCTGGTTCGTGGAGGCCCGATCCAGCCGCGACTCCGCCAAGCGCGACTGGTACATCTGGCAGGACGAGCCCGACCCCGTCGATCCCAGCGCGATCGTCTTCCCCGACAAGGAGGACAGTCTCTGGGAGCTGGACAAGAAGACCGGCCAGTACTACTACCACAGCTTCTACAAGACCCAGCCCGACCTGAACACGGCGAATCCGCAGGTCCGCGACGAGATCGCGCGCGTCATGGGTTTCTGGATGGAACTCGGCCTGTCGGGCTTCCGGGTGGACGCGGTGCCGTTCCTGATCGAGGGGATCAGCGGAGACCCGCACGAGGTCCTCGCCGACCTGCGCGCCTTCATGAACCGCCGCGACGGCTCCTCGATCCTGCTGGGCGAGGTCAACCTGCCCTACCCGGAGTTGCTGAAGTACTTCGGTGACGCGAGTAACGGCGACGAGATCACCATGTGCTTCGACTTCATCGCCATGCAGCGCTTCTATCTGTCGATGGCCCGCCAGAACCCCGAGGCCCTCGCCGACGCCCTGCGCGACCGGCCGGACCCGCCCGACGACGCCCAGTGGGCGATGTTCGTCCGCAACCACGACGAGCTGACCCTGGACAAGCTCACCGAGGCGCAGAAGCACGAGGTCTTCGACGCCTTCGGCCCCGACAAGAACATGCAGCTGTACGACCGGGGCCTGCGCCGCCGCCTTCCTCCGATGCTCGACGGCGACATGCGGCGGATCAAACTGGCCTACAGCGTGCTGTTCTCCCTGCCGGGCACGCCGGTGCTCTTCTACGGTGAGGAGATCGGCCTCGGCGAGAACCTGAAGGGCGAGGGCCGCATGGCGGTCCGGGTCCCGATGCAGTGGTCGGCGAAGGGCGGCTTCTCACCCAACCCGAAGACCAAGGTCTCCTCGCCCAACGGCAAGTTCAGCCCGCGCAACGTCAACGTCGAGGACCAGCGCCGCGACCCGGACTCGCTCCTCAGGTGGATCATGCTTCTGATCGAGCGCTACCGGGAGTCGCCCGAGCTGGCCTGGGGCAAGTACGAGGTCCTGGACGCCGGTGACACGGCGGTGCTGGCCCACCGGGCCGACGCCGAGCGCGGCACCGTGATCGCCGTCCACAACTTCGCCGACCGCGAGGCGAAGGTGGAACTCACGCTCGAAGGTCTCGGCGACCGCGAGACGCTGGTCGACCTGCTGGTGGACGGCACCCTCAACCTGCCCGCCGACGGCCGGGTGAAGTTCACGCTGGAGCCGTACGGCACCCGCTGGCTGCGCACCTCCCTCCGCGACGCGGCGCCCGAGGAGACCTCCGCCAAGAGCGACTGACCCGACAGGCCCGACAGGGGCGAGTGACCTGGCGGGGAGAGGCAGCCCCACACCCCTGGGGGATGCCTCTCCGGCGGGGCCGTTCTCCGTCCTACGTTCCGTATCCGAGGCGATGCGGGTACGCCAGGGACGAGGCGGCGGCGGAAGAGGTCGTGACGGCGATCACCGAGGCCGGGGGAGAAGGCGTTCCCCGTGCGGGCGGAGTTCGGTGTGGAAGGGGACGTGGAGACGCTCTTCGCCGCGCTGGAGAAGGAGCCGGAGGGGGAGCATCCCGGCCGGCCCGGATGTGAGGGCATCTCCCGATGCGCATATGCTGCGCATCGTCACTTTCATGTCAGGTAGTGCCCAAAAAGGGGACAGTCGTCCAGAGGGAGAAGCCAACCGTGTACAAGGAGTTCGCGATCGAGGCCGTGGTCTGGCTGATCCCCGTCGCAGTGCTGCTCGGACTCGCTTTCATGATCACTGCCTGACCTGGGCGCGGCCGAAGAGCCACCACAACCACACCTGCGACGCCACCAGCAGGGGAGTGAGCACCAGTATCGACGGGGTGAGCAGGGCGAGCGTCGCCGGGTCCGCCAGGTTTTCCGCCAGTGGCAGGCGGGCTCCGGCGAGCAGGCAGGCCACAGTCATCACGATCGACGTCAGGGCGTAGACCGTACGCCCGCCCAGGGGCCCGGCGATCCGCCGGGCCCTTTCCAGTGGGGCGCCATCGAGCCGGAGCCCGGCCAGCGACAGCCCCTGGGCGGCGAACAGGACGACCGCCACCGGGACGGCGACCAGCGCACCGAGGCCGACGGTGAATCCGTCGCCCATCCCGAGCAGGATGAACCCCCAGCTCAGCACCGCCACCCAGCTGCCCGCGACCACGGCCCTCTCGCACAGGGACCGCCAGCCGGGCCGGTCCATCCGCCCGCGCAGCCAGATCCCCGCGTCGCGGGTGATCCAGCCGAGCAGCAGCGCGAGGAACGGCAGGTACAGCCCGCTGAAGAGCTCTCCCTCCAGTACGGGGAACGCACCTATCAGCACACCCACCGTCGTGACCAGCCAGACCTCGTTCGTCAGGAAGAACGGGGTGATGGAGGCGAGCACCCGGCCGCGCTCCTCGGGGGTGCGGCCGAGATACGGCAGGAGCATGCCGACCCCGAGATCCGCGCCCGCGAGGACGAAGTAGCCGATCGCGAAGAACGCGAGCAGGGCGATTTCCATGTCGATTTCCCTTTGCGAAGGCCGGGAGGGGCCGAAGGACGGAGCGGCCGGTGAAGGGGCGGCGGAGCGGTCAGAAGGTCAGGACCGGGACCCGGACCGGTTCGGCGGGGGCGGGCCCGGTGACGGGCTTCTCGGGGCCCTGGCGGGCGCTGCGCGCCACGAACCAGGTGTTGAGAGTCATCAGCAGGACGGAGAGCGTGGCGAGGGTGATCAGCGAGAAGACCATCGTGCCCGGGGACAGGTCGCTCAGCGCGTCCTCGGTCTTCAGCAGGCCCTCCACCATCCAGGGCTGGCGGCCCACCTCCCGGAACACCCAGCCGGCGATCATGGAGACGAACGGCAGCGGGATCATCGCGATCAGCAGCAGGTGCCAGAGCCGCGCCCCCAGGACCGCCCGGCGGAACGGGGCGAGCAGCACGCTCAGCCCCGACACCGCCAGCAGCACCGTGAAGACGATCAGCATGATCATGGCACCGAGCTGCGTCGGCAGGATGGGCGGGACGTAGTCCCCCGGGCCGTGGAGGGCGGCCGCCTCGGCCTGCAACCGGGCGACGTCCGCGTCCCGGCCGCCGAAGACGGCGGTCTTCATCGGCTGGACGAACGAGAACTGCACGCCGCCGAGCGCGGCGTTGACCAGCAGCGCGGGCAGCGTGGTGAACACGCCGATCCGCAGGGACCTGCGGAAGAACTCCACCTCGGCCGTACCTCGGCGCAGGTGGTAGGCGCTCACCCCGGCGAGGAAGAACCCGGCCGTCACCATGGCGCCGGAGAGCACGTGGCCGAACGGCAGGAGCGCCTCCGGGTTGACGAGCACCGCCGTCGCGTCGGTGAGCCGCAACGACCCGTCCACCACCTCGGCGCCGACCGGGTTCTGCAGGAAGCCGTTGGCGACGAGGATCCAGTACGCCGAGGCGTAGGCGGTGATCGTGACCACCCAGAACACGCCCAGGTGCACCCAGCGGTTCAGCCGGTCCCAGCCGAAGATCCACAGCCCCAGGAACGTCGACTCGATGAAGAAGGCGACGAGGGTCTCCATCGCCAGGGAGGCGCCGAACACGTTACCCGCGAAGTGCGTCAGCCCGCTCCAGGCCATTCCGAGCTGAAACTCCATCACCAGCCCGGTGAGGATGCCCATCGCGTAGTTGATCACATACAGCCGTCCCCAGAACCGGGTCATCCGCATGTGCACGTCGGAACGCGTCAGCGTGGCACGGGTCTGCATGATCGCCAGCAGCGTGGCCAGGCCGAGGGTGAGGGCCACGAACAGGAAGTGTGCCCCCGAGGTGAGGGCGAACTGCAGGCGGGCGAGATCGAGCGTCTCCATGACCGCTCATGCTCCCGCACCGGTGACCGCCCGCGCGTCCCTCCCCGGGATGCACCCGCAATACTCCAGGAGTCGCGATTTCCCTCGGCGCACGTACGCCTTCCAGCGTATTCGCGTGGTCTTCTGGGGGTTCTTCTGCTTCGTCGGTGTTCGTGCTACCCCCAGCGCGTCCGCCTACTCTTCATCTAAACCCTTCCGTGGAAACCCCCGGCTTTAGCCGTGGGGAGGAAACGGAACCCCTGCGGAGCAGGTCAGGGGTAGCCCATCCGCCGCCAAGGCGGATGGGCGTCTGGTTAGGCGTTGCG
>Ga0233377_1000114_pt1 | contig 48908 bp, 38 predicted proteins | sample ElkDunMinimDraft_6_FD_191540 | JGI IMG/M metagenome (GOLD analysis project Ga0233377, IMG submission 191540) | Fecal eukaryotic communites from dung pellets of Tule Elk in California, USA - Elk Dung E36 | ecosystem: Host-associated > Mammals > Digestive system > Large intestine > Fecal | place...
TGCCCATGTCCTTGGCGCGCTTTGAAAGGGGATGCAACTCCAGCGAAACCCGGTCGACCGTCGCCTCGATTGCCGAATTGATCAGCTCTACCGCGAGCGACATGAGAATCGGCAGGATGAGGATGGCCCGCTCCAGCGGCACGTCGGTAACGAAAAAGGCCACACCCGTGAGGACGGCTCCGAGTAACACCAGCTGACGAAAAGCGGCCTCGTGCCGCCAGGCCGCTGCGAAACCAGCGGCAGAAAAGCGCAGTGCCTTCCCCAGGCGCTTCAGGCCCGGCTTGGTTTTCAACGCAGCTGCGTCGGCAGCTTCATTCAGGGGTTCGCTGTTCATCAGCTTCCTCGGCTCAATGGAGCGGGCAGAGCAAAATTGGCCATCTTTGCTCAGAGACATCATTTGGCATTACCGGCATGGCAATTCGACCAATAACAGAGCTGCCCAGGGCCCTTTCATACCACAAGTATCTTGCTGGGCCGACGTGTTTTCCTGCCTGATGCAGCCTTACGGCCCTAGGCCCATTCCGCCGAGCCTTTTACAAATCGATTCGAAACCGCCATGCAACGACCGCAGGTATACTGCCGCCCTTTTCTTGGCCGGTCGGCCGTCATTCCGCCCGCAGGACTCAACACATGGAAAGCATCAATTCCCGCATCGCCAACGAACTGGGCGTGCGCCCGCAACAGGTGGCCGCTGCCGTGGCGCTGCTCGACGAAGGCTCCACCGTGCCCTTCATCGCCCGTTACCGCAAAGAAGTCACCGGCAGCCTTGACGATACCCAGCTGCGCAATCTGGAAGAGCGCCTGCGCTACCTGCGCGAGCTGGATGAACGTCGCGCGTCGATCCTTGCCAGCATCGAGGAACAAGGCAAGCTGACCCCCGAGCTGGCCCGCGAGATCAACCTGGCCGACACCAAGACCCGCCTCGAAGACCTTTATCTGCCGTACAAGCAGAAGCGCCGTACCAAGGGCCAGATCGCCTTGGAAGCCGGCCTCGGCGAGCTGGCCGATGCGCTGTTTGCAGATCCGGGACTGAATCCGGAGAGCGAAGCCGCGCGCTTCATCGATGCCGAGAAAGGCTTTGCCGACACCAAGGCGGTGCTAGAAGGCGCCAAGTACATCCTCATGGAGCGTTTCGCCGAAGACGCCGACCTGCTGGCGAAACTGCGCGACTTCCTCAAGCACAACGCCACCCTCAGCGCACGCGTGGTGCCGGGCAAGGAGCAGGAGGGGGCAAAGTTCAGCGACTACTTCGAGCATGACGAAGTTTTGAAGAACACGCCCTCGCACCGCGCCCTGGCCATTTTCCGCGGTCGCAACGAAGGCATCCTCAGCGTCAGCCTCAAGGTCGGCGACGAAACCCCGGGCACCATGCATCCGGGCGAAGCAATGATCGGCGAGCGTTTCGGCATCTCCAATCAGGGAAGGCCCGCTGACAAGTGGCTGGGCGAGGTGGTGCGCTGGACCTGGAAGGTCAAGCTCTACACCCACCTGGAAACCGACCTGTTCGGCGAACTGCGCGACAAGGCCGAAGACGACGCCATCTCCGTATTCGCCCGCAACATGCATGACCTGCTGTTGGCCGCCCCGGCCGGGCCGCGCGCGACCCTGGGTCTGGATCCGGGTCTGCGCACCGGCTGCAAGGTGGCGGTGGTCGATGCCACCGGCAAGCTGCTGGACACCGCCACCGTCTACCCGCACGCGCCGCGCAACGACTGGGACGGCACCCTGGCGGTGCTGGCCAGGCTGTGCGCCAAGCACGGCGTAGACCTGATCGCCATCGGCAACGGCACCGCCAGCCGCGAGACCGACAGGCTGGCCGCCGACCTGATCAAGCAGGTTCCCGGGCTCAAGCTGACCAAGGTGATGGTCTCCGAGGCAGGCGCCTCGGTGTATTCCGCCTCGGAACTGGCAGCCAAGGAATTCCCTGATCTGGACGTGTCGATCCGCGGCGCGGTGTCCATCGCCCGGCGCCTGCAGGACCCGCTGGCAGAGCTGGTGAAGATCGAGCCCAAGGCCATCGGTGTCGGCCAGTACCAGCATGACGTGTCGCAGCTGAAGCTGGCGCGCTCGCTGGATGCGGTGGTCGAGGATTGCGTGAACGCGGTCGGAGTGGACGTGAACACGGCTTCCGTCGCGTTGCTGGCACGCATTTCCGGGCTCAACGGCACCCTGGCGCAGAACATCGTTGCCTACCGTGATGCCAACGGCGCGTTCAAGTCGCGCAGCGAGCTGAAGAAGGTACCGCGCCTGGGCGACAAGACCTTCGAACAGGCGGCTGGATTTCTACGCGTGATGAACGGTGAAAATCCGCTGGATGCTTCGGCGGTCCACCCGGAGACCTATCCGCTGGTCAAACGCATCGCCGCCGACACGGGTCGCGATATCCGCTCGCTGATCGGCGACTCGGCCTTTCTCAAACGCCTGGATCCTAAGCAGTTCACCGACGAAAGCTTCGGACTGGTCACTGTCAGCGACATTCTCCAGGAGCTGGAAAAGCCCGGCCGCGACCCACGCCCCGAGTTCAAGACCGCCGAGTTCCAGGAGGGCGTGGAAAAACTCAGCGACCTGACACCGGGCATGGTGCTCGAAGGCGTGGTGACCAACGTGACCAACTTCGGTGCCTTCGTCGACATCGGCGTGCATCAGGACGGCCTGGTGCATATCAGCGCGCTATCGGAAAAGTTCGTCAAAGACCCCTACGAAGTGGTCAAGGCCGGTGACATCGTCAAGGTTAAAGTCATGGAAGTGGACATCCCGCGCAACCGCGTCGGCCTGTCCATGCGCATGAGCGATACCCCTGGCGAGAAAACCGAAGGGTCACGCGGCGGCGCAGGCAAGCCTCGCGGCAATGCGCCGCGCACCGAGCGCCACACCAAGCAGGACAAGCCCGCACCGGCCAACGCGGCCATGGCGTCGCTGTTCGCCAATGCCAAGCAGCTGAGGAAGTAACCATGAGTATTCAAGTCGAGGCGGTGGGCAGCTCCAGCGCCTTTGGCCGTCTGCTCGGCCTGGAAATCCACAAGGCAGAAAACGGCGAGGCGCTGCTTGGACTGACCATGCACGACGGCCTGCGCAACCTGCACGGCAAGCTGCACGGTGGCGCGCTGTTCTCGCTGATCGATACCGCCATGGGCCAGGCCAGCCACAGCCTCAACGGCGGGCTGCCGAATAGCGTGACGCTGGAGTGCAAGGTCAACTACATCCGCCCGGTGACCGAAGGCGAACTGGTCTGCCGCGCCTGGGTGGTTCACGCCGGACGCCGTACCCAGGTCCTTGAAGCTGAGGTTCATCAAGGCGAGAAGCTGGTGGCCAAGGCACAATCGACCTTTGCCTGCCTTTAACGGAAGAGCCACAGGTGGCGTTGAAAGCGCCACTTCTTTTATCCCGTGCGGCTTGAAGCTTGAAGTCCGCCCCCCCATATTGGGGCGACTGACGCGTGAAGGAACCAGAACTTGAGCGACCTCCTCTCCCACCGCCTGGCATTGCTGGCCGAGCCTTCCAACCTTCCGCTGCTCGCGCAATGCCTACATGGGATTGAACGCGAATGCCTGCGCATCGATGATCGCGGCGAGCTGGCGCTGACGCCGCATCCTCGTGCGCTAGGTTCGGCGCTGATGCACCCGAAGATCACCACCGATTATTCCGAAGCATTGCTGGAGTTCATCACCGGCACCGAAACCGATCCGCAGAAGACCCTGGCCGAACTCGAAGCGATCCATCGCTACACCTACAGCAAGCTCGAAGGTGAGATGCTCTGGAGCCCGTCGATGCCTGGCCTTCTGCCGGAAGAGGCAAAGATTCCCATCGCCAAATACGGCACCTCCAATATCGGCCGACTCAAGTACGTCTACCGCCAGGGCCTGGCGCTGCGCTATGGCAAGACGATGCAGTGCATTGCCGGCATCCATTACAACTTCTCGCTGCCCGAGGCGCTCTGGTCGCCGCTGCAGGCCGAAGATGGCGACAAGCTCAGCCGGCAGGACTACCAGTCTTCACGCTACATCGCGCTGATTCGCAACTTCCGCCGTTACAGCTGGCTGCTGATGTACCTGTTCGGTGCCTCCCCGGCGCTGGACGCGAGTTTCATGCGCGGCCGCGCGCATCAGCTCGAACAACTGGACGCCGACACGCTCTACCTGCCTTGGGCCACCAGCCTGCGCATGAGCGATCTGGGTTACCAGAGCAACGCCCAGGCCGGCTTGACACCCTGCTATGACAACCTGCAGAGCTACACCGACAGCCTACACAAGGCAGTTTCGACACCCTACCCGGCCTACGCCGCGATCGGCACCAAGGACGCCGAAGGCAACTGGCTGCAGCTCAACACCAACGTGCTGCAAATAGAGAACGAGTACTACTCCAACATTCGCCCCAAGCGGGTTACCGAAAGCGGTGAGCGGCCGCTGCACGCATTGCGTGCGCGCGGCGTTCAGTACATCGAAGTACGCTGCCTGGACATCAACCCCTTTTTGCCGCTTGGCATCGACGTCGCCGAAGCGCGCTTCCTCGATGCATTCCTGCTGTTCTGTGCACTGGAAGAAAGCCCCTGCCTGGTGCAAGGCGAGTGCAGCGCCAGCAGCGAAAATTTCCTCAAGGTGGTCAAGGAAGGCCGCAAGCCGGGCCTGGAATTGCGCCGCTCGGGCGAAAACGTCGGCCTGCAGGCCTGGGCGGACGAGTTGCTGGAGCGGATCGGCAAGGTCGCGGCGCTGCTGGACCGGAGCCAGGGCAGCGATCAACACGCCCGCGCGCTGGCCGAGCAGCGAGCCAAGGTCGCCGACAGCAGCCTGACGCCATCGGCACGGGTGCTCGAGGCTCTGCGCAGCAAGGGTCAAAGCTTCCGCCAGTTCGCCATGGACCAGAGCCAGGTCCATGCTGCGTATTTTCGAAGCCAACCGCTTAGTGCCAACGAGCAGGCCGCATTCGAAGCTGCCGCGCAGAAATCGCTTAACGAGCAGGCCGAGCTGGAGGCCCAGCAAGAAACGGATTTCGACCAGTTCGTTGCTGCCTATCAGGCGAGCCTGCTGTCCATCGGGATCTGACCAGGCCCTATCGAGACTTCGGCGCAGCTGCGCCGAAGTCTTCCGCTTAGCCTCCAGCCTCCTCGGCCTACAACTTCTTCTCGAACACCTTTGACTGGCGCTGAAAGTTGTAGAGCGAGGCGCGAGCTGCCGGCAAACGCTCCACACCACTGGGTTCAAAGCCGCGCTCGCGAAACCAGTGGGCGGTACGAGTGGTAAGAACGAACAGGGTTTTCAGACCCAGCTTGCGTGCGCGCTCTTCGATACGCGCGAGCAACTCGTCGCCACGGCCGCCATGGCGGTAATCGGGGTTCACCGCCAGGCAGGCCAGCTCGCCCCAATCCGAATCGGGAATGGGATAGAGCGCAGCGCAGGCGATGATCAGCCCGTCGCGCTCGACGATGCTAAACTGCTCCACCTCCCGCTCCAGCACCTCCCGTGAGCGGCGCACCAGAATGCCCTGCTCTTCAAGCGGCGTGATCAGATCGATCAGCCCGCCGACATCCTCAATGGTCGCTTCACGCAGCTGCTCGAACTGCTCCTGGGAGACCATGGTGCCCGCGCCGTCGCGGGTAAACAGTTCGTTGAGCAACGCACCGTCTACGGCATAGCTGACCACATGGCTACGCGGCACCCCGCCGCGACACGCTTGCGCCGCAGCATCCAGCAACTCGGCCTGATAATCGCTGCCCAGGCGCTCGACATAGGCGGGTATCTGCTGTGGGCGCAGCTCGCGCACCAGCCGGCCATCTTCGTCGAGCAAGCCGCGCTCGGCGCCGTAGAGCACCAGTTTGTCAGCCTTCAGGTCGATGGCAGCGCGCGTGGCGACATCTTCGCAAGCCAGGTTAAAAATCTCACCGGTGGGCGAATAGCCCAGCGGCGACAACAGCACGATGGTGCGCTCGTCCAGAAGGCGGCTGATGCCCTTGCGATCGACCCGGCGGACCTCGCCGGTATGGTGATAATCCACGCCATCCACAACGCCGATCGGCCGTGCCGTGACGAAGTTTCCACCGGCCACGCGCAACCGCGCGCCTTGCATCGGCGAGGCCGCCATGTCCATAGACAGCCTCGCTTCGAGCGCGATGCGCATATGCCCTACGGCATCGATCACGCAATCCAGCGCAGCGGCATCGGTGATACGCAGGCCACGGTGCACGCGCGGCTCCAAGCCCCGGGCAGCCAGGCGTGCTTCAATCTGCGGGCGTGAACCGAATACCAGCACCAGGCGCACGCCAAGGCTGTGAAGTAGCACCAAGTCATGAACAATATTGCCGAAATTGGCATGTTCCAGCCCATCGCCAGGCAGCATGACCACGAAGGTCCGCTCACGGTGGGCATTGATATAGGGGGATGAATCGCGCAGCCAGGTAACGTAGTCGTGCATCTTGCAGAAGCCTTCAGGTAACAGCCTAGGGTCCGGTAGCCGGATAATGAGAACGGGCGCAGGAGCAGATCCGATGCCGAGATCTGCTCCTATCCTCGGCTGGCCGGCTGCAGGCAGTAGCGGTCGATCATAGCGCGCAGCAGGCTTACGGTGGGTTCGATACGAGCCAGATCCAGGTATTCGTCCGGCTGGTGAGCGCAGGCGATATCGCCAGGGCCGAGCACCACGGTTTCGCAGCCAAGTTGCTGAAGATAAGGCGCTTCGGTGGCGAACGCCACGGCTTCGGCGCGGTGTCCGGTCAGTTGTTCCGCCAGCCTGACCAATTCGCTCTCGGCAGGCTGCTCGAACGGCGGAACGGCGGGAAACAGCGGCGCCAGGTCGATGGTCACCTGATGCAGCTCGGCCACCGGGCGCAAGTGCCTGGAAATAGCGTCGCGCAGCTCCTGCGGATCCATTCCGGGCAAAGGCCGCAAGTCATACTCCAGCGAACACTGGCCGCAGATGCGGTTGGGATTGTCGCCGCCGTGGATACAGCCGAGGTTGAGCGTCGGCACCGGAACGTCGAACAGCGGATTGCTGTACTCGTCCTGCCATTGCTGGCGCAGCGTCAGCAGCTCGCCCATCACAGCGTGCATGGCTTCCAGCGCGCTGTGGCCATATCCAGGGTTGGAGGAATGGCCGCTCTGTCCGCGGATATCGATGCTTTCCATCATGATGCCCTTGTGCAGGCGCACCGGACGTAGCCCGGTAGGCTCACCGATCACCGCAGCGCGGCCCAGCGGCCGGCCGGCATCGACCAGGGCGCGGGCGCCCGACATCGAGCTTTCTTCATCGCAGGTGGCGAGCACCAGCAAGGGTTGCTTGAAGGGTTGGTTGAGCAGCGGGCGCACGGCTTCGATGACCAGCGCGAAGAAACCTTTCATATCGCAGCTACCCAGGCCGTACCAGCGGTCATCGGCTTCACGCAGCCGTAACGGATCGGACGCCCAGAGTTCGGCATCGAAGGGCACGGTATCACTGTGCCCGGCCAGCACCAGCCCCCCTGGTCCGGAGCCATAGCTGGCCAGCAAGTTGAACTTGCCGGGCGCAACCTCCTGGATCTCACAGGCAAAGCCCAGGTCACCCAGCCAGGCTGCAAGCAGCTCAACCACCGGCCGGTTGCTCTGGTCCCAATGCGCCTGGGTACAGCTGACCGAAGGCGCAGCGACAAGGGCGGCAAATTGCTGTTTGAGCGTAGGCAGGGACACCGACAGCCTCCTGAGAAGCGGAAACGTAGGTGCTCAGTGAAACATGAAAAGGGGGGCTGCGGCTCGATTCAGAACCGCACGCCACTCAGCTTTAGATAAAAACCGCCTTGAGCACAGTGAAGAACAGGATCGACAGCGCCGCTCCGACCGGCAGCGTGACCAGCCAGGACATGAAGATCTTGCCGATCACGCCAAGATTCAACGCGCCGATACCACGAGCGATGCCGACACCAAGCACTGCCCCTACCAAGGTATGCGTGGTGGAAACCGGCAGCCCGATCGCCGAAGCACCGACCACCGTGGTGGCGGTGGCCAGCTCCGCAGCGAAGCCGCGGCTCGGGGTCAGCTCGGTGATCTGCTTGCCAATGGTCGCTATCACTTTATAGCCGTAAGTTGCGAGGCCAATGACAATACCCACCGCACCAAGCAACAACACCCAGCCGGGCACGCGGGATTTTTCAGTCATCGCAGCCGCGCCACCGGAATTGATTACGTCGACCACCGCAGCCAGCGGACCAACGGCATTGGCCACGTCGTTGGAGCCATGGGCGAATGCCATGGAACAGGCGGTAAAGATCATCAGCACCGCGAAGACCTTCTCGACGCTGGAGAACTGAAAAGCCTTGTCGGCCTCCGGATCGACATGGATGTTTCGCAGCAAGGCAATACCCAGCAGCATCACTAGCGTGCCGACACCTACCGCCAGCAGCAGGCTCTCGAAGCCATTGAGATCAAGACCGACGTGCTTGAGGCCCTTGGAAAGCGTCATGATCGCGACCATGAAGCCGGTCAGGAACATGTACATAGGTACGAAGCGCTTGGCGTTACGGAAGGGATTCTCGGTGTCGATAATCAGCTTCTGCACGCTGATGAATATGATGAACGCGACCGTGCCTGACAGTATCGGCGAAACGACCCAGCTGGCAACGATCGGCCCGACACCGCCCCAATGAACTGCATCGACCGAAACGCCTACCGCAGCGAAACCGATGACTGCGCCAACGATCGAGTGAGTTGTCGAGACCGGCCAGCCCTTGGTGGAAGCTACCAACAACCAGGTACCTGCGGCCAACAAGGCCGATAGCATGCCCAGCACCATCAAATCCGCAGGAATCATGGTCGCATCGACAATGCCGCTCTTAATGGTTTCGGTTACCTCGCCTCCGGCCAGATAAGCACCGCAAAATTCGAACACCATCGCAATCAGAATGGCTTGCTTGATGGTCAGCGCTCGCGAACCGACTGAGGTACCCATGGCATTGGCGACATCATTAGCACCGACACCCCAGGCCATAAAAAAACCGAACGCGCAGGCGAGCACCAGGAGTACGAAGCCGTATTCCGAGATAAGAGACATAAAAAGTTACCTGTTGAACCCAGAAAGGACGCCGGCGCCTCAACGCGCCAGCAATTGTTCCAGACGATTGCCTACGCGCTCGGCACGATCAGCCACGTCACCGATCCATTCGATGATCTTGTAAAGAAACATGACGTCTACTGGCGGTAAATCCTTTTCCAGCTTGAACAGCGCACGGCGAACCGTGATTTGCATGCGATCGGTCTCGCGCTCAATTTCCTCGAGCTCCTCGACCATGCTCTCCACAAGCGTGGCTTCTCGGCCGCTGAAGCCCGTTTCGAGCAACGAATCCAGTTCCTTGAGCGCTTTCAACGCCTGGGAGCTGGCGTCGACACTACGCTGAACGAAGGCCAGCATCTGCGGCTGCAGTGCCTCAGGTACCGTCATGCAGCGGCCCAGCATCAAGCCGGCGATATCCTTGGCGCGGTTGGCAATCTTGTCCTGTACACTCAGCAGCTCCAACAGATCCGAGCGCGGTACCGGCAGGAACAAGCTTTTGGGCAGGTGCTGGCGGACATTCTTCTTGAGCTTGTCGGCCTCGTTTTCCAGGCGCGCCATCTCTTTTTGCACCTGCTCGACCCGCTCCCAGTCTTCTGCCGTGATCGCCTGGAAAAGGGGTACCAGGTTGGCGGCGCATTCGTGAGACTTGGCCATATGCTGCTGCATCGGGCCAATGGGCGAGCGTCCGAACAGGCTGACGAAAGGATTGATTGGCATAGGGAATACCCCGGCTTCAGAAGGCGGCAAGTATACGGGTCACCTGAAATGGCCGCTACCGCATGATCACAGTCACATTTAAAACATAGGCATCAGTTCGGCATCATGCAGAAAGAAACTGAAATCAAGCTGCGCGCCAGTCGTGAAACCCTCGCAGCACTGCGCGACCATCCGCTGTTGAAAAAACGCAACAAAAGCGGCTGGCAGCGCCACGAGCTGTTCAACCAGTACTACGACACACCCGAGCGCGATCTGGCCCGAGCCAAGGTAGCGCTGCGTCTGCGCCGCGACGGCGATCAGCACATCCAGACGCTCAAGAGCCGCGGCCAGAGCGTGGCCGGCCTGTCGGAACGCAACGAGTGGGACTGGCACCTGGACAAACCCAAGCTGGACACCAAGAAGCTCACCGACGACTGCTGGCCAGCGCCCCTTGCAGAACTGGACAAGAAGACGCTGAAGCCGATATTCACCACCGACTTCGTTCGCGAGAAGGCCGAGATCGCTTGGGGCCGTGGCAAGGCCAAGGTGGTGATCGAAGCGGCGCTGGACCTGGGCAAGGTGGTGGCAGGCAAACAGAGCGAGGATATCTGCGAACTGGAACTGGAACTGCGCCAGGGCGATCCCGAAGCGCTGCTGGAATTGGCCGCCGAACTCGCAGCCGATCTGGCGCTGATGCCCTGTGACATCAGCAAGGCCGAGCGCGGCTACCGCCTGTACGATGCCGACAGCTACTCGCTCCAGCTCCCACCGCCCCAGCTGGACGCCAGCATGCCGCTGGACGATGCCTTTGCCGCGCTGGGCTGGCAGCTGCTGGGCAACAGTCAGCGCCTGGCCGAGCAATATCGCTTCAAGGGCCACTGGAAGCTGCTCGAACAATGGCTGCAGCACTTGATCGAGCTGCGCGCCCTGCTCGGCAGTCTAGGCCAGGCCGCACCGCGTGCCAGCAGCCACGAATTGCGTGAGCAGCTGGACGCTCTGATCGGCGACTGGCGCCCCCGTGTCGAGGCTGGCCAGGACGACGAAGCTGTCCGCCAGAGCGCGCCTGTCGAATTCGTCGCCGAGCTGGACCAGCCGCGCTGGGGCCTTCTGTCGCTGAAAACCTCGCTATGGCTGTGGCAACGCCGCTGGACCGCCGCACGCAACAAGCGTGGCGAACGCCAGGGCGCTGCCGAGCTGGGCAAGTGGCTGCCGCGCCAGCTGGCCGAAGAAGCTGCAGCGTTGCAGCTGTTGCGCTATCAGCAACAACCGGAAGATCTGGCCGAGCAGCGCCCACGCATGGAGCGTCTGCTGGTCTGGCTGCGGCTGGCGCGCTCGGTGTTGGAGCTGCCCGAGGCGGACCGTCTTTATGGCGAGCTGGCCAAGCTCTACGAACTGGCCCAGCAACCGCTGAGTGACGAAGTACTCGACGCCCGCATCGAGCAGGCCCGTACTGTGTGCACGCTCAAGGCCTGGAAGGTGCTGACGAAGTAGACTGGCGCCCGCTGCGAGCGATCAGCGTGGCGGCCTCACGCTGATTTCCTTCATCTGAGGTGTGTGGCTCACAGCTCGCCGCCGCGTTTCCACCCAGGAGTTCTTGATGTCCGCCTTCGCCCCGTCCGTCGCCGACCGCTTCCTCGATCTCAACGACCTGATGCGTGATCTGGTGGCGCAGGGCCGGCTCGGGCAGGAAACCGCCGAACAGTGCCTGACGCTGCGGCGCAGCACGGCAGCCAGCCAGCAGCATCCGCTGGAATTTCTCGCCGCCCAGCAGCTTGATGACCTGACGCGCCCGGGTAAGAAGCTGGACCTGGAAACCCTGACCGTCTGGCTAGCCGAACAGGCCGGCCAGCCTTATCTGCGTATCGATCCGCTAAAAATCAATGTAGCCGCCATTACGCCGCTGATGTCCTACGCCTTCGCCCAGCGCCACAAGATCCTCGCGGTCGCGGTGGACAGCTCAGCAGTGACCATCGCCAGTGCCCAGCCCTTCGTGAAAAGCTGGGAAGCCAACCTGACCCATGTGCTCAAGCGGCCCATCAAGCGCGTGGTCGCCAACCCGGTGGAGTTGCAGCGCTTCACCGTAGAGTTTTACCGGCTGGCCAAGTCGGTCAGCGGCGCGACCTCTTCGGACCAAAAGATCAGCGGCACCGGCAACTTCGAGCAGCTGCTCAACCTCGGGGCCAGCGATCAGGAACCCGACGCCAACGACGCACACATCGTCAATATCGTCGACTGGCTGTTCCAGTACGCCTTCGACCAGCGCGCCAGTGATATTCACATCGAGCCGCGCCGGGAGCAGGGCACCGTGCGCTTTCGCATCGACGGCGTACTGCACGATGTTTACCAATTCCCCCCGCAGGTGGCCATGGCAGTGGTCAGCCGGTTGAAGTCACTAGGGCGGATGAACATTGCCGAAAAGCGCAAGCCGCAGGACGGTCGTGTCAAGACCAAGACGCCAGACGGCGGCGAGGTGGAGCTGCGCCTGTCGACCCTACCAACGGCGTTTGGCGAAAAAATGGTGATGCGGATCTTCGATCCGGAAGTACTGCTCAAGGGCTTCGACCAGCTGGGCTTTTCCGCAGAAGACCTGCGCCGCTGGCAGAGCATGACCGGCCAGCCCAACGGCATCATCCTGGTCACCGGCCCCACCGGCTCGGGCAAGACCACCACCCTGTACACCACGCTCAAGCAGCTGGCCACGCCGGAAGTGAACGTCTGCACCATCGAGGACCCGATCGAGATGATCGAGGGCGCCTTCAACCAGATGCAGGTACAGCACAACATCGACCTGACCTTCGCCAGCGGCGTGCGCGCGCTGATGCGCCAGGACCCGGACATCATCATGGTCGGCGAGATCCGCGACCTGGAAACCGCCGAGATGGCAATCCAGGCAGCGCTGACCGGGCACCTGGTACTGTCCACGCTGCACACCAACGATGCACCCAGCGCAATCACCCGCCTGCTGGAGCTGGGCGTGCCGCATTACCTGCTGCGCGCAACATTGCTGGGCGTGATGGCCCAGCGCCTGGTGCGCACGCTATGCCCGCATTGCAAGTCGCCGGTTCAGCTGGATGCCGATGACTGGCAGGCGCTGACCAAACCCTGGAATGCGCCTCTGCCAAGCAACGCGCAGCAGGCAGTGGGCTGCATCGAGTGTCGCGATACCGGTTATCGAGGTCGCGCAGGCGTCTACGAGATCATGCTGCTCAACGATGCAATCAAGCCGCTGATTACCGCCGACACCGACCTCATCGCCTTACGTCGACAGGCGTTCAAGGACGGCATGCACAGCCTGCGCCTGTCGGGGGCGCAGAAGATCGCGGCGGGGCTGACAACGCTGGAAGAAGTGCTGCGGGTAACGCCGCAAAGCGAGCAGAAATAAAGCGATTGCAAGAACCGCCGTGTTACCCCTGCCTCGCCGCCAGAATTCCTGCGACCCGTGACGGCTCACAGTTCAGATACGCAGAGGACTGCAGCCAGTCCTGATCGGGATACCAGGAAAACATGAACTGGCCACCCTTGAGGCTATCGACCACCATGCGCGCAACTTCCGGGCGCACCGCCGGGCAGCCCTGGCTTCGGCCGATGCGGCCCTGAGTGGTGATCCAGGCAGGATTCACATAGTCGGCAGGGTGGATGACGATGGCGCGCTCGCGGGCACGGTCATTGATGCCGGGCTCCAGGCCATCCATGCGCAGCGAGTAGCCATGCTTGCCGCTGTAGCTCTCCGAGGTGCGGAACAAGCCGATGCTCGACTTATGACTGCCCACCACGTTGGAAAAGCGCGTGGCCTGGTTCTCGCCGGATTTCTGTCCGTGGGCAACGAAATCTTCAAGCAACAATTGCCTGTGTTGAAGGTCGAATATCCATAGGCGCCGCTTGGAAGACGGCAGCGAGAAGTCGATGACCGCAAGTCGCCGTGCTGCACGGGCACCGTTGTTCACCGCGCACTGCATGGCAGCCACTGCATGCATCAGTACCTGGCGGTCGAGATTCGGCGCTCTGCTGGCCAAATCATCGACCATGGGCTGGTAGGAAGGAGTCGCAGCCAGCACTGTGTGCGGCAGCATGAGAAAACCTGCGATGAGCAGGACGCGTCGTATGGAAAGGCGCATTAACTGAGTTACCCCTTGGCGCCGCCGCCGGGAAGACGGGCAAGCAGACACCATTCGCTAGGCAAGATAGCGAGAAAGACCAGACGAACAGCAGTGCAATCGTCTGGCAGAACATTTTTTATGGCTTTAATGAAACTGGTGGTACCCAGTAGCCGCAGCCGGTAATAGCGGAGCAGTCTAGCAGTCCTCGGGACGAACCGGAGTGAAGCCTTGTACCAAAAACGTGCATTTCGTCTGTTGTTCGGCTTGTTGTTGGCGCCGCTTACCGCCCTTGCAGAGCTGGCGGAAAGCTCACCAAGTCCGCTTCAGAACGCACTTCAAAACCTTCCAACCAGCTGTCCGGCAGCGCCACGCACACTTGACCAGGCGGCCCTAGATCACCTGTTCGAGCTTTATCGCCGCCATCATTTCGAACCGATCTGGTCTTCCTACGCACAGGTCGAGAGCCTCACCGGGCAACTCGATGCGCTGGCCGATGACGGCCTGGACCCCGCGCTCTACCAACCGCAAAGAATCCGCCAAGTACTCCTGACAGCGGCCCCCGACCCGCTACACCGCCTCTGCGGTGACATATTCGCCAGTCACGCCTACCTGTTGGCGTTGCAGCACCTCAGCCAGGGGCGCTTGCCTCAGGAGCAGCTAGAGCCGGTCTGGCACGATCCGCCGACAAGCGAAACGACCTCGACGCAGCGTCTGCTGCAGTTGGCCGAACTGGGGCTGGCCAACCCTGAACAGGCATTTGCCGCGGCTCGCCCCGCACTCGAGCAATACCACAATTTGCGCAGGGCGTACGTCACCCTACGTGATGCGCCGCCAGCTGACTGGCCTTACATCCCGGATGGTCCGACACTGCGTCTGGGTATGAGCGACCCGCGCGTACCCTTGCTACGCGATCGCTTGGCCATCGAACACTACCTTGAGGAAGGCGGCCCGCCGCTCGAAGGCGATCAAGAGCGTTATGGCGCTGCCCTGGTGACCGCACTCAAGCGTTTTCAGACTCATCACTCTCTGCAGGCAGATGGTGTTCTCGGTCCTGCCACCCTCGCCGCCTTGAACGCCACGCCCGCCGACCGGCTCGATCAACTGAGAGCCAATCTCGAACGTTTTCGCTGGCTGGCTGACGATATCGAGGCCGACTCGTTGCTGGTCGACATCGCCGGAGGTCGGGTGATCTATTTCCAGGATCGTGAGGCGCGCTGGGAAGCCCGGGCGCAGGTCGGCAGCGCAGCGCGAAAGACACCGTCGATCAAATCCACGGTCAACCGCCTGACCCTTAATCCAACCTGGACGGTTCCACCCACCATCATGCGTGAAGACAAGCTGCCGAAGATCCGCCAAGACATCGCCTACCTTCAACGGCACCACCTGCAGGTGATCGATCAAAGCGGCAGACAGCTTGACCCCTTCAGCGTGGATTGGAACGCACCCAGGGGAATCATGCTGCGCCAGGCCGCCGGGCCGAGTAATCCGCTGGGCCGGGTAGTCCTTCGCTTTCCCAACCCCTTCGCCGTCTACCTGCACGATACGCCGAGCCAGCAGCTCTTCGCTCGGTCGCCACGGGCTTTCAGCTCCGGCTGTGTAAGAGTCGAGTCGGTGATGGAACTGGTCGAGCTATTACTGACAGATTCGGAGCGCGAACGTGTCGCCAGCCTTCTCGAAAGCGGCAAAACGGCAGAATTTCGCCTGTCCCGACCGAAGCCAATCCTGATTGCTTATTGGACAGCCGGCGCCGACAGCAGTGGCCAACCATTCTTCCGCCCCGATATATACCAGCGCGATCCCGCGTTGATCCGGGCGCTGGACAAGGCCCGAGCGGGCCACTGAAATCGTCCGCAGCCTTCTGCCACATCGCTTGCATGCAACCAAGCGCCCCAGTACTACGCCAAGCGACCCAGGTAAGCGCGCCCCATATGCAACGTGTTTGATCATCCCCAGTCACGACGCTAATGCGATCTCGTCTGATTTGGCTTGCTTGCGGCCACAACCGAGATAATCTTCTGACTGACGGGCGTGAGTTATGGGGCCGCACGCGGGCTACTCGAGGCGAGTTCCGAGTGCATGATCGCCCCAACACCCAAAGGGCGCCATGGATAGCCGAGCAGAATTCTTGAACGCAAAACCGAGCGCCAACGCATCATGGAACGAGGATGACCGATTAGCGGCGCTGATCGGCTATTGCATACTGGACACACCGGCCGAGCCCTCTTTCGACGAGCTGGTCGATCTGGCAGTCGATCTCTTCGCCGTCAGCAGCGCTGCCATTCATTTCGTTGCCGATACCCGTCTGTGGTGCAAGGCCGCCGTGAACAGGCCCCGAGGCACCAGCGAGCCACGCCATGATTCACTCTGTGCCCGCGCCATCCTGCACGCAGAACCGCTGGTAATCGAAGACCTTGCGCAGGCACCCGATACCGCAGCCAACGGCAGCTCCGGTTTCTATGCCGGCGCCGTGCTACGCACGCCGGAAGGTATGCCGCTGGGCACCTTCTGCCTGTTCGATGACCAGCCGCGTCAACTAACGACACGTCAGCTCAGGCATCTGCAGGCAATGGCAGACCAAGCGATGGCGCTGCTGGAACTGCGCCAAACCCGGCACATCGACGAGCGCAATCGGCAGATTATCGACAGCGCCGTGGATTACGCGATCCTCACCTGCAACCTCCAACGCGAAACCACCAGCTGGAACGAAGGGGCGCAGCGTATCCTCGGCTGGCAGGCAGTCGAGATGCTTGGGCGCGAAGCGCACTGCATTTTCACTTCTGAAGACATTGCCCAAGGCGTTCCGGAAGAAGAAATGCGTACGGCCCAGGAGCGAGGCTCGGTCATGGAGGAGCGCTGGTACCGGCGCAAGGACGGCACAGTGTTCTGGGCCAGCGGCGTAATGATGGCGTTGAAGGATGAGCTGGGCACCCTCCGTGGTTTCGTCAAGATCCTTCGCGACCTGACCGCCACTCGCCGCCATCAGGCTGCGACCTGGACAGCCGAACAGCGCTATCGCGCACTTGTCGACCTCAGCCCTCAGGTGATCTGGCAGTGCGAGCCGGACGGCACGCTGAGTTTCTGCAACAACTACTGGACCGCGTTCACCGGGCTGTCGGCGCAGGCCTCGCGTGGCGACGGCTGGCTCGCCGCCGTTGCGCAAGAAGAGCGCGAGGGAGTGCGCGCAATGTGGCGGGAACTTCTGAGTTCCAAGCTCCCAGGCCCGCTTGAATTGCCCCTGCTGGATTCCGAAGGCGCGTTGCGCTGGTTCCAGGCACGTGGCACACCCGTCTACGACGAAGGCGGCAATCTCCTGCACTGGATCTTCGCCGCACAGGACATCGATGAGCGACGTCGCGCCGACAGCGACCGACTGGAGAGCGAAGCCTTCACACGGCTGCTGCTGGACTCGGCCAGCGAAGGTTTCTACTCCATCGACACCGATGGCAAGGTCACCATGTGCAACCATGCCTTCGTCCGGCTGCTCGGCTTGGCAGACAAGGACGAAGTACTGGGGCGCCCGCTGGCGGAGGTCATTCACCACAGCCATGCCGATGGCTCACCCTACGATGAGGCGAGCTGCCCGATCCGGCGTACCGCGCGCACCGGCGAGCCGGCCCACGTCGCGCATGAACTGCTGCATCGCAAGGATGGACGTAGCCTGTCGGTGGAATGTCGCGTGGCCCCGCTGTACCGCGAAGGTGTTCTGCAGGGTGCGATCTGTACCTTCACCGACATCAGCGAACAGGTACGCGGTGAAGCGCTGCAAACTTTCCTGCTGGAGCTCAGCGACACGTTGCAGGATGCCGTCGAGCGTGTCGATTTCGGCGTTGTTCTTGGCGTGCGACTCGGCCGTTTGTTCGGCGTCGAACGCATTGCCTACGGTCGTCTCGAGGAGAACGGCGACCTGCTGATCGACCAGGAATGGCACAACAGCAACAGCGACGACCGGGTCGGTCGCCATCCGCTGGGAACCCTCGCCCAATCACTACGCCTGTATGCAGAGCAGGGCCATATTGTCTCGCTCGACGAGCTGCTGCCCGGTGAGCACCACTCAGCCCTGCACGAACACCTCGCCAGCCGGAGTCTGCTGCTCGCCCCGCTGCCCGAGCAAACCGCTCAGCCAACCTTCCTACTGTTCGCCTGCCATCAGCCACGGACCTGGAGCCCGGCAGACATCGGCCTGGTTCGCGAAGTGATTGAGCGCATTCGCAGCGCCAACGAACGCGCCAGCGCCCGAAAAGCCTTGCTCGATGCCGAACAGCGCATCAGCCTGGCCAACGAGATTGCCTCGATCGGCGTCTGGGAATACGACGTCAGCCGCCAGCTGCTGATCTGGGATACACAACTCAAGGCCATGGCGGGACTGGCAACCGATCAACAGGGCTTCCAGGCCTCCGAGCTGTTCGCGCGCGTGCACGCCGATGATCGCGGCGTACTGATCAAAGCTATCGCCGACGCATTGGAAGGCAAAGGGGATGACGAGCTCAGCCTGGAATATCGGATCTATGACAGTCGCATCAATCAGTTCCGCTGGTTCGCCAATCGCGGCCGCCGGCTGGTCGATGCTCGCGGCAACATCCGCCTGCTGGGAACCGCACGGGAAATCACTGCCGAGCGCCTAGCCGCTGAGAAACTGTTGCGCATCAACGCACTGCTCGAAGAGCAGATCACAGAGCGGCGCCTAGCCGAGCAACGACAAGCCGCGCTGATGGGACTCAGCGATCTGCTGCGCGAGCAACCCGACAGCCTGACCATAGCCAACGCCGCCGTGCGCGCCCTTGGCACCACGTTGAATGTCAGCCGCGCGGCCTTCGCCAGCATTGATCCGGGCGGCCAGTACGCCACCATCGAGCGTTATTGGAGCAATGGCTCGCTCAACCCCTACCAGGAGCGTATGTGCTTCGCCGATTACGGTGACTTTCTGTATGACCTGCAGAACGACGAGCTTGTGGTGGTCGACGACGTCTTGCACGACGTGCGCACGTCGAGCCAAGCCGAGAGCCTGAGCGCCCGACGCATCCAAAGCCTGGTATGCGTCCCGCTGCAGGAGCAGGGCCGGCTCAGCGCTGCGCTTATCCTGTTGCAGGATCGTCCACGCACCTGGCTTGAAGATGACATTTCCTTCATCCGCGAGGTCGCCGACCGCGCCTGGACCGCCGATGAGCGCATGCGCGCGGAACGTGCCCTGCGCGCCAGCGAAGAGCAGTTCCGCACCCTCGCCGACAACATGAGCCAGTTCGCCTGGATGGCCGATCCAGCGGGCCGTATCTACTGGTACAACAAGCGCTGGTATGACTACACCGGTACCACGCTGGAGGCCATGCGTGCCCTAGGCTGGCGTTCGGTACATCACCCCGATCACCACGTTCGGGTAAGCGCCTCGATGAAGCGTGCCGTGGCTATCGGCTCGATCTGGGAGGAAACCTATCCCTTGCGTGGCAAGGACGGTAAGTACCGGTGGTTTCTCGCGCGCGCCCTGCCCATTCGCGACGAGCTGGGCCAGGTCGTCCACTGGTTCGGCACCAACACTGACATCACCGCTCAGGTCGCCGCCGAGGAGGCTCTGCGCGAGCTCAACGACAACCTGGAGCGGCGCGTGGCCGAGCGAACCCGTGAGCTGGCTGAGATCAACCATCGCCTGCACCTGGAGATGGCTGAGCGTGAGCGCGCCGAGGACGCCCTGCGCCATGCGCAGAAGATGGAAGCCATCGGCCAGCTTACCGGCGGCCTCGCCCACGACTTCAACAACATGCTCACAGGTGTGCTGGGTGCCCTGGACCTGATCCAACGACGACTCGCCAGCGGACGCAGCTCCGACCTGCAGCGCTATATCGACGCCGCGGTGACCTCTGCCAATCGCGCGGCCGCGCTCACCCACCGCCTGCTGGCGTTCGCCCGGCGCCAGTCCCTCGATCCCAAACCGGTTGACGTCAACCAGCTGGTGGTCTCCATGGAAGACATGCTCCGGCGCACCATGGCCGAACATATCCAGCTGGACACCCAGCTGCAGCCCGATCCATGGCTGGCCTATACCGACGCCCATCAGCTGGAAAACGCACTGCTGAATCTGGTGATCAATGCCCGCGACGCCATGGATGGCGGTGGCCGCATCACCATCCAGACCGGCAGCGTACAGATTAAGGAATCCCAGCCGGACAACCCCGCGCCCGGCGATTACGTCACTCTCAGCGTGGCCGACAGCGGTTCCGGGATGCCGGCCGAGATCCTCACCAAGGCCTTCGATCCATTCTTCACCACCAAACCCATCGGCCAAGGCACCGGCCTGGGCCTGTCGATGGTCTACGGCTTCGTCAAGCAGACCGGCGGCCATGTGCGTATCGACAGTACCGTCGGAAAAGGAACGCTGATCACCCTTTTCCTACCGCGCAACCGCCTGCAACCGGCGAGCGAGACCTTGGAAGCACCCATTGCCGGGGACTTACCCGGCGCGCAGCAGGGCGAGATCGTGCTGGTGGTGGAGGACGAAGCCGCGGTGCGTATGCTGGTGATCGAAGTGCTGGAAGAACTGGGCTACCAGGTGCTCGAGGCGGTTGACGCGGGCAGTGCCCTTCCCCATCTGCAAGGCGATCAGCGTATCGACCTGTTGGTCAGCGATTTCGGCCTGCCGGGGCTCAACGGCCACCAGCTGGTGGAGCTCGCGCGCCAGCAGCGTCCCGAACTGAAGGTATTGTTCATCACCGGCTATGCGCCAGACGCTGAGGTGCGCGGCGATTTCCTCGGGCCCGGCATGGATATGCTGAGCAAACCCTTCAGTATCGATGTGCTTGCCACCAGGGTCCGCCAGTTGATCGGACGTGACGGCTGATCAGCTGGCGTCTGCCGACCTTCCCCGACCGGAACTCTGCGCTCGCACGCCGACTCTCAACAGAGACTGATGGAGAGCGTGGACATGATCAAGAAGACATTGGCAACTATCGCGTTGAGCGTCATACCGCTCAGCGCAACCATCGCCGACGAGCTAGTACGGGACATTCTGTCCTCGGGTGCCACCACCGCATCGACTTACCTGACGTTCAAGGACAACAAGCAGGTAGCGGCTGCTCGCGAGGATGCCGGCAGCTTCGTTGCCAGCGACGGCGCGATTCGAGGGCCGCATCTGGAATCCACCCTGCTGCAGCTTCGCCAGCAGCAACCACACCTGCAGGCCAGCGACATGGAGCTGGCTAGCGCCATTCTGGCGGCGGAGCAGTACTGACGAGACGGCATAACCCACCGAACAAAGGAGGATCGACTCGATGAAGAAGACAGCATCGGCCGTCTGGCAAGGCGACCTGAAAAGCGGTAAAGGCACTATCAGCACGCAAAGCGGCGCCCTGAAAGATAATCCCTACGGATTCAACACGCGCTTCGAGGGAGCCCCAGGCACCAACCCCGAAGAGCTGATCGGCGCCGCCCACGCAGGGTGCTTTTCCATGGCCCTGTCAATGATGCTGGGTCAGGCAGGATTGACCGCCGAACGCATTGAAACCCAGGCTGAGGTGACGCTGGACAAGGAAGGCGAAGGCTTCGCCATTACTGCCATCGCACTGACGCTGAAGGCCACGATTCCTGGCGCCGACGAAGCGAAGTTCCACCAGATCGCCAATCAGGCGAAGGAAGGCTGTCCGGTATCCAAAGTGCTCAATGCACAGATCAGCCTTTCCGCCACGCTGATCAGCTAAAGCTGGTCGCGGCTAAGGTCGCGGCCTAGCGCGACCTTAGCCGCACTTCGAAAAGCCGCAGTTCAGACAGGTAGCGCAGCCATCCATCTGCACCACAGCCTGGGTGTTGCACTTGTTGCACAGCTGCGCGCCAGCGGGAAAACCATCGCCTGGCTCCAACGCCACAGCCCCCTGACTGGCTTCATAGGCCGCACGTTTTTCGGCAAGGTATTTGAGCTGGTTTTCGTCCAGCGCCTGGCCTTCGAGCAGACCGATGGAGATCAGGTGCCGCTCAAGCACACCGCCGATCTCGGCGACGATCGAAGGCATGTAGATACCGCCCTTCTTCAAATAGCCACCACGCGGATCGAACACTGCCTTGAGCTCTTCCACCAGGAAGGTGCAGTCGCCACCCTTGCGGAAAACCGCAGACATGATCCGAGTGAGCGCGACGATCCACTGGAAGTGGTCCATGTTCTTGGAGTTGATGAAGATTTCGAACGGCCGACGCTGTTCGTGGGGCGTTCCGGCGTTGAGCACAATGTCGTTTACGGTCACATAGAGCGCGTGCTCGAACAGCGGCGACTTGATCTTGTAGGTCATGCCGACCAGCGTTTCCGGGCGTTGCAGACTTTCGTGCATTTCCACCACGCTGACGCCGGGCTTGGCCGGCGCGCTGCTCTCAGCCGCGGGGCGCTCCAGCGCCTCGTCGACCACCTTGAAACCCTTGATACGCTGATTGATCTTTACAGTCATTAGTGTCTCCGGCCGGGCCGCATGGCGGCCCGATCATCAATGGTGCTTAGTATTTGCCGTAGTAGCCTTCTTTCAGCGCATCGAAGAGGTTGGCGGCGCTGTTCACCTCGCCGTCGTACTCGACTTCCTCATTGCCCTTGAGCTCGACCACGCTGCCGTCTTCAAGAACGAACTGGTACAGGGTCTTCTCCAGATCCGACTCCTTGACCAGCACACCCTGAAACGCCGCGGGGTTGAAGCGGAAGGTTGTGCAGCCCTTGAGGCCCTGGCGCCAGGCGTAGCGATAGATGTCCTTGAACGCCTCGAACGGGTAATCGGTCGGCACATTGGCCGTCTTGGAGATAGAGGAGTCGACCCACTTCTGCGCCGCGGCCTGGATGTCGACGTGCTGGGTTGGCGTGATGTCATCGGCGGTGACGAAGTACTCGGGCAATTTCTGCCCAGCCTCCTCGGAACCTGGCTTGGCTTGGCCGTTGATCAACTCGCGGTACGCTAGCAGTTCGTAGCTGAACACCTCGATCTTTTCCTTGGCCTTGCGCCCGGCGCGGATCAGGTTGCGTGAGTAATGATGGGCGAAGCTCGGTTCGATGCCGTTGGAGGCATTGTTGGCCAGGCTCAGGCTGATGGTGCCGGTTGGCGCGATGGAACTGTGATGGGTGAAGCGTGCGCCCTCGTCGGCCAACGCCTCGATCAGCTCGGGTGCGTACTCAGCGATTTTCTGCATGTAGCGCGAGTACTTGGCGTGCAGCACGCGGCCAGGCACCTGATCGCCAATCTTGTAGCCATCGCGCTTCATCTCCGGACGCTTGCGCAGCATTTCGGCAGTGACTTCGAAGGTTTCCGCCAGCAGCGGCGCCGGGCCTTTTTCGCGGGACAGCTCCAGCGCGACTTCCCAGCCGACCAGCGCCATCTCGCGAGCCACTTCCTCGGTGAATACGCAGGACTCGGGGCTGCCATAGCGCATCTTGAGCAGCGTCAGGGTCGAGCCCAGGCCCAGGAAGCCCATGCCGTGGCGGCGCTTGTGCTCGATCTCGTGACGCTGCTTCTCCAGCGGCAGGCCGTTGATTTCCACCACGTTGTCCAGCATGCGGGTGAAGATGCGCACCACCTCGCGGTACTTGTCCCAGTCGAAGCGCGCGTCCGGGCCGAAGGGGTCGATGACAAAGGAGGTCAGGTTGACCGAGCCCAGCAGGCAGGAGCCGTAGGGCGGCAGGGGTTGCTCGCCGCAGGGGTTGGTCGCCCGAATCGCTTCGCACCACCAGTTGTTGTTCAACTGGTTGACCCGATCGATGAGGATGAAACCCGGCTCGGCGTAGTCGTAGGTGGAAACCATGATCATGTCCCACAAATGGCGCGCCTTGACCCTGCCGTATATCTTGCAGGCAACCAGGCCATCTTCACGGACGATGTAGCCTTCGTGGGTCGGCCATTCGCGCCAGACGACCTGCTCGGGGTCGTCCAGGTCCAGCTCGGCCTTTTCCTTGATATGCAGCGGGAAGATCAGCGACCAGTCGGCATCGCTCTCGACCGCCTGCATGAATTCGTCGGTGATCAGCAGGCTGAGGTTGAACTGGCGCAGGCGCCCGTCTTCACGCTTGGCGCGGATGAATTCGCGCACATCCGGATGGCCGACATCGAAGGTGCCCATCTGCGCACCACGACGACCGCCGGCAGAGCTGACGGTGAAGCACATCTTGTCGAAGATGTCCATGAACGACAGCGGCCCGCTGGTGTGTGCGCCGGCGCCGGAAACGAAGGAACCGCGCGGACGCAGCGTGCTGAACTCATAGCCGATGCCACAGCCGGCCTTGAGCGTCAGCCCGGCCTCGTGGACCTTGCCAAGAATATCGTCCATCGAGTCGTTGATGGTGCCCGAGACGGTGCAATTGATCGTCGACGTAGCGGGCTTGTAGTCCTGGGCGCCTGCGTTGGAAATGATCCGCCCGGCCGGGATGGCGCCGTTGCGCAGCGCCCAGAGGAAGCGCTCGTTCCACTGCTCGCGCTTTTCTTCAGGCTCGACCTCGGCCAGGGCGCGAGCGACCCGTCGCCAAGTGGCGTCAACGCTGTCATCGACCGGCGTACCGTCCTTGCTGGTCAGGCGATACTTCTGCGCCCAGATGTCTTCGGAAGCCGGCTGCAAGGCGATTCCCGAAGTGTTCTTGATTTCTGCCGCGACCGGCCCGCCCGTCTTCGCCATGCGCTGCGCATCCTCATGCAATGGGAAAAGCGGCCAGCTTAACCAACCCCGCGGCGGGAAGGTATGACATTCATCAACTCACCGATCGCCGAATATGATTCCTGACCGGCGGCCGAATACGACAGACGCAAGCACCACGCTCTACAGGCTTTCCAGACACTCCGCCAAAGTGCCACCGAGGGTTTCCAGCAAGCGCTCGTAGCCCTGTGCGTCCGCAGTGATCGAGCTGCCCATCGCGTCAAGTTCGGCCAGCTCCACAGGTAGCCCTCGCGTCAGGGTTTCCGCCAGGCGTGGGCGGGCCGGTGGTTCGTAGAATACGCAACTGGGGCCGGCCTGCTGCAGGCGCTGGCGCATCTGTGCCACATGCCGCGCCCCCGGCTGAGCCTCACCACCGGCGCTGAAGACCCCGTCATGCTGAAGGCCATAGGCAGCTTCGAAGTAATCGTAAGCCTCATGGAAAACGAAAAAGGGTCGGTTGGCCACCGGCTCCAGCCGCGCCTTCAGACGCTTGTCGAGATCACCCAGCCGCTGCCTGAACGCGGCAAGATTGGCTTGATAGCGCTCGGCATTGGCAGGATCGACACGACTCAGGTCGCTGGCCATTTTCTCTGCGATTACCACCGCATTGGCCGGCAACAGCCATAGATGGGCGTCGAGGCTACCGGGGCGGTGATCGTGATCATGCTCATCGCGAGTCTGGTCGTGGTCGTGGTCGTGGTCGTGGTCGTGGTCGTGGTCGTGGTCGTGGCTAGCATGCTCTTGTGCAGCGTGCGCCTCGCCGAAATGGCGCAGAGTCAAGCCGGGCAGCGCCTGCACTGGCTGACTGGCGCCACCGCGCCCTTGCACCAGCGGCGTCAGGAAAACTTCCATGTCTGGCCCTATCCAATAGAAAAGATCGGCCGCCTTAAGATGCCGTACGTCGGACGGCCGCAAGGCGTAGTGGTGGGCCGAAGCACCGGGCGGCAGCATCACGGCCGGCTCGCCGACACCCTCCTGCACCGCAGCGGCGATCAGCTGTAGCGGCTTGATACTGGTCAGCAGATCGACCGGCTCACGAGCAGCGGCGCTGCTGGCGAAGGCGAGGGAAACGAGAAGGAGAAATAGACGGGACACGGTCGAGACTCGGGAGATGAGAATAGGTAACATAATAACGTCTCTCCACAACCGAGTCTCTGTCCATGTCCAAGACTCCCTTGGCTTACACGCCCCACGACCACGGCCATTGCGTCAGCAGCGCGCTGGCCGAGGCCGATACGCTCTGTGCGCGGCAGGGCGTGCGCCTCACGGCCTTGCGTAAACGCGTGCTGGAACTGGTCTGGCAAAGCCACAGGCCACTCGGCGCCTACGACATCCTGGCCGAACTGAGCGAACAGGACGGTCGCCGCGCCGCGCCGCCGACGGTATATCGCGCACTGGACTTCCTGTTGGACAATGGCCTGGTCCACCGGATCGCTTCGCTCAACGCCTTCATCGGCTGCAGCCATCCCGAGCATCCCCATCAGGGTCAATTCATGATCTGTCGCAGCTGCCATACAGCCATCGAACTGGGTAATACCGCGGTGACCGACGCTATTGCCGCCGCTGCGGCCGGCATCGACTTCCTCGCCGAAACCCAGACCGTCGAAGTGGTGGGCATCTGCGCACCGTGCCGGTTGGCCGCATGAGCGACGCATTGGTTCGCCTGCAGGACGTCTATGTACGCCTGTCCAACCAATCCGTGCTGGAAGGTGCGGATCTGCAAGTCGCGCAGGGCGAAATTGTCACCCTGATCGGCCCCAACGGCGCCGGCAAGACCACCCTGGTGCGTACCGTGCTGGGACTGCTCAAGCCAGATAGCGGCAGCGTCTGGCGCAAGCCCAAGCTGCGCATCGGCTACATGCCGCAGAAGCTACATGTGGATTCGACCCTGCCACTGTCGGTGCTGCGTTTTTTGCGCCTGGTCCCCGGTGTCGACCGTGCCAGCGCTGCCGAGGCGCTGGCCAAGGTCGGTGCCGAGCAGGTGATCGACAGTCCGCTGCAAGGCATCTCCGGCGGCGAGATGCAGCGGGTACTACTGGCTCGGGCGTTGCTCCGCGGGCCGGAGCTATTGGTACTGGACGAGCCGGTCCAGGGGGTCGATGTCGCCGGGCAGGCGGAGCTGTACCGGTTGATCGGCCGATTGCGCGACCGCTTCGGTTGCGGCGTGCTGATGGTGTCCCATGACCTGCACCTGGTGATGAGCGCCACCGACAAGGTGGTCTGCCTGAATCGTCATGTGTGCTGCTCGGGGCATCCGGAACAGGTCAGCCATGACCCGGCCTTCATCGAGCTGTTCGGCCAGGATGCCCGCAGTATGGCGATCTACCACCATAACCACGACCATGCCCACGACCTGCATGGCGCCGTGCTGAAACCTCACGTACACGACGAAAACTGCAAACATGGCTGATTTCCTGCTGAACGCGCTGCTGGCCGGCCTGGCGCTGGCACTGGTGGCCGGCCCGCTCGGCTCCTTCGTCGTCTGGCGGCGCATGGCCTATTTCGGCGACACCCTCTCCCACGCGGCACTGCTCGGCGTGGCCCTGGGGCTGATGCTGGAGGTCAACCTGACCCTGGCGGTGACGGTCTGCTGCGTCTTGCTGGCGGTCCTGCTGGTCACGCTGCAGCAGCGCCAGCCGCTGGCCTCGGATACTCTGCTCGGCATCCTCGCTCACAGCACCTTGTCGCTGGGGCTGGTGTCGCTGAGCTTCATGGACGAAGTGCGCATCGACCTGATGGGTTTCCTCTTCGGAGATTTACTGGCGATCAGCCCTGCCGACCTGGCCTGGATCGTCGGCGGCAGTGCGCTGGTACTGTTGATGCTGATCGCATTATGGCGACCGCTGCTGGCGATCACGGTGCACGAGGAACTGGCGAAGGTCGAAGGCCTGCCGGTGGCTGCCATTCGCCTCGCGCTGATGCTGCTGATCGCGGTGGTGATTGCCGTGGCAATGAAGATCGTCGGGGTGCTGCTGATCACCTCGCTGCTGATCATTCCGGCCGCCGCGGCACAGCGCCATGCGCGCACGCCCGAGCAGATGGCCTGCGGCGCCAGTCTGCTGGGGCTGCTGGCGGTATGCATGGGGTTGGCCCTGTCCTGGTTTCAGGACACCCCCGCCGGGCCTTCCATCGTCGTCTCCGCCGCAGCGCTGTTCCTGCTCAGCTTCGCCTGGCGCAAGCGGAATTGAACGACATGACTGAGCTGAAATACCTGCGCGGATATCCCGAGACACTGCTTGAGCAGGTTCGCCAACTGATCGAGGAACAGCGGCTGGGCGATTATCTGCAGCGCCGTTATCCAGGCCGCCATGAGGTGCAGAACGACAAGGCACTGTACGGCTATGTGCAGCAGCTCAAGCAGGATCACCTGAAAAGCGCACCGCCAATCGACAAGGTGCTCTATGACAACCGCCTGGACCTGACCCATCGTGCGCTGGGGCTGCACACGGCAGTCTCACGGGTACAGGGTGGCAAGCTCAAGGCGAAGAAGGAAATTCGCGTGGCCGCACTGTTTCGCGAGGCCGCGCCCGAGTTCCTGAAGATGATTGTGGTCCATGAATTGGCGCACCTGCGTGAGAGCGACCACAATCGCGCCTTCTACAAGCTGTGCGAGCACATGCTGCCAGGTTACGGCCAGATCGAGTTCGACCTGCGCCTGTTCCTGTATTGGCGCGAGCTGCAGGGCAGCTGACGCCGACTCGGCGCGGCTCCTGCGTAGAGCGGAATACGCGCGAAGCGATTTTCCACGCGGGACGCGCGAAATGACCGGGATCAGGGGTCGCATCCGCGTGGATGGCTTCGGCCATACACCCTACGGTCCGGACAATCCTTGCCGAGGCTGCAGGCACGCTTCACAGCGCCCCTGCAAGTGGCGATGACTTCGCCCCAAGGACAGGCCTCCCACCAAACCAGCGGTGCACGCTGGATCGGCAGGAGGCACGATCTCACGCCTGGCAGGGTCGCAGGAGTACCGGGAAAAGGGTGCTTATGCAGGCACCGCCTTCGCCGCCGCCTCCCTAGCCCAGATACGATGCTTTGCCAGCGCTTGGACGAATTTACCGAACACCCCAGCCACGTCATCGCCCTCGAGCAATCCGGCGTCCGCCTTCAGGCTCAGCGAGGCCAACAGGGAACGTGCCTCGCCAGTCACCACTACCGGCTTCAGATGCTTGTAGGCCTCGAGCAGATAGTGTTTGGCCTCACCAGACTGCGCCATGGCGGCGACCGCATCGGCGCCGCCTGGAACGAACACCGCATCGAACATTACCGAGGGCATACCGTCCATTGCCGCGTCCACCACCAGCATCTTGCCATCGGCGGTCTTCACCGGCGCCGGTGACGGACCGATGATCTTGGCCAAGGCGCCCTCCTTGGCCAGCTTGCTCTTGAACGCATCGATGGCCGCGCCGTCGACGCCGTTGGCTACCAGAATGGCGACCTTGCGCGACTTGATGTGGCCCGGCAGATGATTAACCAGACTGAGCGCCGGCGAACTGCGCACGCTGGAGGTCTTGGCCGGTGCGGTCGGCGCGGTCCGCACTGGCAACCCGAGATTTTCCGCCACGCGACGGGCAAGCTCCAGATCGATATTCGCCAGTATCTCGTTGACCTGGCGTTCGCGGATGAATACTCGCTCTACCTTGCCCAACTCGAACGTGTAGGCACCGATGATGTGCTCCTTCTCGGGCTCGCTCATGCTGTTCCAGAACAGCGTGGCCTGGGAGAAGTGATCGCCGAACGACTCACTGCGGTTGCGGATCTTGTGCCCCTCGACCCGCTCCGGATAGCTCTCGAAGCCGCCATCCCGAGCCGCCGGAGGGGTTTCCTTGGGCCAGCCGTTATCAATGGAGTTGGGCTCGTAGTTGGCCCGGCCCTTGTGGATGGTCTGACGATGGAACGCATCGCGCTGATTGTTGTGGAACGGACAGACCGGCCGGTTGATCGGAATTTCGTGAAAGTTCGGCCCACCCAGACGTAGCAGCTGGGTGTCGGTGTAGGAGAACAGGCGGCCCTGCAGCAGCGGGTCGTTGGTGAAGTCGATACCCGGCACGATGTGGCCGATATGAAATGCAACTTGCTCGGTCTCGGCGAAGAAGTTGTCCGGGTTGCGGTTGAGCGTCATCTTGCCGAGCTTCTGCACCGGCACCAGCTCCTCCGGAATGATCTTGGTCGCATCCAGCAGGTCGAAGTCGAAACTGTGCTCGTCGGCTTCCTCGACCACCTGCACGCCCAGTTCCCATTCGAAGTAGTCGCCCATCTCAATGGACTCCCACATGTCGCGGCGGTTGAAGTCCGGGTCCTTGCCGGCGATCTTCAGCGTTTCATCCCAGACCAGTGAGAAGGCACCGGCCACTGGTTTCCAGTGGAACTTGACGAAGCGGCTTACACCTTCAGCATTGATCATGCGGAAGGTATGCACGCCGAAGCCTTCCATCGCCCGGTAGCTACGCGGCAGGGCGCGGTCGGACATCGTCCAAAGCACCATGTGGGCCGATTCCGGGGTGAGTGAGACGAAATCCCAGAAGCTGTCGTGGGCCGACTGCGCCTGGGGAATCTCGTTGTGCGGCTCGGGTTTGACCGCGTGGACGAAGTCGGGAAACTTGATCGCATCCTGGATGAAGAACACCGGCATGTTGTTGCCAACCAGATCGAAATTACCTTCGTCGGTATAGAACTTGGTGGCGAAGCCCCGCACATCGCGCACCGTGTCGGCCGAGCCGCGCGAGCCCTGGACCGTGGAGAAACGCACGAAAACCGGTGTTTCCTTGCCCTCGCCCGCTAGAAACGAGGCCTTGGTCAGCCAGGCGTGGTCACCGTAGCTCTGGAACACGCCATGCGCCGCCGCGCCTCGCGCATGGACGATGCGCTCGGGAATCCGCTCATGGTCAAAATGGGTGAGCTTCTCGCGCATGATGAAATCTTCAAGCAGCGAGGGGCCCCGATCAGAGGCTTTGAGGGTGTTCTGGTTGTCGGCGATCTTCACGCCCTGGTTGGTCCTCAACGCGGCGCCGGTAGCGTCGCTGCGAAACTGTTCCAGCTGATCAAGCTTGGTGTTGCGATTGGCGCGGTCTACCGTATCGATACCGGCAAGCTCGCTCTTTTTGGGGGTCTTGTCCGTCATGACGGGCCTCGGTTAGCGAATGAGCTGAACCGCGAACGGGCCAATTCCATTGGCTGGATGGCAATCCGTTCACGGCGTGCTGACTAGTGACCCATGCGAGGCCTGCAAGGTTGCCACCTGACTCAAATTGAGTTGCCATGAGGCGATAATTCAAAAGATGGAAATCTTCGCAAACGAGCGACCTGCACGCTAAACGAGTAGAATGCCGGCCTTTCGCCGAAAATCGGCTACGAACGTCGCACCCACAAGGTACGCCCGTGATCGAATTCCAAGACGTCCATAAAACCTACCGGGTTGCCGGTCGCGAAATACCCGCGCTTCATCCGACCCGGCTGGAAATTTGCGCCGGTGAAGTGTTTGGCCTGATCGGCCATTCCGGCGCGGGCAAAAGCACCCTGCTGCGCCTGATCAATCGGCTGGAAGAGCCTTCTGGCGGTCGAATCCTGGTCAATGGTGAAGATGTCACCGCGCTGGATGCCGAGGGTCTGCGGCGCTTCCGCCAGCGCGTGGGGATGATCTTTCAGCACTTCAATCTGCTGATGTCCAAGACGGTTGCCGATAACGTCGCCATGCCACTGCGCCTGGCGGGTGCTTACTCGAAAAGTGAGATCGATCGCCGTGTCGCCGCCCTGCTCCAGCGTGTCGGCCTCGAAGACCACGCGCGCAAGTATCCGGCGCAGCTGTCCGGCGGACAGAAGCAGCGGGTCGGCATCGCTCGGGCGCTGGCTACCGAACCGGACATTCTGCTTTGCGATGAGGCGACCAGCGCCCTGGACCCGCAGACCACAACCCAGGTCTTGCAGTTGCTGGCCGAGATCAATCGCGAGTTGAAACTGACCATCGTGCTGATCACCCATGAAATGGACGTGATCCGTCGCGTCTGTGACCGCGTCGCCGTGATGGACGCCGGCCACATCGTCGAAACCGGGCCGGTGACGGCGGTTTTCCTGCATCCGCAACATCCGACCACCCATCGCTTCGTGCTCGAGGACGAGGCGGTGGACGAACGCGAGCAGCACGAAGACTTCAATCATGTGCCAGGCCGCATCCTGCGCCTGACCTTTCAGGGCGAATCGACCTACACCCCGCTTCTGGGCACCGTGGCACGTGAGACAGGCGTCGATTACAGCATCCTTTCGGGCCGCATCGATCACATCAAGAACACCCCCTACGGGCAGCTGACTCTGGCATTGATCGGCGGAGACCTGGCGGCGGCAATGAGCCGTTTCGAAGCCGCCGACGTACATGTGGAGGTACTGCGCTGATGGATGCGTTCTTTTCGGGCCTGTTCAGCAACGTCGACTGGTATGACATCTGGCTGGCGACCCTTGACACGCTGCTGATGCTTGGCGGTTCGCTACTGTTCACTCTGCTGCTCGGCCTGCCCCTGGGCGTGCTGCTGTTTCTGACCGGCCCACGCCAGCTGTTCGAAAACGGACCGCTGTACGCCTTCCTGTCGTTCGTGGTCAATGTGCTGCGCTCGCTGCCGTTCATCATTCTGCTGATCGTGATGATTCCCTTCACCGTGCTGGTGACGGGCACCTCGTTGGGCGTTGCCGGCGCGATTCCGCCGCTGGTGGTTGGCGCTGCGCCCTTTTTCGCAAGACTGGTTGAGACCGCCCTGCGCGAAGTGGATCGCGGCATCATCGAGGCAACCCAGGCCATGGGCGCCAGCACCCGGCAGATCATCTTCAGCGCACTGCTGCCAGAAGCGCGGCCGGGCATCATCGCTGCCACTACCGTGACCGCAATTACCTTGGTGTCCTATACGGCCATGGCTGGAGTAGTCGGTGCTGGTGGCCTGGGCGACCTGGCGATCCGCTTCGGCTACCAACGCTTTCAAACCGACGTGATGATCGTAACGGTGGTATTGCTGCTGGTTCTGGTGCAGATTCTGCAAAGCGTCGGCGACAAGCTGGTCACGCACTTTTCCCGAAAATAATCATTGCGCGGGCGATCGAACCGATTACCGTCCCCAGGAGCTGAACGATGAAAAAACTGTTTGCCGCCCTTGCCGCCGTAACGGCGCTGTCTGCCCAGGCTGCCCAAGAGCTGAACGTCGCCGCCACCGCCGTACCCCATGCCGAGATTCTCGAGTTCATCAAGCCGGCCCTGGCCGAGCAGGGTGTTGACCTGAAGGTGAAGGTTTTCACCGACTACGTGCAGCCGAACATCCAGGTGGCGGAGAAGCGTCTGGACGCCAACTTTTTCCAGCACCAGCCGTACCTGGACGAATTCAACAAGGGCAAGGGCACCGACTTGGTCAGCGTGACCGGCGTTCACATCGAGCCCTTCGGTGCTTACTCCAGCTCGTACAAGTCGCTCGACGAACTGCCCAACGGCGCCACCGTGGTTATCCCCAACGACGCGACCAATGGCGGCCGCGCGTTGCTGCTGCTGGAAAAGGCCGGCGTGATCGGACTTAAGGAAGGCGCCGGCATCACCGCCACCCCGAAGGACATCGCTGAGAACCCCAAGCGCATCAAGATCCGTGAACTGGAAGCCGCGACCCTGCCGCGCGTGCTGACTCAAGTCGATCTGGCCTTGATCAACACCAACTACGCGCTGGAAGCCAAGCTCAACCCCACCGAGGACGCGCTGATCATCGAAGGCAGCGACTCGCCGTACGTGAATATCCTCGTTGCCCGCCCGGACAACAAGGACAGCGAGGCCATGCAGAAGCTAGCCAAGGCGCTGCATAGCGACGCCGTGAAGCAGTTCATCAACGAGAAATACCAGGGCGCCGTCGTTCCGGTGCAGTGAATGACTGACGACCTTTAGACGCTCTCTACGCCGCTTCTCCCGTCAGGGGGACGCGGCGTTTTTCGTTAGGCTGCTGAACAGCCATCCCGCTCCGCTACACTCCATGGACGCCCCTCGAAGGAGAACACCTATGACGTTATCGCCCTTCCACCTCGCCATTCCCGTACATGACCTGGCTGCCGCCCGGCGCTTTTACGGGGAAGTGTTCGGCTGCGCTGAAGGCCGCAGCAGCGAACATTGGGTCGACTTCGATTTCTTTGGCCATCAACTGGTGATTCATGAGCATCCGATCACGCCTGGCCAGGAACAGGCACACACCAATGCCGTGGACGGACACGACGTGCCAGTGCCACATTTCGGCGTGATTCTCGGTTGGGAGCAATGGGAGCAGTTGGCGGCACGCCTGCGCGAGCGCGACACGCATTTCGTCATCGAGCCCTATATCCGCTTTCAGGGTGAAGTCGGCGAGCAAGCAACGATGTTTCTCTACGACCCCTGCGGCAATGCGCTGGAGTTTAAAGCCTTCAAGGACATGAGCCAGCTGTTCGCCCGCTAGACGCGGCTGACGCCGCCGAGGCATGCCCGGCGGCGTTCACTTTCTGCTGAGCCTCAGCTGTGCGTCGACGGCGGAATCATGACCTTGGTACTGTCTTTCGCGGCGTCCCAATTTGCAGAGTTGCTATCGATCGCTTGCTGCATCGCGCGGATGCGACGCTTCTCCGCACGGCGCGTCAGGTACCAGGCAAGGAAAGTCGCCAGCGACACGGCCAGTAGAATCAGACTGGCCACTGCGTTGATCTCTGGCTTCACGCCAAGGCGCACAGCCGAGAAGATTTCCATCGGCAAGGTCGTCGAGCCCGGACCCGACACGAAACTGGCCAGCACCAGATCATCCAGCGACAACGCAAAGGACAGCATCCCGCCCGCCGCCAGCGACGGCGCTATCATCGGCATGGTTATCAGGAAGAACACTTTCCAGGGCCGGGCTCCCAGATCCATCGCGGCTTCTTCGATGGACATGTCGAGTTCGCGTAGCCGCGCCATCACCACGATCGCCACGTAGGAGGAGCAGAAGGTGGTGTGAGCAATCCAGATGGTGGCGATGCCGCGCTGCGCCGGCCAGCCGATCAGCTGCGCCATTGCCACGAACAGCAACAGCAATGACAGACCGGTGATCACCTCAGGCATCACCAGCGGCGCCGTGACCAACCCCCCGAACAGCGTCCGCCCGCGGAACACCGGAATCCGCGTCAGCACGAAGGCCGCCATGGTGCCCAGCGCAACCGCCGCGATGGCGGTATACAGGGCGATTTCCAGCGAGCGCATCACCGCGCCCATCAGCTGGGAGTTGTCCAGCAGTCCGATGTACCACTTCAGCGACCAGCCGCCCCATACCGTTACCAGCCGCGAGGCGTTGAACGAATAGATGACCAGAATCACCATCGGCAGGTAGATAAATAGCAGCCCGAGCACCAGGATCAGGTTGGAAAAGCTGTAGCGTTTCATAGCTTCCCCTCCAGTTCCTTGGCTTGGTTCCTGTTGAACAGGATGATCGGAATCAGCAGGATTGCCAGCATCACCACCGCCAGCGCCGCCGCAACCGGCCAGTCGCGGTTGTTGAAGAATTCCTGCCAGAGCACCTTGCCGATCATCAGCGTCTCGGGGCCGCCAAGCAGCTCGGGAATCACGAACTCACCCACCACCGGGATGAACACCAGCATGCAGCCGGCGATGATGCCGTTCTTCGACAGCGGCACGGTGATCTTCCAAAAACTGGTCAGGTTTCGCGCTCCCAGGTCCGACGCCGCTTCCAGCAGGCTCAGATCATGCTTCACCAGATTGGCGTAGAGCGGCAGGATCATGAACGGCAGGTAGGAATAGACCACACCTATATACACGGCCAGGTCGGTGTTGAGAATCTGCAGCGGCGTGTCGATCAGCCCCATCCCCAGCAACAGGCTGTTGAGCAACCCGTTGCTGCTGAGAATACCCATCCAGGCGTAGACCCGAATCAGGATGGCCGTCCAGGTCGGCATCATGATCAGCAGCAGCAGTACGGTTTGCAGGTCCTTGCGGGCGCGGGCGATCGCGTAAGCCATTGGGTAGCCGATAAGCAGGCACAGCACGGTGCCGAAGAACGCCACCTTCAGCGAGCCGGCATAGGCCGCCCAGTAGAGGGTGTCTTCACTGAGGAAGATGTAGTTGCCGAGATTGATCAGCACCCGCAGCTGCTGGTCTGCGTAGGCGAAGATGTCCGTATAAGGCGGAATCGCCACGTCTGCCTCGGCAAAACTGATCTTCAGCACGATGGCGAACGGCAGCAGGAAGAACAGGAACAGCCACAGGAAGGGGACGCCGATGACCAGCCGGCGACCCAGGCTCAGGCGCACGCGGTTCATGCCTGCAGCACCACGCCGCTGTCGCTGAGCCAATGCACATAGACGCGCTCGTCCCAGGTCGGCCATTTAACGTGGCGCTCGGCGTTGGCGACGAAGGCTTGCAGCAGCATCCCGGATTCCAGGCGGATGTAATACACCGAATGCCCTCCCAGGTAGGCGATGTCGTGCACGATGCCCTCGCACCAGTTGTAATCGGGCAGCTCCAGCTCGGGCTTCTCCAGGCTCATGAGCAGTTTTTCAGGGCGCAGCGCGAAGGTCACCCGCTTGTCCTCGGCCCGGGTACTGATGCCGTGCCCCACGTAGATCGGCCGCTCGAGCTGCGGACAGGCGATCACCGCATGATCCTCCAGGTCCTCGATCAGCTCGCCGTCGAACAGGTTGACGTTGCCGATGAACTCGCAGACCAGCCGGCTGGCAGGCGTTTCGTAGATGTCCATCGGGCTGCCAACCTGGGCGATCCAGCCGATATGCATGATGGCGATGCGCTCGGCCATGGTCATGGCCTCTTCCTGGTCGTGGGTCACCATCACGCAGGTCACACCGACCCGCTCGATGATCTGCACCAGCTCCAGCTGCATCCGCGAGCGGAGTTTTTTGTCCAATGCGCCCATGGGCTCATCAAGCAGCAGCAGCTTGGGCCGCTTGGCCAGAGAGCGGGCCAGCGCCACACGTTGACGTTGACCACCGGACAGCTGATGCGGCTTGCGTTTGGCGTACTGGGTCATTTGCACCAGTCCGAGCATCTCGTTGACCCGCTCCTCGATCTCGGCCTTGGGCAGGCCGTCCTGCTTCAGGCCGAAGGCGATGTTCTGCGCCACCGTCATGTGCGGGAACAGCGCGTAGGACTGAAACATCATGTTGATCGGTCGCTCGTAGGGCGGCAGATCGGTGATGTCCTGGCCATCGAGGAAGATCCGCCCCTCGGTGGGCCTCTCGAAACCAGCCAGCATGCGCAAAAGCGTGGACTTGCCGGAACCGGAGCCACCGAGCAGGGCGAAGATTTCACCCCGGTGGATGTTCAGCGAGACGTCATCGACCGCTACCGTTTCGTCGAATTTCTTCGTGACGCGGTCGATCTTCAGCAGCACCTGCTTGTTCTGGCTCCCACCTGTGAGGGCCTTTTTGTAGGCGCTGGAGGCTACGGCCATGCGCGAACTCCCGATTGAAAAAGTAAGCCCGGCAACGCCGGGGGAAGGGTCATGAACAAGCAACACAGACCGGCAAATGCCACGCCGTGATTGCCCGCAATGGCTATTGGCCGGATTTGATCTTGGTCCAGGCCCTTGTCATCAACCGCTGGATTTTCGGCGGCAGTTCGTTGTTGACGAACAAGCGATCCAGCACACCCTGGGGTGGATAGATGGATTGATCTTGGCGCACCTCGGGGTCCATCAATTCGCCCGCCTTGAGGTTGGGGTTGGCATAGCCGACGTAATCGCTGACTGCGGCGATCACCTCAGGTTCGAGCAAGTAGTTGATAAAGGCATGGGCCTCATCGACGTTACGTGCATCAGCCGGAATCGCCAGCATGTCGAACCAGAGGTTGCCGCCTTCCTTGGGGATCGCATAGGCAATGTCGATGCCCTTGCCCGCTTCGTCGGCACGCGCGGCAGCCTGGAAGATATCGCCTGAGAAGCCGGCGGCAATGCAAATGTTGCCGTTGGCCAGATCCGACACGTATTTGGAGGAATGGAAATAGCGAACGTATGGTCGCACTTCGAGCAGCTTGGCTTCGGCCTTGGCGTAGTCGTCAGGGTTCTGGCTGTTGGGGTCGAGCCCAAGGTAATTGAGCACCGCCGGAATCATCTCGTCGGCCGAATCGAGGAAGGCGATGCCACAAGCGGCGAGCTTCTTGGCGTTCTCCGGCTCGAATATCACGGCCCAGGAGTCGACCTTTTCGATGCCCAGCGCCGCCGTCACCATTTCGACGTTGTAACCGATGCCGTTGGTACCCCATAGATAGGGCGCGGCATAGGCATTGCCAGGATCGTTCCTCTGCAGTTGCTTGAGCAGTGCGGGGTCGAGATTGTTCCAGTTCGGCAGCTTGTTCTTGTCCAGCTGCTGGAAGGCGCCGGCCTGAATCTGCTTGCCGAGGAAATGGTTGGAAGGCACCACCACGTCATAACCGCTGCGGCCAGCTAGCAGTTTGCCCTCAAGGGTTTCGTTCGAGTCGAAGACGTCGTAGACAGGCTTGATACCGGTCTGTTTCTCGAACGCTTCCAATGTCGTCTCGCCAATGTAGTCCGACCAGTTGAACACGTGAACGGTCGCCGCCTGGGCGCAAACGGCACCGCTAGCCGCGGCGGCAATGACAAGCGTCTTCAGTGTCGAGCGCATGGATAGTGTCCTCTTGGTACAGACCGCGTGCCCAGCGGGAAAGGCGGGCTGTTTATTGTAAAAACCTCGAAAAATCAACTATAGAACGCATCGACGAGCAATCTTGCCTGTAAATGGACGCAATGGGTGGAAACCTGGCGGTTTTCCAATGTTTCGTTTCTTGTACCCGCCGCATTGCACAGACACTTCGCTGACCAGCAAAAGCGCCGAAAGGCCGGCATCAATGCTGCCAGCCTCGCGATGGTGACGACTCAGCGCCCGGACTTGATCTTGGTCCAGCTGCGCGTCATGGCCCGCTGGGTTTTCGGGTCCAGGTCGGTGAAGGTGTAGAGCTTCTGCAGTACGGCCTGGCTCGGGTAGATGCCCGGGTCCGTGCGAATCGCCTCATCCACCAGTGGCGTGGCGGCCGCGTTGGCGCTAGGGAACTGCACGTAGTTGACGATCGGCGCCATGACCTCAGGCTTCATCAAGTAGTTGAGGAACACGTGCGCGTTCGCGACGTTCTTGGCATCGGTGGGAATCGCCAACATGTCGAAGAAGCTGCCGGCACCTTCCTCGGGAATGTTGTAGCTGACGGTCACGCCGTTGCTGGCGTCCTCGGCGCGCGACTTGGCCTGGTAAATGTCACCCGAGTAGCCGATGGCCACGCAGATGTTGCCGTTGGCCAGATCGGAGATGTACTTGGAGGAATGGAAATAGGCCACGTGCGGACGAATCTGTAAAAACAGTTCTTCGGCCTTTTTCAGCTCGTCGGCTTTGTCGCTGTCAGGCGCATAACCCAGATAGTGCAGCGCCGCAGGCAGCATTTCGGTGGGTGAGTCGAGAAAGGCCACACCACAGGATTTCAACTTTTCGATGTTTTCCGGCTTGAACACCAGATCCCAGGAATTCACCGGCGCGCCTTCACCCAGCGCGGCCTTGACCTTCTCGGGGTTGTAGCCGATCCCGATGGTGCCCCACATGTATGGCACCGAATACTGGTTGCCCTGATCGCTCGGCTCCAACGCCTTGAGCAGATCCTTGTCGAGATTGTTCCAGTTGGCCAACTGAGATTTGTCGAGCTTCTGGAACACACCAGCCTTGATCTGTTTGGCCAGGAAAGGGTTGGAAGGTACGACCACGTCATAACCCGAGCTGCCTGCCAGCAGCTTGGCTTCCAGCACTTCGTTGCTGTCGAATACGTCGTAGACGACCTTGATGCCGGTTTCCTTGGTGAAGTTTTCCAGGGTGTCTTCGGCGATATAATCAGACCAGTTGAAGACATGCAGCACTTGATCTTGGGCATTCGCAGCGCCGGCGATTGCGCCGGTAAGCGTGAAGGCAAGTAGCGTTTTTGCAAAGTGGTTCATCCGTGCTGCTCCTGTTGCGTTTGCTGGTGGTTTAAATGGTCAGGTCAGTTGATCGGAGGCATCGCCTGCGCCGACCAAGTGCCATTCACGCAGGCGCGAAGTCTGGCAAGATCGGGCGTATTTTTACAATAAGCCGAACGTATCTTCCGAACACAGCCGCCAAGCATAGACCGTACCGTTAAAACCGCCACTACAGGCCCGTTTACCCCAGCACATCCGCTGCGGTCGCATCCAGACAACGCCTTGCCTTAACGATCAGCTCGTCGATTTCTTCGTCGTTTATGACCAGCGGCGGCGAAATGATCATGGTGTCACCTACCGCACGCATTACCAGACCATTCTGAAAGCAATGCTGGCGGCAGAGCATGCCCACGCCTGGCTCGGCGAAACGCTCGCGAGTCTTCTTGTTCTTCACCAGCTCCAGCGCACCCAGCATGCCGACGCCCCGCGCCTGGCCCACCAAAGGGTGGTCGGCCAGTTCCTGCCAGCGAGACTGCAAATAAGGTGCCGTTTTCGCTTTAACCCGCTCGACAATCCTTTCTTCACGCAGGATGCGAATGTTTTCCAGCGCTACCGCCGCGGCCACCGGGTGCCCCGAGTAAGTGAAGCCATGGTAGAACTCGCCGCCCTCGTTGAGGGTTTGCACCACTTCATCGCGTACCACCACACCGCCCATGGGGATGTAGCCGGACGTCATGCCTTTGGCGATGGGCATCAGGTCGGGCGAGTTGCCGTAGTAGTCGCTGCCGAACCACTCACCGGTGCGGCCAAAGCCGCAGATCACCTCGTCGGCGACGAAGAGAATCTCGTAGCGCGCCAGAATTTCGCGAATCTTCGGCCAGTAGCTGTCCGGCGGGATTATCACGCCGCCTGCGCCTTGGATCGGCTCGGCGATGAAGGCGGCGACCTTGTCTTCACCCACTTCGAGGATCTTCTGCTCCAACTGCTGGGCCATGCGAACGCCGAACTCTTCGGGATCGAGCTCGCCGCCTTCGCCGTACCAGTAGGGCTGGTCGATATGCTCGATACCGGGGATAGGCCCGTCATTCTGGTCATGCATGGCCTTCATCCCCCCGAGGCTGGCACCGGCCACGGTGGAACCGTGATAGCCATTCCAGCGGCCGATGATCACCTTCTTGGCCGGCATGCCCTTGATTGCCCAATAATGGCGCACCATCCGCAAGACGGTGTCATTGGCTTCCGAGCCTGAGCCGGTGAAGAACACGTGATTCATCCCCGCCGGCGCCACGTCGGCAATGGCCTTGGCCAGCGCGATGGCCGGGGGGTGGGAGGTCTCGAAGAAGAGGTTGTAATAGGGAAGTTCGCGCATCTGGCGGGCGGCGGCCTCGACCAGCTCTTCGCGCCCGTAGCCAATGTTGACGCACCAGAGCCCGGCCATGGCATCGAGGATTTTGTGGCCCTCGCTGTCCCATAGATAGACGCCCGAAGCCCTGGTGATCACCCGCGTGCCCTTGGCATTGAGCGCCTTGTAATCGGTGAACGGCGGCAGGTGATGATCGCGGCTCAGGGCTTGCCAGTGCAGGGTTTGTGAATCGCTCATCAGTCACCTCTTAGCTTTATTTACGCGCACCGGTGGATAAAAACGCCTTTATCCATCCCACGACTGCTTACACCGATAACATCAGGAATTCCCGTTCCCAGGAGCTGATCACCCTGTGGTAGTTCTCCTGCTCGGTGCGTTTGACCGCAACGTAGCCGGTGATGAACTTCGGACTCAGGTACTTACGCAGCTCGCGGCAGTTCTCCATGCGCTCCAGCGCAGCTTCCAGCGTCAGCGGCAGGCGCAGGTTGCGCCGTTCATAGCCCCGGCCCTTTACCGGCGGGCTAGGGTTCAGACCCTCGACCATGCCGATGTAGCCGCACAGCAGGCTGGCAGCGATGGCCAGATAGGGGTTGGCATCTGCGCCTGGCAGGCGATTCTCCAGACGTCGGTTCTGCGGGTTCGAATCCGGTACGCGAAGCCCCACGGTGCGGTTTTCTTCGCCCCACTCGACGTTCACCGGGGCCGAGGTGTCCGGCTGGAAACGGCGGAACGAGTTAACGTTAGGGGCGAACATCGGCAGCAGCTCGGGGATGTACTTCTGCAGGCCACCGACGTGGTGCAGGAACAGTTGACTCATCGAACCATCGGGGTTGGAAAAGATATTTTTCCCGGTTTCGATATCCACCACGCTCTGGTGCAAGTGCATCGCGCTGCCCGGCTCGCCGGTCATCGGTTTGGCCATGAAGGTGGCGGCGACGTTGTGCTTGAGTGCCGCCTCGCGCATGGTGCGCTTGAACACCAGGATCTGGTCGGCCAGGTGCAAGGCCTCGCCGTGACGGAAGTTGATTTCCATCTGCGCGGTGCCTTCCTCGTGGATCAGCGTATCCAGATCCAGGCCCTGCGCCTCGCACCAGTCGTACATGTCCTCGAACAGCGGATCGAACTCGTTGGCCGCGTCGATGGAGAAGGACTGGCGCCCAGTCTCCTGCCGCCCGGAGCGGCCGATAGGCGGCTGGAACGGTAAATCCGGATCCTCGCAACGCTTGGTCAGGTAGAACTCCATTTCCGGCGCGACGATGGGCTGCCAGCCATGATCGGCGTACATCTTCAGCACACGCTTGAGGATGTTGCGCGGCGAGATCTCGATGGGATTGCCCATCTTGTCATAGGTGTCGTGGATCACCTGGGCGGTCGGTTCGATGGCCCAGGGCACCAGGAAGATCGCATCGGGGTCGGGCCGGCAGAACATGTCGATGTCCGCCGGGTCGAGCAGTTCGTAGTAGATGTCATCCTCGACATAGTCGCCGGTGACTGTCTGCAACAGCACGCTCTCCGGCAGGCGCATGCCCTTCTCGCCAAGGAACTTGCTGGTGGGGGAAATCTTGCCGCGGGCGATGCCGGTCAGGTCGCTGATCAGACACTCCACTTCTGTGATCTTGCGTTCTTTCAGCCAGCTGGTGAGCTGGTCGAGCTTGCTAGTCATGATGACCTCGGGTTGCGGAGTTTTTGCGAGGTGGAGCCGTTCAGCGCTGTGCTGCGCGCGCCCGGCAGGCTTCGGCGAAGCCCTGGAAAAGCGCCAGATAGGCGGGATGCTCATGCACCTTCCATTCCGGGTGCCATTGCACGCCAAGGGCGAAACTGCGCGCCGTCTCGACGGAAAATGCTTCGATCAGCCCATCTGGAGCCAAAGCCTCGATACGCAGACCACTGCCCAGCCGCTCGACGCCTTGGCCGTGCACAGAGTTGACTCGGATCTGGGCTGGCAGTCCAAGGCCCGCCAGCAGCCCACCCGGTTGCACGTAGAGCGCATGACTGAGACCGTACTGCACATCCAGCGGGTCGTCGGGACGCTCACGATGATCCTGATAAGGGCCCGCTTCGTGCACCTTCTGGTAAAGGCTGCCACCGAACGCCACGTTCATTTCCTGAAAGCCACGGCAGATGCCGAACACCGGAATGCCGGCATCTACCGCAGCGCGGATCAGCGGCAGCGTCAGCTGGTCGCGCGACGGGTCGTGCGGGGTACCAGGCTCACTGTCCGGACCCTGATAGTGATGTGGCTCGACGTTGGACGGCGAGCCCGTGAATAACAGGCCGTCTAGACTGTCAAGCAGGGCTTGCTGGTCCACCAGTTCGCCAAGTGCGGGTATGACCAACGGCATACCGGCAATGGCGGCGGCGCGCAGGTATTTGTCGCCAGCGATGTGAAACCTGTGATGGCCGATCTGCCGGGTACAGGCGCTAACGCCGATCAGGGGCACGCGGGGCATGGGATACTCGTTTTTTCGGTTAGGGCTCATCGAAGATTAGTCTTGTTCATTTTTATAGACAATAGTCTGTCCTGAAGCGTGACCGCTGCAGTTTTCAGGTCGCAGCAAGAGCGAACCAGGGGCGACAAAAAAGGTCCGCCGCAGCCTAAAAAGAGGCACATCCCGCCGCTATTGACAGCCGAAGGGCTTTTCGATTGACTCCAGACAAGCCGTTTTGATGATTGAAATTTTTAACAATTAAGGTGTTTTCATCATGCAACCGCCGCCGCGTGCCGTTCAGCTCAACGAAGCTAACGCATTTCTCAAGGAACACCCGGAGGTCCAGTACATTGACCTGCTGATCGCAGACATGAACGGCGTCGTTCGAGGCAAGCGCATCGAGCGTGCCAGTCTGCACAAGGTGTATGAAAAAGGTATCAATCTGCCCGCCTCGCTATTCGCACTGGATATCAATGGCATCACGGTGGAAAGCACCGGGCTGGGGATGGATATCGGAGACTCGGACCGGACCTGCTTCCCCATCCCCAATACTCTCTCCAACGAGCCCTGGCAAAAGCGCCCTACCGCGCAACTGTTGATGACCATGCACGAGCGCGACGGCTCGCCGTTCTTCGCCGACCCGCGCGAAGTGCTGCGCAAGGTGGTGAGCAAATTCGACGAGCTGGGCCTGACCATCTGCGCCGCCTTCGAGCTGGAGTTCTACCTGATCGACCAGGAAAACGTGAACGGCCGCCCACAACCGCCGCGTTCACCCATTTCCGGCAAGCGCCCGCATTCCACCCAGGTCTATCTGATTGATGACCTCGACGAATATGTCGACTGTCTCCAGGACGTCCTAGAGGGCGCCAAGGAGCAGGGCATTCCCGCCGATGCCATTGTCAAGGAAAGCGCGCCGGCGCAGTTCGAGGTCAACCTCCACCATGTGGCCGACCCGATCAAGGCGTGCGACTACGCGGTCCTGCTCAAGCGCCTGATCAAGAACATCGCCTATGACCATGAGATGGACACCACTTTCATGGCCAAGCCTTATCCAGGCCAGGCCGGCAATGGTTTGCACGTGCACATCTCGCTGCTCGACAAGGAAGGCAACAACATCTTCGCCACCGACAATCCACTGGAAAGCGAAACGCTGCGACACGCCATCGGTGGCATTCAGCAGACCATGGCGGCGTCGATGGCCTTCCTCTGCCCCAACGTCAACTCCTACCGGCGCTTCGGGGCCCAGTTCTACGTGCCCAACGCACCGTGCTGGGGCCTGGACAACCGCACCGTAGCCCTGCGCGTGCCAACGGACAGCTCGGACTCAGTGCGCATCGAGCACCGTGTCGCTGGCGCCGACGCCAACCCCTATCTGTTGCTGGCCAGCGTGCTGGCGGGTGTGCACCACGGACTGACCAACAAGGTAGAACCGGACGCGCCCATCGAAGGTAACTCCTACGAACAGGTCGAACAGAGCCTGCCGACCAACCTGCGCGATGCCCTGCGCGAGCTTGACGACAGCGAGATCATGGCTCGCTACATCGACGCCACCTACATCGACATTTTCGTCGCCTGCAAGGAAAGCGAGCTGGCCGAGTTCGAGCACTCGATTTCAGACCTTGAGTACAACTGGTACCTGCATACGGTCTGATACCGCAGACGGGGCGGATGCCCCTTACGCATCCGCCCTCGCGCCAATCGTCGGACCGCCGGGTGCGGGATGGCCAGGTGCGTCAGCCAGCCTTGCAGCTGCTCCCCCGAACCACATCGCTTAGAATCACTCCATTCTGAACTCTTAACTCAGCGAGGCCGTCATGACCCGTACCGTTACTGTCGCCGCCACCCAGATGGCTTGCTCCTGGGATCGACAGGCGAATATCGCCAAAGCCGAGCAGCTGGTCCGCGAAGCGGCGGCCAAGGGCGCCCAGGTGATCCTGATTCAGGAACTGTTCGAAACGCCCTATTTCTGCCAGAAACCCAACCCCGAGTATCTGCAGCTGGCCACGAGCGTTGAGGACAATCCGGCGATCCAGCATTTCCAGAAGATCGCTGCCGAGTTGCAGGTGGTATTGCCGATCAGCTTCTTCGAGCTGGCCGGGCGAGCGCGCTTCAACAGCATTGCAATCATCGATGCGGACGGCAAAGTGCTGGGTGTCTACCGCAAAAGCCACATCCCCGACGGCCCTGGCTACCATGAAAAGTATTACTTCAATCCCGGCGACACCGGTTTCAAGGTGTGGAACACCCGCTACGCGAAGATCGGCGTCGCCATCTGCTGGGATCAGTGGTTTCCCGAAACAGCCCGCAGCATGGCCCTGATGGGCGCCGAGCTGCTGTTCTACCCCACTGCGATCGGCAGCGAACCGCACGATCCCAGCATCACCTCGCGCGACCACTGGCAGCGCGTGCAGCAGGGCCACGCCGGCGCCAACCTGATGCCGCTGATTGCCAGCAACCGGATCGGCACCGAGGAGCAGGACGGCTACGACATCACCTTCTATGGCTCTTCGTTCATAGCCGACCAGTTCGGCGCAAAGGTCGAGGAGATGGATCAGACCAGTGAAGGTGTGCTGGTGCACGAGTTCGATCTTGATCAGTTGGAGCACACCCGCAGCGCCTGGGGCGTGTTCCGTGATCGGCGACCGAACCTGTACAGCCCGATCAGAACCCTGGACGGCTCCCTGCCGTCCGAATGAGCCGTAGGGTGGAATCGCCTAGCGTTTTCCACCGCCCCGAAGCAATCGCTGGTGGAAAAGGCCCTGGCCGTTTTCCACCCTACGACCGGATATTGTCATGACCACCCTGACCACCACGCCCCGCACCGACGGTTATTTCATGCCTGCCGAATGGGCGCCGCACAGCCAGACCTGGATGGTCTGGCCGCAGCGGCCAGACAATTGGCGCGAACAGGGTGCCCCGGCCCAGGCGGCATTCGCGGCCGTAGCCAAGGCGATCGCCCGCTTCGAGTGGGTGACCGTCTGTGCCACCGCCGCGCAGTACCACGCCGCTCGCGCAGCGCTCGAGGATCCGCGCATCCGCGTGGTGGAAATGAGTACCGACGACGCCTGGGTGCGTGACACCGGGCCGACCTTCGTCATCGACGGCAAGGGTGGCCTGCGCGGCGTGGATTGGACCTTCAACGCTTGGGGCGGCCTGGATGGTGGCCTTTATGCCGACTGGCAACGCGACGACGAGGTGGCACAGAAGATCCTCGAAATCGAGCGCTGCGACCGCTACCGCACCGAGGGCTTCGTGCTGGAAGGCGGCTCGATTCACGTCGATGGAGAAGGCACCCTGATCACCACCGAGGAATGTCTGCTCAACCGCAACCGCAACCCGCAGCTGTCGCGCGGGCAGATCGAAAACGTGCTCGCCGAGCATCTGGCCATCGACAAGGTCATCTGGCTGCCCCAAGGCCTGTACAACGACGAAACCGATGGTCATGTGGATAACTTCTGCTGTTACGTGCGCCCCGGCGAGGTGCTGCTGGCCTGGACCGACGATCCTGCCGACCCCAACTTCGAGCGCTGCCAGGCCGCCCTGCACGTTTTGCAGCAAACGCGCGATGCCAAGGGACGATCACTGCAGGTCCACAAGATGCCGATACCCGGTCCGTTGCATGCAAGCGCTGCAGAATGCGCTGGCGTAGCACCGCTGGCTGGCAGCCAGCCGCGTGATCCTTCGATCCGCCTGGCGGGCAGCTACGTCAACTTCCTGATCGTCAACGGCGGCATCATCGCGCCGGCATTCGACGATCCGCGGGACGGCGAAGCAGAGACAATTCTTCGCCGGGTCTTCCCCGATCATGAAGTGGTGATGGTGCCTGGTCGGGAAATCCTGCTCGGTGGCGGCAACATCCACTGCATCACCCAACAGCAACCCCAGCCTTGAATCACCTCGCCAGCGCGGCGACTGGCAAGCGGCAAAACCGCTGACTACGCTTGTGTTGTCCGAGCAGTAGCATGCCGCTGCGGCGGACCGACGGTGCGACACGCAGATAGCATCCGCCTTCTCGAACAAGAAAGGAGCTAGAGATGAATCCGTCCATTCCCAGGCCGCTCGCCTTTGCCGCTGTTGGCTTGCTGCTCAGCCTGCCGCTCCATGCACAGGGCCCCTCTGCATCCGAAGTGAATGCTCAACTGGCGCGCATGAGCGGCAGCATGCAAGCCGCTGCGCAAGCCTGCGGTGGCTATTCCAGCGAGGCACTGGCCGAGCACAAGCGCCAGCAAAAGGACCACCTGGCGCTGGCCGGCATGGACGCCGTGAGTTTCGAAAAACAATTCGTCGTAGGCGCGCATGAATTGTCCGCGCGTTTTCGCGACATGCCCGACGCCGAGCGCCAAGCAAGCTGCGAGGAATACAAGCAGCACCTGGGCAGCATCAAATAGGCCGGCAATACGGCCAACGGTACGCTTAGGCCAGCACGACCTGATTCTTGCCCCTGCGCTTGGCGCTGTACATCGCCGCATCCGCGCGAGCGAACATCGCGCTTAGGTCCGAATCGCTGGCACGCAGGTAGGTGACGCCCAGGCTGATGGTCACGCCGAAGCGCCGCCCATCCCTGCCGCGGAAAGACAGCCGCTGGATCTCGCGCTGCAGACGTTCGGCGATCTGTTCGGCAAGATCAGGCTTGCATCCAGGAAGCAGCAGCGCGAACTCCTCGCCACCAATCCGTCCGAACAGATCGCCACGCCGGAGCACGGCGCTGCCGCATTGAGCCACACGCTGCAAAACCTCATCGCCCATCTGGTGGCCGTGAGTGTCGTTGATGCGTTTGAAATCATCGATATCCAGCAGCTGGAACGCCATGGGCGTGGCGTACTGCCGGGCCAGGCCGAATTCGCGTTGGGCGCAGTCGAAGAAGTGCCTACGATTGCTGCTCTGGGTCAGCACATCGATGGTGGCGAGGCGCTGCAGCTCTCCCTCGAGCTGCTTCTTTTCGGTGATGTCCTCTGCAATCCCGACGATCGTCGGGCCATGGTCATCTCCGCCCTGCCGCGCAACGAAGCACTTGTCGCTGAGCCAGCGCAATTGCCCATCCCCGCGAATGATGCGGTACTCCCGACCTTCGGCGGCACCCTGATCGAGCACCTCACGCAACGTCTGCTCGGCATACTCCAGATCATCGGGGTAAACGCTGTTGCGCCACTCATCGAAATCGCCCAGCAGCAGTGCAGCGGAGCGCCCAAAGGTATGCTCATACGCCGGGCTGACATAAATCATCTTCTGGCTTTCCCAGTCGAACGCCCAGAGCACCGCCTTAACGCTTCCAAGCAAGGTGCTGAACAGATATTCACGCTCGCGCAGGCGCTCCACCTCGGCGCGGGCATGCATAAGTGCCAGCAGACTCTGCGCGTCGCTGGCCTGCGCAATATGGCTGCCCTCGCTTGCGCTGTTGGGATCCTTCAACGACTTCATGGCTGCATTCCAGAGAAACGCCGTACTGGCGCACGTCCGCAGGCTCTTTGGGCGCTATGGCCCGGGATGCAATTCAGAAGGCGCCGGCCGGACAAAGTTCCGACTGTCCAACCAGCCGGCCGTCGTGCCGATCAAAGGTCCGCTAGCGACTCAGGCGACCTGGGGTCGCAGGGAATAGGTCTTCAGGTATCCGGCGAATTCGTGCAGCGATTGGATACCGCTGGCTTCTGCCTCATTGACCCACTGATGGATGGCGGCAAGCAGGTCGTGGCCATTGCTGCTGGTGCGGCTCCAGATCTGCTGTAGCGCCAGGCGCTGCTCGTAAATAATCCGC